>Ga0194115_10005519_pt1 | contig 13136 bp, 12 predicted proteins | sample TA2MahsurfametaG_3_FD_148656 | JGI IMG/M metagenome (GOLD analysis project Ga0194115, IMG submission 148656) | Freshwater microbial communities from Lake Tanganyika, Tanzania - TA2015002 Mahale S4 surface | ecosystem: Environmental > Aquatic > Freshwater > Lake | place: Tanzania: Lake...
CATGGCCACTTGCTGAAGTTCCTTGAAACGGCTAATCCTTGCCTTCGTGAGGACCTTCACAGCGTATCGCTTCTTCGTGGAAAGATCGGTCCCCACACACACCTTCCCAAAATGACCCGACCCCAAGTCGGCGCCAAGTTCATAGTCACCAACAAGATCGTCAGATTCCTCGATATTGGCGTTACAAGGTCCGATATCATCAAACTGTACGGACGCATTCGGCATGTGCTGAAACATGAGAACCCGCATTTTTTCTTTGAACTTGACATTTTCCTTCTTCAAGGCCTCTGCCTCTTCCTGAAGTATTGTATTCTTTGTCTTCTCTTCCTCAATTTGCCTTTGGAATTCAGCGATTTGTTTCTGAAAGTCTTTGAGCGAGTCTGCCTGTACGACGACAGGACTAAAGGATCGATTGTTATCCCTCATCTTTTGCAAACGATCAACCTTACTCGAAAGAGTCTTTACTCGTTCTTGAAGTGCAGCCTTGTGTGCTCGTTCACATTCCAAGAATTTGACTGTACGACGCAAGTTTCGTTTAAGCTTTTCATTTTGTTTCCTCATGACCCTTTTAGTCTCGTTCTTGTCCTCCATTGCAGCTTCGATTAGACGGCTATCAATCGTCGAATCATCATCATGATCATCATCTTCCTCATATCTATTTTTCTTCTCCACGTTCAGATTCATTCGTGCGAGATCTTCTACGACAATCTCATGATGATGATGATGATGCTGAGGAGGAGTCGGTCCTATACTTGAATGTCTTGGTAGGGTTCGTCTTTCTGTCCAATCACGCGGTTGGGGTGACGATTCATTCTGATATCGACTATCCATGATTCCATCATTTCGTCCTGCTATAGGTGTAGTCGATGTCCCCCCCTTTTCCTCCTCCAGAATAGGCGTCTTTTGTTGTTGATTCCTCCGAGATACGTGCACAACAGTTTCCTTTTTTTTGTTGGGATACCGTGTTTTCGTCGGTGGTGGTGTCAAACGATTCTGTAGTTCGTGTTGAGGAGGTTCATAGGACTCGATCGCAAAGGCATTCTTCGTAATCTCATCAGGAAAGATATAATCCGCCAAGGGATAGGATTTTGGGGGTGGATTTCCTTTTTTCCCACGACCATGAGGACCACCACGGGCGGCGGCAGCAGGAGAACGACTTCGGAACATCCTTCCTTCCTTTGTTGAAGATCCTTTTTATCGACTTTTTCTTTCAATTTTTGGTCGGGGTTTAAAGTCCACCTAGTACGAAAGATAAGAGAGGGGGCTTTCCCAAGAAAGAAGTGTACGTGACGAGGATTCGTCGTCTTGAGATCCCAGCCAAACCGATTCTACAACACAAACAGAAAAGGAAAAAAATGCAAACTGGTTTGTCACGGTGCACCTTCAGCAGGCCTCGCTCGTTTGGGTGTCTCTCGCGACACAGGAGAAGCGCGTTCCGGTGCATCTAGTACACTCCAAGGAGTCGAATCTACCGCATTCCGACGACACGGATGAACAAAATCTCCACCGTCCGATGGGACGGATTTTCAACTTGGAGCACCTTCGATGGCGGGCTATCTTCCTATCATGGGTGTGTCCCTCCCTACCCTTTTGTCCCTCCTAGTCATCATCAGGCCTCTCGTAGGATAACGATGGCGGTTTCGTTCCATCACCATGGTTGGAAAGCCATCACATTTTTCATTTGGATCCTGACTGTGGGCAATGGGTTAATGTTTCGAAAGAAATTGGATAGGATCATAGGTCGTCAATCATCATCGTCATCATTATCACCACACTTTGTGAGGAATCATGACGGGATCATAAATCAAACAGAAGTACATATCCATTTTATGAGTCTTGCATTGGAACAGGCCAAGAGAGCTGGTGAACGGGGAGAGGTACCGATTGGGGCAGTCATCGTCCAACAAGATGACGATGGGAACTATCACCTATTGTCATCGGCACATAATAAGGTGGAAGAACATTTCGATGCCTCCTCTCATGCTGAATTACTTGCCATGAGACAGGCTGCGAAGAAAATCAAAAATTGGAGACTATTGAATAGTACTCTCTATACGACGTTAGAACCATGTCCGATGTGTCTGTCGGCAGCCCAAGCCTTTCGTGTATCGACTATCGTCTACGGAGCTCCTGATTTACGTTTAGGTGCTATAGAAACTCATCTCAGACTCCTTGATATTCGACATCCCATGCATAATATTGATACTGTCATATCTGGTGTCCTTGGAAATCAAAGTGCGACCATGATGAGATCATTTTTTCGCAAAAGAAGAAACACACAGAGTATGTCCCCCATGCGACGATCTGCGGTATTCAAGAATATGATACGAAGACTCTTGCCACGAAAGGATTAACAGGGCAAAGCCATTTTGTCATACCCAAGTGGTCATTATGGTGGCCATTGTCGATCGAGCTTCACTCTCACCGAGCAAGGAGATTCGCTTCACGGACTAGTAGAGTATCAATTGAACCATGGGAAATATTGAGAGTGATTCTAGCTCAGATTTCCAATCGGCCGGGACAAGGAACTTCGAGAAGGACACGGAACGCCGAGCTGTTCCTGGCCATAAAGGGATTTTTGTTGTGCCTTTCGTCACCTATCGACACGACATGGCAACATCACTACCCAGATGAACTCTCTGCTGCCCCACAAGTGATCTACCCTCACGATTGTAGCCTTCATCAGCAACCATTATGCAGTAGACCTTGAGTCCGAACCAGGCATTGTCTGCAAGCCAGACATCGAGAGGACCACAAACAGGCCCACTTTCGAGTAAGACGGATGCGGCATGTTTGGTCAATGCGTAGGCATGTGTATGAAAACCATACGTCGGTCGGAAACACAGTAGACGCACCACACCCGATTGGGAAGTCGTCACTTCCACCTTGAGAAACCAAGATACAGAATATCCCAATCCTTTGGTAGAATCGTCCAAAAGGCTGGTAAAACATCAAAGAATGTAACCCTTCTAGAACCACCTCCCTTTCTCACGTTCTTCGTGTAAAAGAGGGCATCATCCTCCAAAACAAGCATCGTACTCTTCATATCGTCACTAGGTTCTTCGACGAGTTTCCGCCAAAGGCATTTGTGCGACATGGCACAACCAACTTCTCCAGCTGTCATTTGCTTTTCCATTGGAGGTCGAATGTGAGAATCATAGAGAGCATTCTGTGTCGCATCCCAATCTAGTTTCGGAAAGTCTGGGTCCCTCCATCCATCCTTTTCATATTCACTCATAACAGCGACCCCATCTACGGCATCAAAACGCTGAACCTTATCAATAAACCGTTGACATCGTCTACCAAGTCTGGATTGTAACTGATTGCAAAAATTCTTCCAGCGATCTCTTCTCCGAGATAAACTGATGCAATAGACCAACTGAAATGTATGACAAAAATCTTCCACTCCCTCATCGACACCAAAGTTGGACTTCTGTCTTGGAACGGTGTCAACTCGAGACGACAACCTAGCGTTCAATGGTTGGTCATTATGATCGATGGATTCCATGAGACTTCGTCTGTGGGGTGGAACATAGGTGCCGCCTCCGCCTGTGCTCATATGCAGATGCGGGGGGGGGGGAGGGAGTCAGATATCAACTAACACTTGAAACGATCGAAATCCCGGTTCTGGTTTGAGGAATAAGGGCCCAACCATAGAAACTGATACTCCGTATCGCTACGGGATGCTCTGGTTGCTTTGTGTGTTGACGGGGGGCCGAATGGCGCCAAGGTAGTACCGGTAGGAGTTTGAAGCTTCGGAAGATGATTCGACTTCTGTAGCTGTGAGTCGTATCGTTAAACACAAATGTGCTTCGCGTCTTTATTGTCTTAATACTTATTTATCAGGGGAGAACAACCAAAACCATGAAGTGTGATAATTACGGATTCAGATTCGGTTTTTAAACAAAGGGTTCCACGTCAGAACTCTGTTGAGCATTATTTAATTCTCTTCCCCGGCGAGTTGGCAGGTATTAGGTATCGTTTCTACGACGAAGCCTCCGTTGTTCCAGTAGGTTTATTTGTACGATACGATTCGTAGAAAAGCAACGAGAAGGCAGATGGTCGCCGTCACAGCACCACGTCCCGGAGCCAGCGGGACAGCCGGAGGAAACAAACGACGTGAAAAACCGAGACCCCCCACAACCCTCGCATACAAAGCAACAAAGAAAAATCAGACAAATGGCAGGAAAATACGATTACGATGGAGACGACAATGAGGTAAGGCAACAAAGCTGGACTGGCCTATGTAGTTGAGCGTTGGAATTCAGGCAAGGACGTTTCGGGCTACGTCGTCCGTGCGCGAGGAACTTTAGACATGGTTTTTCTCGCTGTGGATTCAAAAACAGGCGATTTCGGCGCGAAGGCAGCTCTGAGCTGATTCCACAACAATGCGAATTTGCCGTTTCGAGTCGGGTGTGTATATGGCGGAATGGAGGAAGAAAGGACAAACTTAAAGCATTACGTTGCGAGTCCACCATGGTCCCCGCATGATGTCAATCCACACCAACAGACGTCTGTCGGCTGGTTTCATGGTGTCTGCGTTATTTCCGTCTGGCCTTGTCCGATGGTCATTAAATGAAGGCATTTGGCGATCTGTCGCTCAGATATCGTCGGCAATAATTACCGTATCGTTACGACGTCCTAGAAGCACCTCGTCGGACGCGTGCCTCCGGCAACAAGCAACTCACGTCGCTACATGGTTTCTCACTTTACGCGTTTTTCTGTGCAGGGAGAGGACGATGACGATATTGGAGCGTTAGGATCAATACTTTCATGGGATGAAGATGAAGATGGTGGAGGCGGTGGTGCTTCACACCATTCAGAACCAGAATCGTCGGGTTTACCAGATTTGGTGTCATTCAATGTGAAGGACGGTGGTTTAAGTGGTGCCTTGGAGCAATTACAGACAAATGGAGAGGGAACAAGCATGAATGTGTCTCTTCCCGCACCGATAGAATTCTCGGAACAACATAGCACGAATCCGTCGGCCTCTGTTCCTCAACATCTCGAAACAACCAACTCGCAACTTCCGAATTCGGTAACGTCGAACCCCCAGGATACAACAATGTCGTCTCAGGAGCAGCAGCTCCAGCTTCAACTGCGGCAGCATCTTCAGCAGCAACAACAACAGTACCAGCAGCAACATACAGCACAGGCTTCGCAACAAAGGATAATACCAAACCCTAGTACGCAAGGGAATATAAGCGCTCCCGCCCAGCAGCAACCCCAAGCACCTCCTTCCCAGCCGCAGCTTCAAGCACAGTCGGTCCAACAAACGGCAGCAGCGCAAGGCGCCTTTCAGCTGTTTCAGCAGAACGCTATGATCGCTCCGCAGCCGCATTCGAATCAGCCACAGAATGTCGTTCGAACGATGATGATGCCCGCACCAGGCCAAGACCCTTCGCAGCAGTTCGCTACTTTTGGTGCTGATCCTGCAGCCTTTTTGCGCCAGTTGCAAGTGGTCCAATTGCAGCAACATTTCAATGCTGTTCAACAACAAAATCGGCCCCTGATGCCGCAAGTAGCCGCTGCTCCCAATCAAGCGTCACAGCCAATACAACCGACACAACAACAGATACAGTACCAGTCTTCAATCGCACCAGGCCCGGCCGCTCGCCCCGCGTCAGCTGCTTTAGCGGCACAGAAACGACCACGAGCGGGATCGAAAAAGACTACACCAAAACCGACGTTGACGCAATCAAGTGTTCCAGTTTCGAGCAAGCCACCGCTCGTCTCGGCTAGCGACACGGATGGAGAGTCAAAGCATGTCGCGCTTAGCTCCCGGTTGTCGAGAACGATGTCGGTATCTTCCGATCTAGATGATACCAAGATGTCCGCGTGGGACGTTGATTTGTCTCACCTTTCACCCGAGGAGAAAGCCAGGGTGAATCGTGATCGCAACAGAGAGCATGCACGCAATACAAGATTACGAAAAAAGGCTTACCTCGAAAAGCTGAAGTCAACAGTCGACGAACTCTGTAGAGAAAGGGACACTCTTGTCTCGGAACGGGCTGGTGCTGCGACTATCCTTGTTGAGATGCACAACACGCGGACAGAGGTTCTCATGTCTTTCTTTGCGCTTCGCTCAGCTAACGAGAAGCGACGTGAGTTATGGGCCAGCATCTTGGATGAAAGTTGCTTTGCGTGTGTCATGCCCGTGACTCCATACCGTTCGTTTCCTGCCAGCGAAGTTCAGGTCTCGAAATGCCAAAGAACTATTCTTGGGATTGATGGAATGATGGCAGATACTGCCTCGCTTCATGTGCTGTTGAACTCTCTCGTCGATCGGTCCAGATTCCCCAACGCGACAATTGTCTTTCGATACACACTTGTTACTGAGGAGGCCGTTGTGGCTGGGAACCAAATGATGGCACGATGGGTGATGTCGACTCTCAACGCGACACAGTGTGGGGCGAGGATGGAAATCGCAAAGCAAGGAATGCTTTGCTGTAAATTCAACAGTGCTCATAAGATTATTGGACTCGAGCTTATGTTCGATGTCATGGCCTTGATGCTCCAGCTGAAGCAAGCCGCAGGGTCCGATACATTTTCGGTGATTCCCAACACAGTTCAGACCTGCCAGCGCAGCTTCGACAAACCGATGGTTATGACGCTTGCAGAAGAGCCTTATACTATTGTGCAGGTCAACAAACTATGGGAAGATATGACAGGATACAAGGCCGATGAGGTTGTAGGGAAGGCGTCAGTTCGAATCCTTGAAGGGAAAGATACCGAGGCAGACTCTGTCGAAGGTCTGATGAACGAAATTCGCTTCAAGAGACCGGCTTCGGCGATGGTTATTCGCTACAAGAAAACAGGGGAACGATATCGCGACTTTTTCCTAGCGTATCCTTTGAGCACAGATTCGCGGATTACTCATTATCTTGCCCTTTCAAGCCATGTTGATCTCTATCATTCGAATTGTGGTACTAGCACTGAACATAATGCGCAGGGGACTTCTGAAGCTCCATTAGCTAGTGCTGACAATCCAGTGAATGCTGGACAACCAGCGTCGTCATACTTCGGTATGTCAGCAACCGGCCCCATAGGGCATTCTGTAATTACGGCTGGGCCCCATTCCCTTTTCAACGTTCAAACCAACTTATCCAACACTATGGCGGTGAGCCAAGCTGCTTTCGCACCCGCAGTAGCCACGACTGGGACGAAGCGCTTGTCGTCGTCACTCGACACGGACAAACCCACAAAGCTGAGTAAAACATCCGCTACAAACTGAGCTGCTTGTGGTAGGTCACGTTCCTCCTTCCGGAGGGACGACAAAACATTTTTGTACAAAGCATATACCCTCCTGAAACGGTACTGTTGATATATAACTCAAGAATGCACTTTCGGACTATCAGACATATGACGAGTCGATCCCGTCGTGTTGACGCGGATAGTGCTTCGCTTGCGACGTTCCCAGAGTACTCATTTTACATGTTTCATAGAACGGTACTTTGAGCGTCATCACTGACTTGTAGGCAATACTTTACATAGAATTTAGTCTGTGTAGGATTCAGAAGTGACAACAGGAGAGCGCTTAACGCAGTTTTTAGTGGGAGGACGAGAAACCATCTCAAGTAAGTGTGATGTCAGCTATTGTAACTGCAAGCCTAGCTCCATTTGGACGAAATGACGTGTACAAAGGCTTGCTATCATACAGTTTTGCAGCACGTCTACAATAGCTACGGCACATATCATAGATGATTGGTTGATGGGACTGACAAATCGACACGTGAAACCCAAAGCTCTCGTGACTCAGACGTGTCACGAATGCATGTCACCAAGTCGATGACGCGGGGGTGTTGGAGGTGTCAACTTTTGTCACAAAGAGAACCGAAGGCAAGATTGCTGTTAACAAACAACACCCCGAACGAACCCATAGAACCGGAGAATCCTAGTGGAGAGACATCATCGTCACTGTCATCATCATCTCCCCGAAACGCGTTCCTTCTTCTCTCACTGGCTCGTCTCCTCATCTTTCTTTTTCACCACACATTATCACCCAAAAAAGGCCTTTCCCACGAAAAAAAGGGAACACAAAACCAGAAGGGTGGGTTGTCAACGACGGTTCTTGTACCCACTTTTTGTGCACGATTTTTGTAGAATACATTCTTTCCCACAAATCAGAACTCCCTGTCACTCTCAACTCTCAATAACAAAGCATCATGGTATCCAAGTTTTTACTCTCCCTTTCGTCTTCTTCATCGAGACATCCTCCTACTGCTGCTGTTGCTACTCTCTTACAGCAAACGACGAGACAAGCAGGTCGTCGTCCAATGGGGACTTTGGGTTTTCAATACCTGCAACGAAAGAATCAGAATCCCTCGGAGGGAATACCGTCCTGGCCAACCTTCTTCTCAAGTCCACAAACTGTATTCGGTGTTGTACATTCGTCAGAAATGGTTTCCTTGCCTTCTTCTTTAGTAAGAGAATCCGATCAAATGACGTCGCGACAAGAAGGAGAAGTGGTAGTCCCTACCACGAGTCAGCATAACCGTCCACTACATTCGGCTCATCTCTATTCGTATTCCTCACCGGAAGCAGATTTTACTGCCGAACATGTGTCATATGCTGTGAATACTAAACCGGAAACAGCCTTAGGATATATTCATTCGGCTGAAACACTTTCCTTTGCATCACCAGAATCTGACTTTACATCAGCACATGTGGCCGATGCTGTGAATCAATCCTTCACGCCTCAACGTCAACAAGAATCCCTATTACATGACCCAGAATTGTGGATCTCATGTCCTGAATCTGCCTCGGGATATATACATGCTTCCGAGATTCTGTCTGAGGAAATGAAGACAGAGATCTTGGCCTCAAGGGGGATTCAGTATACTCCTCAACGACAAGAAGTCATGTTTCAAGAATTCATGGACACAATGGCACTTGTCACATCCCCTGAATCAGCATCCGGTGTTGCATCCTCAACGATGTACTTGGATGACAAAACCAAAGATCTTCTATATCAGTATCGTCATCAGGTGGATGATCTACCCAAAACGTTGGCAGAAGCCTTGGCAGATCCACGACCAGTCGTCATCACCGAAGTCGTTCATCCATTTGCTATAGTCGATGTAAACGATGCGTGGGTAGGACTATGTGGTTATCAACGTGAGGAAGCTCGTCATAAAGGTGTTGGAAAACTCTTACAGGGACCAGATACAAATCTTCAAATGGCAAGATCAATTGTCCCACAACTACTCCAATCTCATTTTGCTAACGTCATCTTGACGAATTATACCAAAGAGGGACGTCGTTTTCAAAATCAAGTCAAGGCCGGTATTATTTCGTCGCACGACGATGATGAGAATGGTGTCAAGAAGTACTTTGTTGGTGTCTTTGAAGAACTGTTGGAAGCATCCCATGATGAAGGAAAAAGAATGATGATGGTATCATGATGATCGATTGCTATGAAGCATGATTACTACCTACTCCACCAAGAAACTAACGTTTCATATTACTACGCACACGATACATAGAACAACACACTGCGATCGATGACCGTTCCGAGGAACACCTATAGACAACGCGGCATATAGATGATTGTAGGTTTAATGACATATTTGCCTTACTACTAGTAGTAGTAGTAGACACGACGACACTTGAGCCTTGGGTTAGATGGACCTATAAAGGTTAGAAATACGGTATCACTGTCACATGGGGACGTCCAAAGGCCAGGTCCAAAATCTGAAGGTCATGGATACCTATCATGCATACCTACGAGGCTGAAAAGGCGGTTTTTTGTGAGATTCGTAAAGATGGATGCAAATGCAGGTTTGTGACTGCGATCATTTTCGATCGGAACGGTTCTTTCGTTTGCTTCCGTTGTTGTCATCCACTTTTTTTGGGAACCCCTCTTATACCGTACGGACGGAGACTCTCCTAATTCCGTATTGATATAGATCATGTCGTCATCGTCATCATCACCTTATACGCGAACGATTACACATTCAGCATCGGGTGCGAAATGTATAGTCCATGATTTTGGTGCTACCGTCCTTTCGTATCAAACATCGTCAGGAAGAGAATGTTTATTTTTATCCCGTGATGCGAAATTAGATGGTACGAAAGCTATCCGAGGTGGTATTCCATTAGTCTTTCCACAATTTGGACAACCCGATATGAATATGCCCCAACATGGTTTCCTACGGACAAATTTTTGGAAGGTAGTCGATGATGAATCTATGATGTTTGATAATGATGAGGAAGCAGGGATCACATATTCCTTAGATTTAAAGGATGTCAAGACGTCTCGTGGTGATGGAAAATGGGGTGAAACTTCTACAGAATATGATTGTAAATGTTTATACACTATCAAAATTAATGCATCAAAGATGACAACGACATTGGAAATTACAAATACAGGTAAAATTCCATTTGATTTTCAAACCTTACAACATACCTATTTCAAAGTTGATGGTTCGAATGCTCAAAACCCCAATGAATGTTACGTCAAGGGTTTAGAGGGATATGGTGTTGTTGACAAAGTTTCGAAAACAGAATATATCCATAATGGGAATGATGATCCTGTTGTCATTCCAGATAATGTGGATCGTGTATATAATCCTCCCGAAGAGAAGGATATTGTCGACGTCCTTGTGGGTGTTGGAAATGGACAAACTATGAAACTCATCGCAACTGGTCTTATGGATGGGAAATCTATTCCAGTTTCATGTGTCGTTTGGAATCCCTATAAGGAGATTGCTGCTACGATGGCTGATTTTGGAGATGATCAGGTACGTTATCTTTTCTTTTTTCTTTAAACACACAAACCGTTTGGCTCCTACCACACTACTTGCTTTTCATTTTTTGAGTGTTACCTCACACCCATGTCGGAAAAAAACATCTCATCTGACTATTTTCCGTCTCTGTCTTTCCTACATACTCTTTCACTACCATATCAGTACGTCGATATGATTTGTGTAGAGCCAGGAATCTTGAATGGTGCGATATTGGGACCTACCCAATCGGCATCTTTGACTCAAATTATGGAATTATTGTAATAAATAAATGAAAAGTGAAAAAAATCACATTTGATGCACTCCCGTCGGACGAGAAGAAGAAAAAAGGGAAGGTCCCTGCCTGCCCCCCATCATCATAATGGTTGTCATGAGATCTTCTTTCTCCTTTTTCTACTCCAACCACCGTCGTCATGTCCACCCTTCCCTTCCATTTAAAAGTCACCAAGACTTAACCATGCTCTGAAAATGGAATATCTCCATCGTAATTTAATCACATCGAATAACATTTCCAAACTGACTTTCCCTACACCCCTTTGAACGACTTTGGATCCATCCTTATCTACCCAATCTATCGGTATTTCTCGTATGGGGATATTCACCAATTTAGCACGATATAGGACCTCGACATCATGTGCCCAACCTTGGACTTCCAAATCTTCATATAAATCATTCGCTGCCTTCAGGGTCATTAATTTATATCCACATTGAGAATCTTGGACACGTAGATCATTCATTATCCATTTGACGACCGTTTGAAATCCCCAACGTGTTATCCCCCTTGGACTCCATAAGTTATAATTTCGATTCCCCATCACAATCGCACGTTGAGACCAATCGATTGTACTACTAGGCGATATAATAGTCGTCGTTGTTGCGGTGGTGGTGGACTGTGGTGGTAGTGGTAGGAACGAAGCAGCCGTGGAACGTTGTTCTTTGACTGATGTCGCCGTTAGTAGGAGTTCTTTCATACATTCCATCATCGAATCTAGATATCTCAAATCTCCACTCCCATCTGCATCTTGGGTCAAAATTAATGTCGAATTGAAATCATCATGTTCTTGTTCTTCTCCAGTACGACGACATTGTTCTACCACATATTGGATCCCTGCTGCCAGGGCAGCACCCTTACCTTGATTTTCTGGTAAGGATAAACATTGGATGGGACAATCCATGATGATATCATCATCCTTTCCTTCCTTCTTCCGATTCTTGTTATCGGTAGTAGAGTGATCAATAATCGTACTACTACTAGTACAAGAAATTCCTTGAACGACTTCCACAGTCCGATCTGTCGATCCATCATCGATGACTAAAATTTGACAAATCGAAGAATATCCTGATTGTAATAGGAAGGTCCGATAGGCCTGTATAGTCGATTCAATCCGCTGTTCTTCGTTATAGGCAGGAATCAAAACAATCAATTTGGGTATTTTCGGAGTAGTCTTTGTTGTTGTTGTCGTCTTCGTCTCACCAACACTTGGGGAGGAGGAAGATTCTCGTGATCCCAAAGATGAGAACCATCCATCGGAGGGTAGGAAGGAAGATCGTAAACTGCTGTCGATCTTACTACTACTACTACTACTACTACTACTACTACTACTACTACTACTACTACTACTACTATGCCGACCTTCTTGTTGATTTCGTCTTGTTTTTGTTGTTGTCCTCACAGAGATGGGAGATGATGATGGTGATCCTCCTACTCTTGTCGTCCGTTTCTTAGCTGACCACGATACTGTGGGGGTGATACCGATGCAACTAAGGGTGAGAAGGATAGTCGGGAGTACTATCCGACAGTATGGCGTCATTGGTTTTTGATAAAGTTGGGTCACACTGTGTGTACTTTTTGAAGGGACTGTCGGATTGGGAAGGTCTCGGTGTTCTTCTTGTCTTGTGAAAATCCAATAGTCTGCAGGGTCCTCTTTGTGTCAGTGCAAAACCTTGTTCGATACCCCAAGGACTACGACTACTGCAAGGTAGATATAGTATGTGCCAGTGAGGTGAAAACGCAACACGAGTTCTTTTTCAGAAGCGAGGAGGAAGTGGAGTGCCCTCTTGGAGAAGATGTCACAGAACCTAGGATATGTGACAAGAAGATTCCGAAACCTTTCCAGGAATTTGTGTGGCGAGATTTTTTAATGGGTATGTATCCTATCTTATCTATCACTCACCTTGATCCATCAAATACACGCGTCACATATATACGATACAATATGTATGTATTCGAAAATCTTCTTCGTTCGTCATCATATCTACCCCTCATAGATACTACTATTTACCATCCCAAGAAAAAGATCCAAACGTGCTGCTGCTTCTGGTTGGATGAATTCTCGATCATCATTCCGCTCACATCACTATTCGTTGGTTTTTTTTGACCGCGATCCTCTC
>Ga0194115_10005520_pt1 | contig 13135 bp, 8 predicted proteins | sample TA2MahsurfametaG_3_FD_148656 | JGI IMG/M metagenome (GOLD analysis project Ga0194115, IMG submission 148656) | Freshwater microbial communities from Lake Tanganyika, Tanzania - TA2015002 Mahale S4 surface | ecosystem: Environmental > Aquatic > Freshwater > Lake | place: Tanzania: Lake Tanganyika...
ACCAGTCGTAGTCGTAAAAGATGCTGTCACGATCTCTTCGCAAATGTATCCACTAGCCCCAGATGACAGGATGGCATTCAGCATCGGCTGGAAACTTGTCATTCCGAGCTCGTAGCGTAACCACGATTCTTCTGCTTTACCTAGCCACGACAGAGCGGATCGACGAGATTGAGAAACTTTCCCATCGTTCACGAAGACATCATCGGAGACGACTTCTGGGACAGGATCTGACGCGCTGGTATAATGAGGTAACTTCCCCAAAAGAGAGAGTGATGCCAGCTTATACATATCGTTCTCACTGCCTTGAGGCGAATGCACCACAACGCAACGTGTCAGTAGTCTGTGGAAGTGTTTCGTGCTGGCAGAGTCACTGCTTATTTTGCTTCTATCCCATTCTTCTCTCACAGAGTCAGCGAAATGAGGCAAAACGAAGTTCAGAAGTCCAGCTGTCGGAATAGGATCTGGTCGACCTGGTGAGTTGATGCAAGTAGTTGTCGTCAGGATACGATTGCGAGCCGTTAAACCAATACAGGCTTCTTTCATTTTCGATGGTTCGACATTGTCTGCCGCAAAATCCCAGTCCTTAAGAGTCGTCCCCGCCAATCCAATTTGCTGATCACTCCTACTGAACAAACCAGACTCCCATAGTGTTGCAAGATGAGAATTTCCATCAACCTGGGCTGCACCCAATATCTTAACGCCATCATCTACCACGACTGTCTCAAACGGAAGCTGACAGAAATGGATGTAATCCTTCAAAAAGTCAGCATAGGTCGTAATGATGACATGAAATGGAGCTTCCGCCAGCCCTGAAGCCTCTCCAAACTTCCTCCTCGCACGCCTTCGCTGTGAAGAAGATCCGGTGTATGCCATAGCTCGGAGTGCCATCGTATCATCCGAAGATATCAATCTCAGGCGATTATGAACTCTCTGGAATTTCTTAGCAAAACGAGAAAGATCAGGTTTGACCGTAATGATAAGATGTGGACCGTAATTGTCCTCATTCGACGCAAGTTCATAAAAGAGATTGGCAATTCGTCCATGTCGAGTCTCCCAATCGGTATCATGATACATCGCATGGCCGACTCCGGTACGGAGGATCTTTACTAACTGAGGTAAACACATCGTCGACCAAGTACTTGTGACATCAGATTCCTCAGGATGAAAGGAATACTTCTCATCCTCTGATGGTCTTCCACCGTCATTATCATCACCATCGTCATCATCTTCTTCTGAATCTGAGATTTGTCTCCATGCGAATGGATTCGATACCTCCAAGATTGACATTGGCAGTGAATGTCCACCACCAGGGATGTCATTATGATTACAGTCATATCGAAGATTATCCTTTCGGAATTGATACCGACGTGATGCACGTCTCGCAGCATTCGTCGCGACGGCGACGATACGTTTTCCTAATGTTTGAGCTTCGACGATGACAGCTCCCATATTATTCACTACCGCAGGAGAAGAACCCTTCGAAGAATCACCAATATTCATCGGATTTTGTGGAATATCTGCCATATCGAGAGTAGGACCATCATCATCATCATCATCGTCGTCGTCGTCATGTATAGGAGGAGGAGGAGGCGTTAAGGAAGAAAAGGCTATGTTTGCTGCGGCACATAGGATAGCACGGGAACTTGTCAATCTCAAATCAAGTGCGGCAGCTGATGATGCAGGTGTATTCCTTGTAAATTTAGGCGTCGTATCAATCTTCTGAGGAGACTTTCCCCGTCCTCGTGCAGATGATGGTCCAGTAGTGGTGGTGGTAGTCGTACCGGTAGCGGCAGTAGTAGTAACAGTAGTAGTGGTCGTAGTGTCGACATTCTTCCGTTTCGATGGATCCTTATTATCATGGGCACGAAGCATACTCGCATTCCGGATATGTTCCAAGGCGGGGATATCGTTGAGCTCCTGAGGTAAATCATCATCCTCATTCATAATGGATTGCTGATCATCCTCTTCATCTGATGTCTTCGCCTTGGACAAACTTTCAAGGAGACAGAATGCTGCTGCATGGAAGGTATTTCGGACCATATTCCCCTTTTCCCGACGTAATCGAATGACGGTCGTATCGACATCAAATCGACAAGATATGTCTGGTATACTATCATCTCCGATGGGTACAATCTCTTGTCTTGGGACTGGTAAATCTAAGGCAACATCTCGGATCCGCCATGAGGTTACCACCGCAGCAGGTTCCACCATGTCGGTAGTTGTTGTTGTTGTTGCTGCGAAAAAATGGGTCGCTCTTCTTTAGGCGGCTTGAGGTATCGTCTGCCAGTCAATCAGCTAGGTCCGTAGTCTCTTTCATATGACAGGAACCCTGCTTTCACTCCAAGAAGATGTAGTCCATACAGAATATAAATGTCAATTTTGTAAGCGTCTTCCAAGAGATGAATGTTACAGAAATATGTTCACACTATTAACAGTACGATACTGTAGATATAGGAGGCTCCTACCCGCTGTGAATGATATACCAATCGAAGGACCGCCTTGGGTTCTTCAAGGGGGGATGTTGTTTTTCGTCACCCTCTGACAGCAGAGACAACCCCCCCTTTCCACGCAACACCCCTTGAATTCGCAGTTAATTGTATACTATAACCCCCCTTAGTTAACGAATCAGATGATCAGTCCACACTTTTGTGGGACTCGGCTAAAAGGGCTACTTTTGAGTCTGTATAAGAGGGGTAGCAATGCAACCGTTGACCGAATGATTCCGACATCATTTTTTGACTTTTGACAACACGGTCCACAACAGATCCTGTCGAAAAGAACCACTACAGTAGACCCATATTTCGGAAGACTATAGACTCTCTAGTTCACAATCATTTTCAATCAAGTCAGCTACCTAGTTGGAAGATGCCACACCACTTTTCCCTTGAACGAACCGCTGCTTTTGGTCTCTGGAAGTACCCCTCCACACCGACGTCTTGTGTTTGAGAAGCTACAAAGGCAATACAATGAAATACATCATATTGATGAATTTATTCTCCTAGCTCAACATACTTTTCTGGCTTACCAAATTTCGTATGCAATACTACTTTATTCTACACTGGGAGATGACACTGTCACTTCTTGTCCAGTATGTTTGAATGTGTTCACGCAGATGTTCATGACAATGATTCTTTGAAAAAGAGACAAGAACCAGCACAAGAACGAACCGCCGCTTGATATAATCCTTCCAAGACAAACATTAGAGTGCTCATAACATCACAAAACAAAATCTGCCACTGACTGTGAATATGAAACTGTGATCAGCCCTTGATAAACGAATGGCCAACGAATGCCATGATCACCACAAACGAAATACCCAACCCTAACATCTTGTACTTCCAACATCTGCAGGTACTCGAACCCAAAAACTGCGACAAAATGCCTCAATGACGAACCATATTGTTCCTCTAGAAGCCATCAAACGCTTTGGGGTACTTCCCTTCCAAATCACGGACTTTACCTACTGCACCCCAAGAAGTCATCCAATACTCAGCTGCCTTACGGATCTGTCTGTACCCCTCATTCATATTGCAAGGAGATACGGTCATCTGAAACTCACCCAACCTTTTGCACGCCAAAGCAGCATCTTGGATGAAGTCACCGTCAAGGGAAGTACGAATTGCCCTACTATTGTACATCTTTACTACATCCGAGCGCTTTGTCCCTTTCAGCGCATGGTACTCAGCGCCTAGAAACATATCGTAGTGTATGACGTTGGGATTACCCTGTTTTTTCCACTTTTTGATACGGTCACGACACAACGTGCCTAACTTGGCATACCGTTTCTGACCCGTCTCACGAGCCGCAGTAAAAGAAGACAACCCATTCACAAATGTATTGATCATGTTTTCGGGAGCTGACGGAAGAGCTTCGACCACGTAATTAGGACCCATGTCCGCCAACAGCTGAGCATGACGCTCGTGCTTTCCAAAGTACGTCAACAAAAGACATTCATGGATGCACAACAAAGGCTTGTAAAACCGATCCAGAAAGCAGGCGTCGAATTCATCTTGGGATAGAACCTTACCAACTGGGCTCGTTGGATCATTTACATTGTCGATACCGGTAAGATTCAACACTGCCTGATGCACTGGTTGCATGAAGGTGTAGGCTAGGTTCAACTTCATGGCCTTCATCTGGGATGAGAGCTGTTCGAAGTTGACTGCCAACTCATCCAGACAAGTGCCAGCATACAGCCTCAACTGAAGCAAGTTCTTAAGTGCTGCCCATCCCAGGCTTTCGGTATCACCCGTCCTGAGTCCAGCATCATGTCCCTTCATCAAGGGCTTGAACATCTCCCGTAGAGGTTTTGTCCATGGGAAAACAAAGGAATACACGTAAGTCAGAGTTTTCGCGGCGAGCGCTTTCGACTCCGACTTTGCTAGCGCTTCCAGAGCATACTCCCCGTAAGCAGAGCCAGCTTGAAGGTCATTCAAAAACGCAATCAACACCATGGGCAAAGCGCCGTCCCTTCTTTTGCATTGCGATTCAGAACTTGAGTTAGCCATGTATTGTAAACACCAAGCTTCTGTTCAATTTGGAGGTCATTGCATTCAATCACTGCCATACAATATCGCTCGACAGTCTCAGCGTTCCCTAGGGCTCCTTCTGAGTTTGCGCAAATCGTAAACAATCCAACACTCACGTCGTCATAGGTATCACCAACCAGCCAATACATCATCACCGAGAAACACAATTCCTCGTCCGGCATATTGGGCCGCACTATCAAACGCCGATGCCATCACCGCCTGTACACTCGCTTGATGATTCAGTTGAGCCATCTGAAGTCTTGACTCGCGCCCAAGCGTGTGTGGCTCAACCTCGTTCAATAGATTCACAACCACAAATATCTCCGAGTCTAGCCGATCCTCGCCAAGATTCTCCAAAAGCAACTTACCGACATGACGATGATACCTTGGTCAAGACGGAAGGGGTACGAGATCTACGGCCGCTTTGTGGATCTTGTCCTGGACGAAACTGAAGCGAGGTGGTACCGATGACACCTTCAACAACAATCCCTTCTTTTCAAGGTCACGCAGCGCTGCGTTAAGTTGGACTTCATCGTTAATGGAATTTGCCATTCCGGCACGCAGCGTGGCGTGATCAAAGGTGGACCCAAGACAAGCTGCGACCTGAAAACATCTCAGACAGTCCGGATTTTATTGACCAAATCCGAACACTTCTCTTCGTCAGCAGTCAAGTGCGAGTCCAGTCCAGTGTGTCAAGGGTTTCGGCCCGCCCCATACATACATATGTATCAGAAGTACAGTAGGGTACATACATAACTGTATTTGATAAAGACTCGACCGGGACGACCAGACAAAGACATCAAAATGACCCATGGGATAGATTCTACGGTACTATCGTTAGTAACGTAGTCACTGTCAAGGTCACCATCTAACTGTAATATACAGTGCGACACCTTCGCGGGAGTCGACGAATTTTTGGACTAGGAAGCGATGCTTTGGACTTTGGAAGACGAGAATCCCTATACGGGCTACATACATCAATACCCTCGACTCTCAGTCTCTTGGTTGTGTTGTGTTCCGTCCTTGTTGACACAGGTCAGAGAGTCTCACAGAAAGAGAAAGCCCTTCCTATTCCTTCTTCTCGTTTCATACGGTAGTTGCTTTCGCTCCCATAGTACCACGATGAATTTCTTTCAGATACCCAAGGTTTCACAGGCGGAACGTGAGGTTCAACCACTTTTGGTAGATGAGGGGATTCAAGTCCTATCATCCTTTGAAATGAATAAGATTGCATCATTGACATATGGTGATATTGTCTGTGATGAAATCTTTGAACTGATTGAAAAGATCCTTTCACATCCACTCGACTTTTCTCCATTGACTGTCGAGAAGACATTAGTCGTGACTCATCATGTCATTATATACGGATCTGAAAAATGTGTCAATAGTGGATATGGGATGGGACGATATATTGAATACTTGACAACCTTCAATTCTGTTTTAGCAGCTCAACAACAACAGGGTGTCAATGCATTCTTCCAACGAATACAGGGTGGTGGGGTAGACCGAGGTGGGCCCATCCGGGAAGCAGCCCAAAACGTCAAGGCATTATTTCGAAATATTCATGAATTACAAAGAATACGGAATGAAAGTGCAAGTAAGAATTCATTGGTACCCATTGGTAATGAAGAACAAATTGGATTCATGACGGATGAAGTTCGATTCCAACTATTGAAACAAAAGATTGAAGAACAATATCAGATCCAAATCAAATCGAATTTAGCAAAGTCAGAGGGTGGTTGGGGTGCAGGATATATGGCAAAGGATGGGAAGAATGTCGTGGGGGCGGCACATGGGATTGAAGAAATGATCCGTATGGCACAACGTGAAAAGAATAAATTTACCGATGCTGGGATTCCCTTCCCTACTGCGGAAGATAAAGTCTTACAAGAATTAGTCGCAGAAGCTCAACGAAATAAACAACAACAACAGAAACAACAGGAAGAAGAAGCTGCTAGATTGGCAGCTACACAACAACAAACGGTTGATTTGCTTGGTTTTACCCAGTCTTCACTTCCTCGTCCCACGATGACGACGACGACGACGACGACTGTGGATCTACTTGATTTCGGTACTACCAACACCACCACTACGAATACTAAAACTACAACAAGATCGAACGTTGGTCCAATGTCATCAAGTGGTGGTATTGGTGACCTTCTAGGAGGCCTCTTTTCCCCCGCAGCCCCAGTGGGGAACAGCAGTTCAGTGAAGAATGATGATTTACTTGGACTTTCTACGCCAGCACCCCATGGTGTTCCCCGTTCCCAAATCCCACAACAAAGTCTCTTGGATTTAGCGAATGATGATCCAGTAGTAGCAGTAGATCACCACAATCATGATCTTCTTTCCCTTGGAAGAGGACCAATGTCCCATATGAATGATCCATTTGCGGCAGTCGGTACTACTTCTTCGTTTGAATCTTCATCCGGCAGTGCACTGGGTGGTGTCGGTACAAATGGAGATATCATGGTAGGAGGGGGAGGTCTTATGATGAATTCTGCTTCCTCGAGTATCTTCGGATTACCGTCCAAGGCTCCAGTCATGGCACCCACTCCACAAGAAACAGATCGATTTGCTGCTCTCGATGTTCTGGCTTCTACGAATTTGACAATGCTCAATTCGACACCGTCATTCCAATCGGAGATGACGAAGAACAACAACAATGTCAGTCCGATCGGAGGAGGGATGCCTTCTGGTGAATACACAAGTACTAGTACCGGTGGTGAAGGGCATGAATCTCTCTTGTTGTTGTCCTCGTCTTCCTCCTTTGGTGGTCCACTACCGTCGCACTCTACTATGACCCCGTCTCTGTCCTTGATGCAGCCGCACCAGCAGCTCCAGGAGTCGATGATGATGATGATGATCGCCCCAACCAGTGGTCATGTTGCGGCTGTCTATGGTGATGGAAAGAATGATGATGACGACAACAACAACGATCATGATAATCCGTGGATCATGGGTGGAACGATAGGAACTGGTCTTCAACCTCTTGGACAGGCACCAGCGGCGCCTCCACCACCACCACCATAGTTGAAGTCCATGGACTTGATAGACGACCGACACGGTCTAGTATCGTTCTTGTAGGTCTGATTTTACCACCCGAGACTACCGTCATAGTATCTTAGTAGATCTATTTTTTTGTAGAATTACCAGGCAGGCTGTCCCGTTGATTTGAGGAGCCTTATGGATACCATATACCATACTCGGTCATGAATCCGATATACCATACTCGGTCATGAATCCGAGTGTAATATTTTATTCCAAATTAGGGGAGGACGGTTGACGAAAAAAATTTATATCCCCGATCCATAGTAAAACCTCGGTTCCTTTCGTACTATCCGTGTAAAATGTTGATACCAAAGGCCACGATCGAAGGATGAAGTGGGGGAGAACAAAAACTGGAAGTTGCCGGAATTGAACCGGCGACCTTCTGCATGCTAAGCAGACGCGACTGCCAACTGCGCCAAACTCCCACATTGTAGACACACGATCGGTCGTAGTATGACGTCAAGGTGAACAAAAATGGAAGTTGCCGGAATTGAACCGGCGACCTTCTGCATGCTAAGCAGACGCGACTGCCAACTGCGCCAAACTCCCGTTTTAGACGTTTCGACACAGGCTGATGACCTGATAGAATTAATAATGATCAAAATAGGAGATTACCTCACAAGAAATTCCGTCACATCCACAAAGCTTCTTTCGAGAAAGATGAGGATTCCAACATTCTGGCGTTGCAAACGCACCCAACGTTTAAGCAACGAAAAGATAGCAAGGCCATAGACTCCAAGAAGGAAGCTATGTTGATTCCGTTGTTATCGAGGAGGTCACGGACGATAGTTGGAGGTGGCAAGATAAACAACTGCCAAGGCCTTCTCATCCCAACACGATGTTGCGAAAAGAGAGTGCAAAGTCTCTTGAACCTTCGTTCCATTTCGACGAGTCATTCAACAGACCCGACTATCATTGCCACAACAGAAAAACAGCGACTTGCGACCATCCGGTTGTATCGTATTCTACAACGAACATGTCGATCATTTCCCACTCAAACTATGGGTGTAGATGCTCCGACAGTTTTGTTGCAACCCGAACTGAATGCAAAGCACTGGGGCCGACACGTAGTGTTTAAGCCTCCCTCATCGACGTCGGTGGAGGAATTGCTTCGTTTATTCTATGTGTTGAATGATGGAGAAGATGATGGAGTTGAGATTCGAAAAGCACCTTCGATTGACGATTGGTACTACAATGTTGTGGGACGATACCGTATCGAAGCTGAGTTACCACCGATGACAAGTTTGACCTGCTGGACGTCGACAGGGCAGATTCAACAGGCGATTCGAACAGCGTTTCGAGCTTCCTTTGATGCACGACACGATCAGATAAGTGATTTACATTTTTGGGCCATTCGAGCAGTTCAGTTTATGCATGAGCAGCGAGTGCTTTGGAAGTATTCATCAGTGGCCACAACCAATGGGGTGCGAGTCACGGCGACGAGTCGGTACGGTATCTGTTCAGATTCTTCCATGCCCGTGCTATGTTGTCTCCTTGTTTTTCTGATCCGACCACCCTTTCTCTCCATGTCCAGATTTATCGGGTCGACCGCTCCAACGGCTGTGACTGCGATCTCACCTGTCGGAACGTCCCTGTTGGGAACCAAATTTCGTTTTGCCTATCGTATTCGTATCGAAAATGTCTCGAGTGAGACTGTGCAACTATTGGGACGCAGTTGGTGTATAGAAGAATTGACACCTGATGGAAAGATCGATGAAACAAAGGAAAAGATCCTAGTCGATTCTCCAGCGACTGGTGCCGTTGGGCAATTACCTGTCCTACGACCTGGACAAGTCTTTGAATACATGAGTGGTACCGACCTGTTAGGGGAACATGGAACTATGAAGGGACATTTTTACATGGTACGAGTACCGGACGATCGGAATCCTGGTAAAGCTGGAGATCACGTCGAAGGCCTTAGTGCTGGCAACAAATTTGAGGTAGAAGTGGCTACGTTCCCATTGGGCAGAGGGTAAAGTTTTGAATTCTATTTCTCTCTACCAGTCTATTCATCTATCCGAGCCTTTTTTGTGACAGCCTCGTCCGTTGAGGAGCCTGTTGTACCGGCCGAATGGACGGCATGGTTGGCCAGTTCGTCTTGTTCAGAAATTTCAATCTCGTTTTCGTCCGTCTTGGTGCCATCATCTATTTCGAGTTCGATCTCATTCTCATCCGCGATATTCGGAAGACTCTGTGGCTCGCTTGGGCCACGTGTGTTATGCGAGGCGTCCGGGGGCGTTCTCCCTTCGACCACCTCTTCACCTTGAGAAACCTCAATATCATTTTCGTCCATAGCTGTATCTCCTTCGTCCAATTCGAGGTCAATCTCGTTCTCATCAGCAACATTCGAAAGAATACGAGGCCCACTGTGGTCAGGACGTAGAAGTTCTGAAATCATTTGTGGAGTCAACGCTGCGTCATACGGATGTGTCAGAGAATGATCGAGTTCCAAAAGATCAAGAAGGAAGTCAGTCTGTGGATTCCCCATCTGAGGAAATGGTGGGCACATATTTCGTGATTGAAACATTGGATCAGAGTAGAACGGGACCGTAGGTTGAAAGTCAGTAGATATGGCTCTGTATGTCGACCCGATGTCCGCTTCGTCTCGTTTGGAATTCATTTGCCTTAAGCGTTCGTCAACCCACTCTATATCCTCAGCGGAAATCTCTATCACGTCGTCCGGGAGATAGACCTTTCCCTTCCGCACCGAGTTCAGATGATGCGTCTTGCGCAGGACGGCCAGCCATTCTGGGTCGAATTCTAGAGCCGTGTTACCAGTCGGACGATCACCCACATCGATATGCAGTATAGAAAGGTACTTTCGTCGAGGCAGACATTTGTCTAGTGCGAGAAAACGTGTCATCTGCTCAGTAAGACTATTGATACCGTCACAGGTAGATTCAAGGCCGTGGAATATCGTTTCCTTTTGGTTGTCGTTTTCCTGTGATGTCACCTGTAAGGGTGGTGCCTTCGAATCGGAATCTATCGTATCATCAGGGACATTCGATCCTTGCTGTTCAGCATTCTTGGGTGATCCTTTAAGAGGACTAGCCAACGGTTTTATTCTAACTTGGGAAGGGACTAGGTGTATAGGGGCGTCCTCATCGCTCTTCGGTTGCGCCCTATTCTCTATTGGAGGATGAGTTACTTTGGCAAGGAACTTGACATGGAGGTGAGCCGAGAACCAATAGGCGGGTTTGACAGCATCCAAGACTTCACGGTTGGGGGGACTACCCAAGTTGTTCTGTTCAATTTCTTGACGGAAGAATGGCTTCATACGAATTAATTCCTGCGTATTCCCATGTTGTTCAATCCCCACAGGCCAGTCATGCGATACAATAATATCAACTCTCTTGGTCGATTTGGATAGACACTTCATCCGATAGATATCGACATTTCGGACATGATAGACACTGCGAAGATTCGAATGGTCAAATGGGACGGATTCTATTTTGCAAAAAATCTTGAGAATTCGTTTTGCTATGCAGGCAGAGATAATTCACCTCCAAGTGATAGAAGGGAACGTACCGTAATGTCCCATGGGATAGTCATGACTCTTGTATATCCCACTGATACCACCGATACGAAGTCCACCATATCGGACAACACCAGCAACCCCAAGGTAATAAATGTTTGGAGCAGCCCAACCACCATAGTACAACTCTCGTAATGGCTGTGAGGCTTCATGATTCCCTCCAATGAAGAGTGTCAAGATCGGCGCCTTCTTCTCTCCGGAATAGTACCTTGGGAAGGATCCAAGTCGCCGATATTTGGGTGGCATGGAGCAACTATGGAAATCGTTAGGATTTCGGAAGGATTGAAAATCTCCACAACAAATTAATAAATCCACCTTTTGTCCACTGTGCCTTTCATGTGCCATTAACCGATCATAGATAGGATCTAATTCACCATGACAACATCCCTCAATCGCAATGTTAAGTGTCGTCGTCGAGTACTTTCCCAGAATTTCAATCGGATCATTTGTAATATCATAATCTCGAGGAATCATCCCTCCACGACCGACATTTCCGTGATGAGGACGACCCTCCCGTCCTCCTCGACCTCGTCCATTTCTTCCACTACCACCACCACGACCTCTTCCCCCCGGGCCATTCCCATCCGATCGATGATGTTGTTGTTGATTCCATCGACCACGCCCACCCCCACGATGCCGTCCACCTCCGCCCCGATCACCTCTGGGGATAGGAATGAAGTCTGACATGCCAGCTATTCTGGCTGTGTTTCGATGGAAAGCTGCCTTGAAATCCAACTCTTTTCCAGGTTCACTTCAGTCAAAACTTGGTATTGTGATGCGAATGAATATGCGGATGAAACTGATACGGGACGATGATTCGAAGGGGTCCAATTCTAATTACTACAGTTAAAGAAACGTTATTTTGGCACATCGATTCACGCTACGGCATGGCAGTGATATCTAAGAGAGTCTTGTTACCGTAGCTTATTATGCGCAGAAAATACTGTAGTTCCACTTAAAACCACTCCAAAAGGACAGTATCTCGAATACCAATGTAGGCAATGAGTTGTAGAGGTTCTAACCATGCTCGTCCAACCCCCAAGTACAATACTCGTTCGAGCCATCCTGCAAATAGGTTAGAGACCCCGCCCTCTCCTTCTTTAGAAATTGAAATCATCGTATTGATAAGACCCTTCCCGGACCCCCCATCGATACCATTTGTAGGATCACCGTCACTATCGACAAGAATCCTTGTCCGTGCGACATCAAAGGGGGTCGTTAGGAAGGCTGCGATGATAGCACTCATCATGGCGAATTCTGCATATCGGTCGATACAAAGACTCCCATGAATAAATTGACGACCCAAATATATTTTCGACAATAGGTAGGGTAGATCCGTAATGATGATTCCTGGTAGACGTTTCAGACTATCACCGACCCAATCACCGACATTTCGTTGTCGATCTTGAAGTCGAGCGACGAGGGTGTCTGCTGGCGTTCGGAAACACAATGAAATGACATCGGCACAAAAGGCTGCCAGAAGGACAATCTCCACATCATTAAGGAAGGGTGCCATACCTAGAAATCGTTTCGTCACATCGCGGACACCAAAGTAGACTCCAGTCGCAGGGACAGAAACGAGGAGGGTCGGTGTTATGCCGGCATATAGATCCCCCGCTTGAACATGCCGTTGGACATTCCGACCCAAATTCATCGCCTTGTCTTGAAACTTTATCGGCGTTTTCGAACTGCGACGACGATCCGCTTGGATCCTTGTTTTGATGGTAGCAAGAGGATACAGTAACGCATCTCGTGCAAACGACGTCGCCGATCCCGCAATCGTCGCCGCTACGAGAAGTTCTGCATTCGAGATTTCCTGGATCACTGTAGGAGGCGGTGCCAAAAATTCTGGCAACCACCACGGGACCTTTTTCGTCTGAACTTTCGTAAAATTTTTGTCATCCACAGTTACAAATCCGTTCTGAGACTGAACAGTTACATTGATTTTCGTTTCGGCTACCACTTGGGCTACATCGACAGGCTCTAAGTTGGAGGGTGCAAAACTTTTGGCGACCTCGGT
>Ga0194115_10005521_pt1 | contig 13135 bp, 13 predicted proteins | sample TA2MahsurfametaG_3_FD_148656 | JGI IMG/M metagenome (GOLD analysis project Ga0194115, IMG submission 148656) | Freshwater microbial communities from Lake Tanganyika, Tanzania - TA2015002 Mahale S4 surface | ecosystem: Environmental > Aquatic > Freshwater > Lake | place: Tanzania: Lake...
CGCGCCGAAGTTTTCCGACGTTGTGAAATGATTGCCACTCGAGTGAGTTGGCGGAAGGGCGCGGGTCAAAGAGCACTACGTTCACATCGTAGAAGTCGTCCAGCTTCTGGTACTAAATCGCTCTAAGTGCGTCTTGCGTCGTGTTTTCGGTGCCTTTCGTGGATTTGCTCTCAGGATACTTCGAACATGAATGAAGTAGTTTTGTCCTCAACGTAGTGCACTTCGCACTGTCGTGCGGCGAGTGTTACGGATTGCGTCGGTCGCGGATTGTCCCGTCAGGAGTAGTTGCGCCCGTCAGGTTCGCACGCCACAGGTCCGCACCCGTCAGGTTCGCACCCGTCAGGTTCGCACCCGATAGGTCCGCGCCCCCTAGGTTCGCACCCTCCAAGTCCGCACCCGTCAGGTTCGCGCACGATAGGTCCATACCCGACAGGTCCGCACCCGCTAGCTGCGCGCCCTCCAAGTACGCGCCTGGCTCAATCTTGTAGTTGTTCACCTCCATATCCCGACGATAACCCCGGAAGTTCTAGCCACTACCCATCTTTTGAATTATTCGACAAAAAGGCTGTTTCCTCGCTTGCCGAATGGCTGATAGTTCGGGTCAGAGGCGGCTTTCTCGTTTAAGTCGAATAGCGCATCGAGCAGTCGCTCCGGCTGGTCGAGTAGGTCAGCATCAAGGTCGTAGGCGTCTATGACGGCCAAGTCGAGTTCTTCGTGTGCGGCTTTCAGCTCGCGGAAGCCGCCATCATCCATCGTGTTGTACACCTTGGTGAGACCCTTACCAATTTCATCGCACGCAAGGCGTCGAAGCTTGACAATCGAACGAGATGCCTCTGAAATACGCTCTCGTTGTGTGGCAGTTGGATTTGGGAAAGGGAATGTCATAAAGACACTTGAAGGGTTGTATCGCAAGTCGCCTTTGAGGGTCGACGCATTCGCCCAAGCCCAGTGGACGTGAAGAGCTGAAGTGCACACTCCAAAAAAGTAGTCATCATCGAATGTAAAAACATTGCACGCATCGGACGGACGCCAATGTGGTGCTGCCCATACGAGTATCAGGCGCTTGCCAACTCTCCCAGCTATGGCAAAGCGGCTCAGAGACTCCGTTTCCTTTCTTAAACCCTTCCTAGTCATCCAAAACTGCCACCAGCGTTCCATCAACTCAGGTTTGTCTCTACGTTCAGGAAGGACTCGTTCTCGAAGAATTGCAAGCGCAAGAGGAAAGTTATGTTCAGCAGCATCTAGTGGTAGGTCAGCAAGGTCAATGACCCATCGAGTGGGTGATTGGTCTACGGTCCTTACAGTGTCATCACCGTTAATGAACGGCGCGACGACGGACCTGTACGTCTCACCGCCACGTGCTAGAAGACCTTCGGCTTCCTCTGGTGAGATAACAAACCCCATACCGCGCGTGAGGAATCCCTGGAAACAGATGCGTTCGTTTGCGGCAAGAGTTCGAGGCTCTTTATGAGTAGTCCCTGATTTGAGTGAGGGCGTGATGCCAGCAACTTTCTTCTCATCGAGAATGAATTCAGTGGGTGACGGTGGAGTCTTGGTCCAGCAAATGATGCTCACGAATACTTTCGCTTCGCCTGACCAGGGTTTCATGGAGATTGCATCTGTGATGACGCCGCCAGCCTGAACGATGGGAACGAGCGAGGCATCGCGATTTTTGGTTTGAGCGATGGTTTTCGTTGCAACCAGCCCTGCTCGACAGCCGGGTTTTAGGTACTGGTGTGCTCTCAGGAAAAAATAGACGCAGTGGTCCTTGATGCCGACATTGAATTCCTGCTCCAGCCAATCGAGGTACTCGTCACCCTTGACGCCACGAAGTTTTCTGTCTCCGTGAAATGGTGGGTTTCCGATAATGACATCTGTCGCTGGCCACGCAAGTTTCAATGAGTCACCACAAGTCAAGTTCTTGAGCGCGGGGAGGGGGAGCACCGGTTCCGCGAGTCCATGGCGTCGCGATTCGAGGGCATGCATCATCCAAAGAGTCACTTTTGCGATATCAACAGCAAACTCCTCAATCTCGATTCCCATGATGTTGTCGATGGGGTAGTACTGCATGCTGAGCGGCGCCTGCCGCCCCTCGTTCTTTGCGTGTTCAGCAATCTGGTCATGAATTCGCATTTCCAATTGCCGAATCTCGCGATATGCAATGGCAAGAAAATTAGAGCAACCCATCGCAGGGTCGAGGACTCGAAATTTGCAAAGTTCGTCGAGCAGTTGCGTTGCTTCCCGATAGGACCTGGTGGCTTCGATTCGTGCCACCCAGGGTCGTACGATGACGGGATTGACGATGGTCATGATGTCTTCCTCGCTGGTGTAGTGCGCCCCAAGTTCCCAGCGGCGGTCGTGACCAAGGCAACCCTCGAGTAGTGCGCCGAAGACCGTGGGGTTGACGTGGCGCCAGTCGAACTTGCTTGCGTCGAGCAGGTGCTTGAGTTCGCTTGATTCAAGATGAACTTCGGTGGCGACGCTGAATAGTTCCCCATTTACATATGGAACTGGCTGAGCGGCGCCACGATTTCTTCGGTCCTGCTCTTGGATGTTTAAGCGGCGGTAAAAATGTGCAAGTTCCACCGCAGTGCTTCGTGTCGGGTCAGCCCGCAGGGCGGTCGCAAGGGTCTCAAGCGGTTTTCCTTCGATGATGCCGATATCTTCGGCGAAAATTGCCCACACGGTCTGGATAATGAAACGCCGCAGTTCGGCGGCTTCGGCTGCACGACGTTCTAGAAGCGAGAAGTAAAGAGTCACCATGTGCTGTGCGGCCTGCTCGGTTACGGCGGCACCTGGGCCCCCGAATATCGGTTTGCGACCTGCCAGAAAGAGAAGTGACTCGACTCGGTCGGGTAAGTCGGCCAGGGAGAACACATCGACTGGATTGCGTGGATGCTGGCCCGGCTGCCAGACCTCGAATTGTTGGATGGAACAGAGTACGAGGTGCGGCGGTGCCTTGATTCCAGCCTCTAGGTTGTCGCTATTGCTCCAGTAGTCGAGTGCCTGCGTACGGTGTTGGTCGAGGCGTCTTGATTGACTCGGTGCCTTCATCTCGATGATGGTGACGTCCTGCCAATACAAATCCATGAAGCCTGAGCCCTCGTCCCTCACCCCGAACTCCTCGAAGCGTGCCCCTGCCGCCATCGCGTCAGGCTCTCCCGTATAGGCGCTGACGAGTTGGTTCAGGAATGTTTGTGACGCGGCCCGCTCCGTGCCGCTGTAGTCGGCCCAGCGCCTTTTGAGTTCTGTTAAGGCCAGCCTGATGTCCTCTATCGACCGGCTCACGACAGTCGACCCATCGGCGGATGGTCGTTTCGAGATTGGGCACCGTTGTGGAGGCGGTGAGAACCGGTGTTCTCACAATGGTGGTCGGCCTGGTTCGCCATGCCTAAATCGTTGCAGATTTTGCGAAACCACACAGCCCTGGGCAACTGGATGCCAAATCGCGCTCCGAAATGGACGCTGCACTTACGTGGGGCGGATTCGAGGTGATGCGGCCCAAAACAACAGAAATTACTTACTTACATGGGGAACCGAATTTATTTTGGCGAAAACCTCATAATTGAACTACGTACACCCCTCCTGTAGATTCGGGATTGCATCAAGAGACACCTCAATAGAGGTGTCGGCAACCGAGCAACCAAGCCACGGTGCCTCCCGAAAGGGGGATGCGGCGCTGCGAGCGCAAAACCAATGGTGCTCGTCGCGTCTCCAACAACACCAAGGAGACATCATGACCAGTAAGAATCCGAAGAAAAAGTTCTTTAAACCAAAGAAACCAGTAAACAAGATGACCGAAGAGGAGCTTGAAGAATTTGCGAAGTTCGTTTTCGACAACCTGATGGGCGACATTGAAGATGAGGACGAGCGCGATAACACGTCTCGCTAATCAAATCTTTGTGCACATGAACGACGAGCGGTGTCTTACTGTCACTGCGCAGCCCTCAGAGATGTTGAACCAATAACTGCGAGGTGCATCTTGCGAATGATGACGCGATATATCTAAACGCCGCGTTCCTCCAAGGCAGCGATGAATTTCGGAGGGAGATAGCTACAGGCACCAGCCCCACCCGACTCCAACTCCATCCTTGCCCAATACCTCGGTCGTTCCTTCGCCGCTTTGTAGCAGAGTTGGCTTTCAGCATCGTCAAGATAACCAAACTTCCGGATTTCCTCTTCGGTCATTCCCCCGACCAGCATGATGGCGATGTGCTTGCACATCTCATAATCATTCGGTTCGGTGTAAACCTTTTTGCGCTTTGCCATCATTCCAAGTATGTCATCGGGGTGTCACACGATTGTTCTCAGACCTCTCTGCTGGATGGTCGTCGACCCTTTTGCTTTAGATTCTGAACTCTTGATGGGTGCTGCGAGGAAATGAGATAACTTAGGTCGATATGGCTCGAAACAACAAGATATCCCATTACATCTATCCACTAAATCCGAAGAGCGGCTTCGTTTTGATTTTCGGGAACAAGGAACGTCCAACCAGCATGGAAGGCTTTTTCGAGAGTATGAAGTACGACCCCATATCCAAATGGGGTGTGGTAGCGAATGCATCAAAACTGAGGGTGGGGGACCTGATTTGGGTTCATTTCGCACTGCCCGTGAGTGCACTCGGGGCGGTCGGGACCGTGGTCAGAGAGCCTGAGTGGGAGTCTGATTGGGATAGATACGCGGTTTGGATTCGATGGGATAAGAAACTCACAGAGAAGCTCCGGCAGGCTCCGATACCCCGCCAAAAGTATCGACAGGTCCCTTTCGGTGCTGTCTTGGCTGCCAATCAACGGACGTCGGCTCTGTTGGATAGGTGGCTTGATGGCAAACGCGACAAAGTCGCGAAACGTCGTGAACATCAGGTCCGATTTCGTATGTCAGAGGTCGAACAGCGGCTTGGACAGCAAGAGTTTCGCTCTATCCTGCTCTCGGCATATCGGAATCGGTGCGCGATATCAGGTTGCAACGTGACGGAGGTGCTGCAGGCCGCCCACATCAAACCCGTCAAGTCATCTGGAAGCCACTCGGTGTCAAATGGTCTCCTTCTTCGGGCGGACCTGCACAATCTTTTCGACCGAGGATTAATCACGGTCAGCGACAAGCTCATCGTGAACGTCAATCGTGAGGTTCGCAAAGACCCCAATTACCGAAAATTCCACGGTAAGCGGCTTCGAGTTCTACCACGTACCCAAAGTCAATATCCGAATAAGAAACTCCTAGAACAACATCGCGACTTCCGTGCCGAATCACACTGACGAGATTTCCGACAGAACCATAGCTTCGTCCGCCTTCCATCGATTTTGACGAATTCTTTTGCCCTACCCAACGACGTACACGAGCTCTCTGTTGTTATCAGAGACGAAATCGGAACGTTTGGACCTACGAACGGCTAACGATAATCACGCCCGTCACCACGAGTAGAAGCACAATCCCGGTAATGACAAGCACCGTTGCGACGTTGCGATACTTATTCGAGTACTCGTCTCGCACTATTTACAAAGATTATCCGCTTGTGTCAGGGTCGAAAGTAACTTTCGGGGTCCTGTCTGGTCCCCAGTTCAGTAGTCAGGACGTAGACAACTTCCCGAGTGTCGACAACCTCCACGCGAACCCGTCGGACAGTGTCTGTCCAAGGGTTTGTGTCCTCAACGCGTTCCAAGACGAATACGCCCATTCCGTCCAAATCGGCGTATTCACTTGATTCCGAGACATCGAGAACAAACTCGTCTCCAATGTTCAGCCATCGAGCAGGGTTCAGACATACTCTGCGACGCCACGGGTGCGACTTACTCGGTTTGTTGGAGCCCAAGGTGACCTCCTCGCTGACGTTCCGACGATACAGACAGAGACCAAACCCGTAGACATGGCGAACAGCAGGAGACGCCGCCGTAGAGGAGAGCAGAGAAATGGCCATTTTGGGACTCTGGAAATCATCGGGCTTCTCTGGGGAACGTACACCCAGCGTCTAATATTTTCATATCGATGGCACTTAGAGCTCTACCCGTTGAATTGACCCGGCTGCAACCCGAGGCGCCTCATGTTCTTGGTGACCGGGAGCCCCAGTCGGCGGGGATGAATTTGGAGGACCTTGCCGTCGTCACGCATTACCTACAGGGCGTCGGAACTCCCCAGCAGCGTCACTACACGAGTCTCGCTCGAAAACACGGTCTGCTGGAACTCTCCAAGTGGCTGCAGGAAAGCAAGACGTCGTGGGATGTTCCTTTCAAACCCGCGAAGGGTGCGACGTTCACGTTCGTCGACCTCTTTGCCGGCATTGGCGGGATGCGACTGGCGTTTGAACGGGCTGGGGGGAGATGCGTTTTCAGCTCTGAGTGGGATGCCGCCGCCCGCAGCACCTACTTCGCAAACTTCGGAGAAGTGCCTTTCGGCGACATCACCGCAATTGCCAACGAAAGTCGAACCTCGGAGGAGATACCGCGTCACGACGTGCTCGTCGGTGGGTTCCCCTGCCAGGCGTTCTCCATCGCCGGTTTCAAGGGAGGGTTCAACGACACACGAGGGACGTTGTTTTTCAATCTCGCGCGAATCATCGAAGACCACCGACCGAAGGCCTTCCTGCTGGAGAACGTCAAGGGGCTCGCGGGACACGACCGCGGGCGGACCCTCAACATCATCATGCGTACTCTCACGGAGGACCTCGGCTATCACGTCACCACGAAAATCGTCAATGCCAAGGACTTCGGGGTGCCGCAGAACAGGGAACGCATCTTCATCGTCGGATTCAAGAGCGAGCATGCCGCGGAGCGATTCCGATTTCCTGATGCGAGTGGACGTAAAACCACCATTTCCGACATCAAAGAACGTGACGTTGTCGAGACCCGCTACTACCTCTCCGACCGCTATCTGCAAACACTCATCCGCCACCGTGACCGGCATGCCGCGAAAGGCAACGGATTCGGGTTCGAAATCAAATCTGATGGTGATATCGCGAACGCAATCGTCGTCGGTGGCATGGGCAAGGAACGCAATCTCGTCGTCGACAAGCGCTTGCGAGATTTCACGCCGACCACCAACATCAAAGGAAGCGTTAACCGGCAAGGCATTCGCAAAATGACGCCACGGGAGTGGGCGAGACTGCAAGGCTTCCCCGACTCATTCGTCATCCCCGTCACCGATGCACAGGCATACAAGCAATTCGGTAACTCGGTTGCGGTTCCCGCAATAACCGCCACCGCCGAGGGCATCAAGCTGGCATTGACCTGAAGTGTCTGAACGGGGCTAGCGTCCCGTTCTGATGCCCTCTGTCCTTGAATCGCCTGGTTCGCCGAACTACAACCGCGGTGAGTGGGCAGAACTTTACGTTCTGGTGAAGATTCTTTGTGAACAGTCGGTAACCACACGTATCCAAGGCGGCACAGGGAAAGGCAACTCGCTTGCTGTACACCGCGTTAGACGCGGCTCGGGGGACGACGCTGAAGAGTTCCTGGTCGACGGAGACGACATCGTCTGTGTGCACGTTGGAAAACGAATTCCCAGGGATGACGTCTGCCGCCACGTCGAGCCACTCTTCCGTGCAATCAAAGTGGGCAAAGGAATTAGCTTCTCTTTGACAATCGGCGATGAACTGCTTTTGCTGCTCGGCATCAAAAAACTTAAGAAGGGCGGACACGAGAAGTCGGACGTTCACCTGGATGTACGTGACCCATTGACTGGGGCCACCGGGTGGCAGGGATACACGGTCAAGGCCCTGGTCGGCTCAAAGCCGACGCTGTTCAACGCGTCGGAGCCGACGAATTTCGAATACAGAATCACCCCGCAGGTCCCAGATAATTTGGTCGCGAAATACAACACAATCGACTCAAAGGGGAGGTTGGTGCATGGCGCCCGAGAGATGGTGTCGGAACTCATGGCCAGGGGCCACATATTCACGCTTATCAACATCGACAATAGATTCAGAGAGAATCTCGAACTACTCGACGGAGATATGCCGAATTTTCTCAATGAACTTGTGCTCTCGTATTACGGGTATCGCGCGGGAACCGCAACTGCGGTATCGGCACTCATCGAGTCACTGGAGAGGTTGAATCCACTCGGACTCAGAAATCCGGCGGTTCGCTATCGGCATAAAGTCAAGGACTTCCTGGAGGCTTCCGTGTATGGCATGGTCCCCACGGAGCCATACATCGGAGAACGTACTGCTGCAGGGGGCTTGCTACTCGTCGAGAAGAGCGGAGAGCTGACTTGTTTCAGGCTTGACGACAAAGACCGCAGTCGTGACTACCTCGTTGAACACACCTACCTCGATACCGCGTCACGTTCCAGACATAACTTCGGAATCTTGGAGAATAGCGACGGAGAAACTCGCCTCAAACTCAATCTTCAGGTTCGATACAAGTGACGCCACCGTCTCGTCCGAAGACGAGTCCTGACGTCTCGGCGCGGATGAAGCATGTACGAACCTCGCGCACGAGCGCGGAGCGCGAAGTTGAAAAAGTGTTGCGACGAATCGGTCTTCGTTACAAACGAAACCCGAAATTACTCATGGGAACGCCCGACTTCCTCATCCAAGACAAGAAATTGGCAGTGTTCGTTGATGGCTGCTTCTGGCACGGCTGCCCTCGCTGTTTCTCAGGAACACGACGGAACAGAAAGTGGTGGAACGACAAAATCAAGTCGAATCAACGTCGAGATAGGCGTATGGATGCACGACTGCGACGACAGGGTTTTCAAATCATGCACATTTGGGAACACGACTCACACATCCGAGTCGAAAAACGACTCCGAAATGTCATGCTTCGCTGAATCGCTATCGGTAATTCTGTTCTACGGGCTGAAGCGACAAATGGATGGGCTGAGTCTGTCGATATCGAGATTTGCAAGCTCTACTTTTTGGCGGAAGGTTTTCGCGTCTTCAAATCGGGTGGTCGACCATCAAGCCATGGTTGGAATTCGGCTGGAAGGAGGGCTTGTATCGCGCTCTCCGTCATGTTCTGGAGGTCGTAGTTAACCGCCAATTGTGAATACACCGACCCGAATCGGCGTAACCCGCCCGCAATATCGTCGCGTACTGCTTGTGGATGGACTACCCCAGTTGTGGTGTTCCGGTAGCACTTGTTGAGCAATTTGAGCGCGTGAACGTTCGTGACGATGTCTCTGCGTGATGCGAGCTGCTCGAAGACGGGCGAATCTTTGGTAACGGGGTCGCATAGAGCAATCTCAACCAAGTCAGGATTTTCCAAGGCTGCCGTATACAACATCCAGGGGCCATACAGCAGGTGCCGATAGTCGCGTCGCGCACTGGTTGAGAGAATGTAACGCTCTTTCGCCCCAACGAAGAAATTTCCCTTCGAGTCCAGGAGAAGGTGTTCAAGCCATGCAGCGGCGAACCAGGTCCAAAGTCCACGATGACCAACGGGATTGACTCCCGCAGCCCTGAGTTCCGACGACGCAACGTCGAGTTTCTTGTAAAAAAACCGCCCACAGTCGGCTCGGTTGCTGAATTCGTGCACTGGAAGCGAGCGCCGATTCTCGAGCGGGACAGTAAGAGCGGAGTCCTCCAAGAGTGTGCTTATCGAATGCCGCTCGTCTCGGTCTGCCATTCGGGAAAGGTGTTGTTCAAATTCGTCGATTCCCTCCTGGCTGAAATATCGCATTCGGAGAGTGGTCATTGCTGGTTCCTGTCTAGTGAGATGATAAATTTCTCGAATAGGTCGTGGTGTTTGGCAAATGCCTTCGCTGCCCTCGTGGCGAAATCCTGTCGCGAGTCTTCGTCCTCCACATTGACTTTCGACAGGTCGACGCTTGGAAATGTCAATGCCTTTTCCCATCGGCGAACTTTGGCATCCGCTTCACCTGAACTCGTGCTTGAGGCGACCCACAGCGCAATTTGATAGACGACTGACGGCATGACCGTCGCGCGAAACTCGATGTCGCGTGCAATCTGTTGGTAGTCGGGAAGTCGTTGATTCATTTGCAGCACGGGACCAGTTTCCTCGTCTATTTCGAGCCACCAAACCCGGTTGTCCAGGTCTACGGGGTCGATGGGAAGTATCGATGGTGGTCTTCCCCCGATTTCAACCGGGATGTTGTCCGCATCACCAAGAATCTTCCCAGACGAGCCTGGGGCAACGACTTTGATTCGAAAAGTGGCGTTTGGCAGGTCGTTTGAAGCGAAATCATGTCGTTTCGCCAAATCGAGACGGTCCAATCGACCAACGTCGAACCGCTGATATCCGTATTTCCCGGTCCATGACTCCACGAATAGTTGAGCATCGTAAGGAAACTCGTATTCAGATACGTCGAACCGGTCGAGGATGAAGTAACCCTCGTTGCCTGCGGTTGTCCCCGATATCCGGACGTGGCTACGTTCGATTCGTTTGCGTGACGTGAAGTTGAGGTTTGCAACGGTTGGCCTCATGGCTCAGACCCCCAGCGTTTCCGTGGCCCGGATTCGAAGGTCACGATTTGAGTCGAAACCCCGAACACGAAGTTTGAATTTCGCCGTGTTTGCGACATGGACAACGAGCTGATTTTTTTCTGTTGAGATGATGTCGCCACCTGCGACATCAACTTCGAGCGTCGCCGTTGAGAAATCAGCAGGGCTCCACTTCGAGAAAGTGTTGCCCCTGACACGCGCATATGCCATCTCCACCAACATGTGTTCAACATCGGTTTCTTCGTCAAGTCGCAGGATGAAGCCACCATCGGTTGCACTGATTCGCACGGGAACCTCGCCTGACTGTTCGACCACGACATCACCAGACGTGCCGCCATCCTCGCCACGTGTCTTCGGCTTGGGTTTGGGTGTCGATGACGCCTGATACTCGGGGTCCGGAAACAGGTCTGCCAGTGCCTGATAGTCGTTCTCCTCGTTGGTACCACGGACAAGTTCGACGATTCTGCGCGGTGCGTTCTTGCAGAATTTGAGCCAGACATCACCCCGTCGGTATTTTCCCTTGAATTTGTCCCGGTTCGGTTGCCATTCGGTGTGGGCGGGGCCTTCGGCGTTCGTGAGCAATTCAGCCAGAATGCCTCCACCGGAGATGAAGACCGTGCGGACGCCGTTGCTCTTGTTGCCCATCTGTTTGCCTGAGATTCGCAAGCCATCTCGATAAAAGACAGGGGCTATCGGGTCACTCCCTTCTTCCTGGCGCAGCAGTACCTCAAAAGTGGAATTCTCCGCGGACCTCGAGGCATCGCTGCGTTCCCGATGAATTTCGACGGGGACCCGAACAAAAACCGTCCCGTGGGAGAGGAAGCGCGACGCAAGGGCCTCCTTCAAGTCATCCGAGAGTGGGAGGTCCCTCCACTCCGAGGCTTTTGTTATGCGGGGAAGTTCAATCCAATCCTCGGCTTTTGCAGAGTCACGGTCAACCAGAAGTGAAAGGAGACTTCGGACATCTGCCCATTCCTCGTCGTTCGCGTGGGAATCGATGATGTTGAAAAGACTTCCTTTCGTCAACTCGATGGTTCCTCCAGGGAGGTCAAGCTCGACTTCGAGCCGGCCTTTGAGGATGCGGCCGCCGTATTCCTTGATGATGGAAAACAGAAGGTTGTCTGGCTCGATATCGCGGCAGTAGGGGACGACCACGCTTAAGCCGGTCTGACCGTCACCGCGTTTGAGGCTCCAGTCCTTTTTGAATTGGTTCACGGATGCTGATTCGTTATACGGCATCGTCACTCCAACTTCGGGGTCCGAAGGAATCCCGAAGTAGCCGTAGTTCGAAAAAATCGAAGCACCAATCTTGTGATAGCGCAAGGCGGCTTGTCCGAGGAGGAGCTGTCGACGACTTGCGTCGCTGTGCTCTCTCACGGTGTAGCCGAACATCGCACGAAGTTGGCTGGACATGATGTACACGAATTTGCCGACACCCCAACTTCCCGCTTTACCCGTGCCGGCCTGCTTGTCCGTTCTGCCTGCCGTCCGAAAGAAGTGGTAAAAGTGGTTTTGTTCACTGTCGTGCATTCCTGCGGTTTCGTCTCCCGTAAGTCCCTTGGTATTGAAGTCTTCGATGGCAAGAAATTCACATGGACCGTCCAAGAGAACCTTCCAATCACCTGGAATGTCTTGACATGCCTCGAGGTGGGGTAGCAACGACTTGAAATATTTGCCTGCAATCGAAGGCTTGACGGCACGCTCGTTGCCCGAAACGTAGATTCTCACCTTGACGGGGATTACGTCGGATAGTGCTGCATCACCACTGTTTTGAAATGATTCTCTGACGAGATACTCCTCTTGCTTGTTGAAGTCGAGCGTGTTAAAAAATTCTGCGAATGTGACCTCGGTCTTTGTATCTCCCGGACGGGAGTTATTGAATGTCCAGTCGTTGAAAGTCATTCTCGGTCAATCTCCAATTCTGAATTCTGTTCGACCCGTACTGCTGGGGTTTCGGAAACGTTGTCTTAGTTCTGCCACTGCCTCCTCGAGTGCTTTTGTTATCTGTCGCACGTCTTTGTCTGTGTACTCATAGGCCGACCGATTGGAGAGGTTTCCAACAAGCTTGATGTCGTGCAAAGCATTCGACATCCGCTTCTCGACCAGTTCCAGAAACTTTTCTCTCTTCTGTGATGCCCTTGTGGTCATATTAATTTCCTCCTGTGACGTCACCGTTTCGATGATTTGTGATTTTGTCACCCGTTCAGTATGCTTATAATTATTGATAATATATGTAATATAGATGATTATAGTTATTGAAACAGTACTTTGCAACTTATTTTAAATTTATGCAATCTTCGAAACAGGCGTTCGGGGCAGGTACCACGAGCCTGGAAGAAGTGGACTGGAGCGAATCTTGATTCAATGGCAATACTCCCCGAAGTCAGGCTCGTGTCCTGAGTACCTTGCCGAGGTCGTGGCCGTATGCAAGACGTCAGCGCACAACCAGCATGAATCGGGACAGGGCATCGGTCAATTGAGATGAACACTCATCCGGCAACTATCGAAGAAGAGCCTGCGCGCGAAGTCTGGGAGCGGCTCGTCGATGGTTCGTCAATTGGCGAAGTTTCAGAGGACCTGGGATACAGCCTCAAATACGGATGCCGTCTTGCCGCACAGGCTGCGAGCAAAGAGCTAATGGCGGGCGTCAACTATGAGTTCTGCGCGAACCTCTTTGGTGAGCACGAGGCAAGATGTTGGGTACAAATTCAGCACGAGCTCGATGATGAAATTCTTGCA
>Ga0194115_10005522_pt1 | contig 13132 bp, 11 predicted proteins | sample TA2MahsurfametaG_3_FD_148656 | JGI IMG/M metagenome (GOLD analysis project Ga0194115, IMG submission 148656) | Freshwater microbial communities from Lake Tanganyika, Tanzania - TA2015002 Mahale S4 surface | ecosystem: Environmental > Aquatic > Freshwater > Lake | place: Tanzania: Lake...
CCAAGGTGCGCATCCACTTTGGTTGAAACTCAAAGCGCAAGTCGAACCTGAGGTACAAAAGAATGGAAATGGAAGTCAAACAAGCGCAGCTTGAGGGCGACCTGAAGGCTCATGAGCGCGAGTGCGCCATGCGATACCAAGGCATTGAAAAGGCATTCCAGGCAGGCGAGCGTCGGATGAACCGTATTGAGTATTTGCTCTATGCGACGATCCTTGCTGTCCTGTTTGGCCCAGGAGTGGCTGCAACCTTCCTTAAAAAATTCTTCGGCCTATAGTATGTTTGATCTCCTTGGTGGTGGCATTCTTGGCTCCCTGCTCGGGGGTATTTTTCGTCTGGCCCCCGAGGTGCTCAAGTGGCTGGACAAGAAAAACGAGCGCCAGCACGAACTAGCGATGTTCCAGCGCCAGTGCGAGTTAGAGGCCCAGCGCGGTCAACAGAAGCTCGCCGAGATCGGCGCACAGCGCGAAGCGGCCATTGACGTAGGCGTCATGGACGCCTTCAATGCCGCAATCCAGCAGCAGACCGAGATGGTCAAAGCTGCTGGCGGTTGGGTCGCCTCCTTGAGCGCCTCTGTGCGCCCGGTGGTGACCTACTGGATTCTCTTCATCTGGTCCTTTGTCCACGTTTGGTTCGCTTGGAACGCTTGGATTAGTGGCGCGGTCCCGACTGAGGTCTTCAAGACCATGATGTCGCCGGACTTCAGCGCGTTAGTCGCAGGCACCCTGAACTACTGGTTCCTTGACCGCACCCTGGCCAAGCGGGGGCTTGCGTGAAGCTGGACATCGCGCTCGAACTGTGCAAGCGCTTTGAGGGCTTTCGCAGCAAGCCGTACCTGTGCCCGGCCGGGGTTCCCACGATCGGCTACGGCTCCACCTACTACGCCGATGGGCGCAAGGTCGATTTGAACGATCCGCCCATGGGTGAGCCCGAGGCCCGAGCGCTCTTGCTGTCTGAGCTGTTGCACACCTACGCGCCAGGCACGCTTCGGCAGTGCCCAGGTCTGTTGGTGCTGGCCGCGTCCACAGGCCAGTGGGGCGTGCTCAACGCGATTGTGGACTTCGCCTACAACCTGGGCGTGGGGCGTCTTCAGACCAGCACACTGCGTCGCAAGATCAACGCGCAGGATTGGGAAGGGGCCAAAGAACAACTGATGCTGTGGACACGAGGCGGTGGGAAGGTCCTACCTGGCCTTGTTCGCCGACGTCAAGCAGAATGTCAACTAATACCGTGAGAGGAACCCCCATGGCCACAAAGAAAGCCCCTGCCAAAACCAAATCCAAGGTCAATGCTGCCGGAAACTACACCAAGCCCGGCATGCGCAAGGCTTTGTTTGAGAGGATCAAGGCAGGTACCAAGGGCGGCGACCCAGGCGAGTGGTCCGCGAGAAAAGCACAGCTCTTGGCGCAGCAGTACAAGAAAAAGGGTGGGGGATATACCTCATGAAAGCGCCGCAGCAATCGCTTAAAGATTGGACGGCCCAGAAGTGGCGCACGTCCGATGGTAAGCCTAGCAAGGGCAAAAAGCGGTATCTTCCGGAGGCAGCGTGGAGTGCGCTGTCGCCCGGCGAGAAGGCTGCAACCAACCGGGCAAAGGCTAAGGGCAACGCCAGGGGCAAGCAGTTTGTGAAGCAGCCTAAAGGCATTGCCAAGAAAACAGCGGGGTTTCGGTAAGCCATGCCACTTCTTCGACTCTTCCTCAAGCCCGGCGTTGACAAGCAAAACACTGAATATGGTGCCGAAGGCGGTTGGGTAGATTGCGACTATGTTCGGTTCCGGTACGGGCTTCCGGAGAAGCTTGGGGGTTGGACACAGTTCGGTGACACGGCGGTCAACTTTGTCGGTTCGTGTTCCGAGGTGTTCACTTGGAATGCCTTGGACGGCTCGCCGTATGCCGCGATCGGTACGAACAAAAAGGTCTACGCTTTCTATGGCGGCACGTGGGCTGATATCACGCCTATTCGGTACACCGTTACTGGGACGGTCACGTTTGACACCACCAACGGGCTTACTACGGTGACAGTCAATGACACCGGGCATGGAGCGATTGCGGGAGACTTTGTCACCTTTAGTAGCGTGAGTGGAAATCCAGGGGGCATTCCTAACGCGAGCCTTAACAATGAGTTTGAGGTGGTGTCGGTCATCAGTTCGACTGAGTACATCATCACCTCGCCTGTAGCAGCAAGCAGCACTGCGACAGCGGCAGGAACGGCAGACGCTGCTTATCAGATCAACACTGGGAGTGCCAACTCGTTTGTTGACTTCGGGTGGGGCACTGGCACGTGGGGCTTGAGCACATGGGGCACGCCCCGCCCTCCTTCTGCGGGGCTACAACTTAGTTCACAGGTGTGGCAGTTTGACACCTACGGGGAGGACCTGATTCTTCAGTATGTGGACGGTGGAATTTACGAGTGGTTCCCCAGCACGGGGTTGGGCGTGCGCGCAACAGCTATCCCTGGCGCGCCAACGAAGAGCAAGTATGCGTTGATCTCCACGCCGGACAGGCACCTCATCTGTTTTGGTACGGAAGAAACGATCGGCACGTCCACCTCGCAGGATCCAATGTTGGTGCGGTTTTCGTCGCAGGAGGACATCACCGACTTTGTACCAACGGCTACCAATACGGCGGGCGGTCAACGGCTGACGGACGGCAACCAGATCATCACCGCTCTTCGGTCACGAGGACAGATCTTGATTTGGACTGACATGTCGCTTCACGGCATGCAGTATCTCGGGCCGCCCTACACGTTTGGCTTTCAACAGCTGGGGGCCAATTGCGGAATTATCGCGCCGCATGCATCGGCGGACGTAAACGGTGTGGCGTACTGGATGAGCAAGGACGCGTTCTTTGTGTTTGATGGCACGGTGAAAAAGATCCCGTGCACGGTGCAGGACTATGTGTTCAAGGACATTAATGTCGTTCAAGCGCAGAAGGTTCATGTTGGGATCAACACGCAGTTCAACGAAGTCACGTGGTGGTACTGCTCGTTCACGAGTGACTACATCGATCGTTTCGTGACCTACAACTACCTTGAGAGCGTCTGGTCGATTGGCTCGATGCCCCGCACGGCGTGGACGGATATTGGGACGTTTGAGACGCCGCTTGCCACTGAGTACGACCAAGACAGCACCGCAGCAACGATCAGCACCATTTACGGCCTGACAGCGGGGCGAAGCGTGCTGTACAACCAGGAGGACGGCGTCAATGGGGATGGCGAGGCGATCAACTCGTACATCTACTCTGGTTACTTTGACATTGGCGATGGCGACGAGATGCTTTTGATGAGCCGGTTCATTCCGGACTTCAAGAACCAGATAGGTAATCTGACAATACGCCTGCTGTTACGTCCCTTTCCCCAGGCAACTGCGTCGCCCAGTTCTCTGGATCCGTATGTGATCACGCCGACCACGGAGAAGGTGGACACCCGAGCGCGCGGAAGGCAGATACAGTTGCGCATTGAGGGCACGGATCTGGATGGGAACTGGCGCTTTGGCACGATGCGCGTGAACCTCCAGCCGGACGGCTTGCGATGAGCAAGATCACCAACGTCCGTCTGCCCAATGCGGCCACGCAGGGCTACAGTGCCGAACAGTTCAACCAGCTTGTGCGCTCGCTTGAGCAGATCGTTTTCCAGCTCAACAACACGTACACACCTGTCACGAGCGAGGACAAGGCAGCCGCCCTAACATGGCTCGTGGGCGGCGGTGGGGCAGCCGGTGGCGGTTTTGCAGGAGGCATTCGCGGGTTCCAAAACAGCAACGGCATCATGCTGCCCAACGCGATGCTGGTGTCTGATGCGGACCAGAGCAACGCCAGTATCACGGGAGAGAACCTGATGACGTTCTCCAGTACACCGGTTGCCAACGGCATCACCTACACCAACAACAGTCGCATCAAAGTTCCGTGCTCTGGTCAGTATCTGGTGACGTTCACCTTACAGGTCACCAACGAGGGCAATACGGCGGCGGAGTTTGAAGTGTGGGCCAAGGACACTGGCACTAATGTAAGCTTAAGTAACACCCGCTTTGATATTCCAGCGCGCAAGAGTTCAACCATTTGGTCTCATGTGGTGCCCGCCATCACCGGCATTTTCACTGTAGAAGACCCTGTCAATGATTACCTTGAGATTGCGTGGTGGTCCGACAGCCTTGATGTGTACTTAGAGCACTACGCTGCGGGGACAAGTCCCACGCGCCCGGCCATCCCGTCGGTGATTCTGACCATCAACTTCGTATCGGCGATGTGATATGGCAAACAAGTACTTTCGGAAGCATCTGACGCCTTCTGCTAACACGGAAACGGCCATTTACACGGTGCCGGATGCCAATGTATCGGTGCTTTCGTCTCTGCGGGTGACAAACGAAAACGCCAGTTCTGCCACCTTGACCGTTACGGTGTACCCCCTGGGGGATGCCACGGCGTACAGGCTGCTGAAGGGCTATGTACTGCCGACCAGTCAGACCATGGATGTACTGTCGGGGGTGTCTTGTGTGATGCAGGCAACTGACGTGCTCAAGGTGACCTCGACCGTAGCGGATGTGGATTTTTACCTGTCGTATCTTGAGATGGACAGGTCGTGACCAAAAGCGTGATAATTGAGGCCAAATTCGCGTCCTTTCCCGGCGCGCGGGCCGTGAGCCCTTTGGCATAAGCAGAGGAAAGGACCATTATGGAAAACGAAGGCATCATGGCGTTGCCCGGCATGCAGGGCATGGGCCGTGAACCACAGGGCCCTCAGTATGTCTCCAGCGCCGACGCTTATGACGCGGCAACACAGGCTTTGGAGATGGCTAGCCCTGGCGCGTCCGCGCCGTATCGGCAATCCATCCGGAACAAGATTGCAAAGCTTCAACTGACCCAGCAGCAGCTAGGTCAGCTGATTTTGCTTGTCGAATTCCTGTTGCAGGATCCGGGCAAGTACTCCAGTAACGTCAAGAGGCTGGTAGAGGCGGGGATCCTGAACCAAGGGCAGCTGCCGGAGCAGTTTGACGCTCAGTTTCTTGGCGTGATCCTGTCGGTTCTCCAAGAATCCCGGATGATGCAAGCCGAGGGCGCCCAGCCGCCTGAGATGCCTGGGATGCCTCCGATTCAGATGGCCGAGGGCGGATTGGCGTCCGTGGCCCAGCACCTTCAAAGCATGGGCCGCAATGGTGACACCGTCCTTGCGCACATTACGCCCGAAGAGGCAGCGCTACTCAAGCGCATGGGGGGTGCAGGGACAATCAATCCTGACACTGGGCTTCCGGAGTTCTTTGTTAAGGCTCTAAAACGTATTGCGAGCGGCATTGGCGACGCCTTCCAAGGCGTTGTTAACGCGGCTAAAGACATCGTTTCCTCCCCAATAGGAAAAATTGCCGCCACGATTGCTCTTGCTACGGTTCTTGGCCCCGCTGCGGCAGGAGGTCTTGGGATTATGTCCACCCCCATGGCCGCCATGACAGCGGGCGCGGTGACGGGGGGCCTTTCCGGTGGTATGAAAGGCGCGCTGATCGGTGGCGCGTTGGGCTATGTTGGCGGCGGTGGGGACTTTGGCGGCTTAGGTAGCCCCTTGGGAGGCCTGAGCAAAATGTTGCCGGGGGCCGGAACGGCGCTTAATACGGGATTAACCTACGGTGCCTTTGGTACGGGGGCGGGTCTTGCGTTGGGGATGAGCCCCAAACAAGCGCTCACCCTGGGCGCGCTGTCCGGGCTGGGCGCGGGCGCTTTGCAAGGAATGAGCAATGCTCGGTTAGCCGGGGAAGGCGCAGCGGCCCCAGCGAATCTCGGCCCTGAGCCATCGCCTATTCAGCAGGCCGCAGCGGCGGGCAGTGAAGCGGGGATGCAGGGAGTTAGCATTCCGGGGCTGGATCAGGGGGTCGGGGCACTTCCTGACGCAGCCACGATGGTTCAAGCGGACATGTCAGCAGGAACGGGTGGGTCACCTTTTGCGGGCATGCCGAACGAGGCGCTACAGACTCCTGTCTCACAGCCCTTAGGAGGGGCTCGTGTGGAGGATACGACGCCTTATTCCGAGACCCTGGATGCTCGGAACCTGCTCCAAGCGCAAGGACGAGAAAACATCGCGGCAGGAGGATCCTTCAATCGGGCGGCAACGACTGGCACTCAACAGGCTGCTTCTGGGACAAGTAGAGGGATGCTGGAGCGAATAAAGGACTACCTCGAAAAACCGTCGTTCGACAACTTCGGCAAAATACTTGTGGACCCCAACGCCACATCATTTATCGGCCGATACGGCCCGGGAATCGCGCTTGTAGGCGGGGGGCTCATGGCCACTGGGGCTTTCAAAGAGCCGCCTCAGGACATGACCAGAGCCAATGAGGCCCGCCGCCCGTTCCCCACTCCCGACCCCAGCCGGGGCACGTTTGCCCAGCCTCGAGCCATAGGTAGTAATGTCTTGGTGCCGACTCCGGGTGTGTTTCCAGGGGCAACCCCTGCCCCTACGCCACCCGTGTACCTTCCTACAGGGATCACGAACCAGCCAAAAGGGATCACTCAGCCGTACAACATGCCGGGCCTCTACAACGTCCCGCGTCAATACCGGGACGGCGGCACGGCGGAGTATCCCCGCAAGACGGGTCCGATCAACGGCCCGGGCACCGGCACATCCGATTCCATCCCCGCCATGCTCTCTGATGGCGAATTCGTATTCACAGCCAAGGCCGTGCGTAACGCCGGTGGAGGCAGCCGAAGAAAGGGCGCTAAACGCATGTACAAGCTGATGCAGGCGCTCGAGAGCGGCGGCATGGTGCAGGGGTAAAACATGTCAACTACTGTCACCGAACAAATCGTCCGTGAACCAGAGGCGATTGAGAAGTACAAAATTGACCTGCTTCAGCAGGCTCAACGCCTGTCCACGGGTCGAGATCCTGTAACCGGCGAACCGCTGGCCACGAACCAGACTCTCCAATACCTTTTAGGCCAAGGCCAGCAACCGATCTACGACCAAGCTGGCAATCTCACGGGATACACCCCCGGGGGTGGTGCGTTCCAGGTGGCGGGATTTTCTCCTTCCCAGATCCAAGCGCTCCAGGCCGCTCAAACTCAAGGCATTGGCGCGTTTTCCCCGTACCTGAGTTCGGCTAACACGGCCCTTGGTGGGGCGTACTCAACCACGGGTGAAGCGGCGGATGTTCTGCGAGGCGCAGACACTCGCAGGCAATTCACCGACGCGCAGGCCGCGATTGGGCAAGCAGGGGGTGCCGCGCAACGGGTAACCGCAGGCATGCCGCAGTTCCAGCAGGGTTTTGCAGACATCGACCGGGGCGTCGGCGGCCTCGGGGTCGCGCAGCGGATGGCCTTGCAGGCGGCGAACCAGAACTTTCAGCCTGCAATGGATTTCACACGCGCGGCCATGGGCGACATGGGGACCGCGCAACAGCTGGCTTTGGCCTCGCGTCAGGCGCAGTTTGGAGGGGCTCAGAATCTCCTCAATCAAAGCGCTATAAGGGCGCAAGGGGCTGTGCCGGGGGAGTTTAACCGGGGTATTGAGGCGCTCTTCTCAGGGGCCCAACAGGCTCGTGCGGCAGCGGCCGGGCTAGGTGCCGCGCCTACGGTTACTGCGGCTCAGATGCAAGGTCCGGGAGCCGTTACGGCTGGGACGGTGGGTACGGGCGGCGTCACCGCTGCTCAAACAGGGTTTAACCCGGCTCTTCAAGCGTTCCAAATGCAAGGTCCGGGGGCTGTAGCGGCTCCGGGGATGGCCGCGTCGTCCATGACAGCCGCGACCTCCCAGTTCCGTCCGGATCTTCAAACCTTCCAGATGGGCCCGGCGGAGCGCGCACAGGCGCAGCAGGTCGGGATTGGTAACCTGCAAGCTGCACAGACCCAGTTCCGTCCGGACCTCCAGACGTTCCAGATGGGGAATGTGCGGGACATCACCGCTCCTGAGCAGGTCGGGATTGGTAACCTGCAAGCCGCGCAAACCCAGTTTCGCCCTGACCTCCAGACGTTCCAGATGGGGCCGGCGGAACGGGTTGCTACGCAGTCCTTTACGCAGCCGGGCTCCGCTGAAGCCTTCATGTCCCCCTTTATGCAGAATGTCGTGGACATTCAGCAGCGTGAAGCGCGCAGACAGGCGGGTATTGCCAAGCAGGGGCGGTCCGCACAAGCGGTTCGGGCAGGCGCGTTTGGTGGTCTGCGGGAAGGTCTTGTCGAGGCGGAAGCCCAGCGCAATCTTGCGCAGCAGCTTGGCGACATCCAAGCAACGGGACTGCAATCCGCCTTCCAACAAGCGCAGCAGCAGTTCAACGCGGAGCAACAGGCACGGATCGCGGCCCAACAGGCGAACCAGCAGGCAGGTCTTACCGTAGGCCAGCAGAATCTGGCTGCACAGCTAGGAACACAACAACTCGGCACGCAGGCGGGGCTGCAAACGTCGCTCGCGAACCTCACGAACGAGCAACAGGCTCGCATTCAACAAGAGGCGAATCGTCTGCAAGCAAGCGGCATGAACCAACAAGCTGCGATGCAAGCAGCGCTTGCCAACCAGCAGCGCGATGTTACGGTCAATCAACAGAACCTCGCGGCGCAGTTGGGTGTGCAACAGCTTGGTACGCAGACTGGACTGCAAACAGCTCTTGCAAACCTGACCAACGAGCAGCAAGCGCGTGTTCAGCAGGAAGCGAACCGCCTGCAAGCCGGGGGGATGAACCAACAAGCCGCGATGCAGGCTGCGTTGGCCAACCAACAGGCTGGTCTTACTGTGGGCCAGCAAAACCTCGCGGCGCAGCTTGGTGTGCAGCAACTCGGCACCCAAAGCGGCATGCAAATGGCGCTTGCCAATCTCACGAACGAGCAGCAGGCAGCGGTGCAGAATCAGGCCGCACAGTTGCAGGCCTCCGGCATGAACGCGCAGCAGGCGATGCAGGCTGCGCTTGCCAACCAGCAGACAGGTCTTGCCGTAGGTCAGCAAAACCTTGCTTCGCAGTTGGGTGTCCAGCAACTTGGTACGCAGACCGGGATGCAGACTGCGCTTGCAAATCTCACGAACGAGCAGCAAGCCCGTATTCAAAGCGAAGCCAACCGCCTGCAAGCGCAAGGGATGAATCAGCAAGCGGCCATGCAGGCAGCGCTCGCTAACCAACAGATGGGCTACAACACGGGTTTGCAAAACGCGCAGTTTGCGCAGCAGGCTGCGCTCGCTAACCAACAGCTCGGCGGCCAGTACGGCCTTGCTGAGTTGCAGGCGCGTATGCAGGCAGAAGGGCTCATGCAGCAGGCGGGCCAGGGGGCGATAGGCGCGGGCGGCCAGCTTGGGCAGCTGAACCTACAGGCCGCGCAGCAGCTTGCCGGTATTGGCGGGGTTCTTGGTCAACAGGCCGTGCAACAAGCGCAGTTGGGGCAGTCAGCGGCGGGCCAGTATGGTCAGTTTGCCGGGCAGCAGGGCGCGTTGGCCTCGCAACTTGCAAACATTCAGGCGCAGCAGGCGGGACTTGGCATGCAGGGCGCGGGCCTATACGGAAACCTTGCCAACATGTACGGCAGCATGGCAGGGCAGCGCGGTGCGTTGGCTGGGCAGATGGGTGGGCTTTACGGGCAACAGGCGGGGCTTTACCAGAACATTGGTCAGGGCATTGGCAATCTTGCCACCCAGCAATTTGGGATGGGCCAGCAGATGGCACAGGGCCTTGGCGCTTTGGGCGGGCAACTCGGTCAGTTGGGCGTGCAGTACGGGGCGTTGGGTCAGACGGCGCAGCAAATGGGCCAGGGGGACATCAACTTTCTGTACAACATTGGTCAAGCCCAGCAGGCGCTCAACCAGCAACAGATCGATGCAGCGCGGTCCACGGCAATGCAGACCATGTACTCGCCGTATCAGCAGGCGTCCTTCCTATCCGACATTTATCGGGGTACGCCGTCTGGTCAGATGTCCACGACGATCTCGCAACAGCCTTCGGCGAGCCCGTTCCAGCAGTTTGCGGGAACGGCCATCGGGGGTCTTGCCGCAGCCTCCGGCGCCAAGCGCTTAGGTCTATTCGGTTAAGGACTGATCATGGTTTTTGGTAGACGCACGACAAGAAGTACTCCGCCGCCGCAGGTTGCAGCGCCAAATCCTGACGCTGCAAGACCCGCAGATGTATTGGCGGCGCTAAAAGCATCGGTCGGACGGCCTACCACTCAAGATCCTGATGGGCCCGGGCTTCTCACCCCACCGCCCACGCCCCAAGCGCGATTAGATCAACTAAATGTGGTCAATCCAGGAACCTCGCAGGTGACACGGGAGGACGCACAAGAGGTGATGCGGCGGGCTTTGCTGGGGCAAAGTTTGCCGCCTAGAGCCAGCACCACTCCGTACAATGTCGGGGGCTTATACGGGACGTTTGATCAGTATGCAAACCCGTTTCAGAATCAGTTTCAGCCCCCAGAAATGCCTGGGATGACTGGAGGGGCCGACCAGATGTACAACCCTTATTTAGCTCAGATGTACGGCGGAGGTTTTAACCCGTATGTCTCGGACACCACCGGCTTAAATGACGGCCTCAGCCCCACACAAGAGATATTTGACGGTAAGGGAAACGTCATCGGGTATCAGCCAAGGTCCTCGTTGATACACGGCGGCATCGGCCAGTTTCTGCCCTCGCAGAGCATGTACCAGCCTTCTTACGTGCAGCAGGTGCTGGCGCAGCAAAATGCGCAGATGTACAACCCGTTTTTCGCGCAGGGCATGCCGGGGCTCTACCAAAACGCGCCGTTTGAACAGCCAATACAGATGTTCGGTGGTGGATTTGGCGGGTACGGTGGTGGATATGGCGGTGGGTATGGCGGTGGTTACGGCATGCAACAGCCGGCATTTAACCCCTACTTCTCCGGGCAACAGCAGCCGTACAACCCGTTTGGGTACGGCCAGCAGCAGATGTACGGAATGATGGATCAACAGGCCTTCAACCCGTTCATGCAGCCCAACTACGGGCCGCCGGCTTACAACCCCCCGCAGCAATCCCGAGCCGCGCAGAACCCGTTCGGCTCGCTTCGTCAGGGGCTGGGTAGTTTTGCTCAACAACAGCAGCCGATGAGTAGGCAGGCCTTTGATCAGGCTGACGCTCAAATATCTTCTGATATCCAAGGCCTTGGGGCGTACCAGCAATTGCAGGCTATTGGCGCGGCAATGCGCAGCGGGCAGCTAGATCCCAATCAAGGCAGACAGATGGCGGCTCAGTATGAGCGACAGATACAGGCTTCCGCGCCCATGCAACAGCGCCGACAGCTTCAATCAAATATGGCCGCACAAATGGCCGCACAAGGGACCATGATGTCCCCCTTCGCTGGATCAATGATGGGTGGCGCTACTCAGAGCCCATTTAGTTTGCTTGGCGCTGTCGCTGGCGCCTCGCTTCGTCCTTCCGGTTCAACTGGAGAGTACTCTCTTGGGTACAACTTTGGTGATGGCGGTCCCAAACTGCTGAGTGGCGCGTCAGCCTTTACCAAGCCTGACATGGGCACTTTCGGCGGCCAACAAGGCCAATACACTCCTGGGGTTGGAAACATGGCAATGCCTCAGTCCCCCATGGACCGTGCGCAAGATCCGATTCGCACTGGGTACGGGCAGCCCCCACCCTCCGGGGCACCGCAACAAGGCGGCGAAGCGCCGAAACTGGGGCAAAACGTGCAGGGTGGCGGTGGTGGTATTTTCTAAGGACGAACCATGAATCCGAAGATGATGGGTGATGAGATCGATAACGTAGGCATCATGCAGGGCTTCATGGATAGCCTTGGGGATGATGAAAGCGACGAGGACGAGGGCGACGAGAACCAAGAAGATCGGCGCCCGGACTCCCCTGAAATCCTCATGAACAACCTTCGCGGCGACATGCGCTCGATTGACGCGCGCCGCGACGAGCTTGCGGACTTGGTTGGTTACGCTGCGGCCTCGGAAACCCCCGAGTCCGTTCTTGCCATGCTGCAACCTGTACTCGCGCAGCAAGGCGGTATCGGCGACCTTCCCGGTGCAGGCGCTGCCGCCGCCGGCCCCCAGCCGCCTATGATGCCTCCTCCCGGCATGATGCCTCCCGGTATGCCACCGCCTCCCGGAACACCTCCAGGTGGGATCGCTGGACCTCCCGGAGGCATGCCTCCTGGCGCGCCGCCCATGCCCCCCGGACCTCCTCCGGGTGGACCCCCGGGCGGGCCTCCCATGCCTCCCGGACCTCCTGTGCAGATGGCTCGCGGAGGGCTTGTTCAGCGTTTTCAGGCTGGGTCAGATGAGAGGGGTGTGACCCCAGCCGACGTAGATCCCCTTGATGACGAAGAGCGCGGCCAAGCCGGTGGACGCTTCTTTGATCCTACGCTTCAAGCGGCGCTTCGAGATCAGATTCGCGCCAACCTGATGGCAAAACCCCAGGCTGTGCCGTCCATTGAGGAGCTGTATCAGAAGCGGTTACCTGCATATGAGAAGCTTTTGGGCGAATCGCAGGACGTGGTCAAAGGGCAAATGCTCTTTGACCTCGCTCAACGCGCCCTTGGCTATGCGGCCAATGTCGATGAACGCGGGCAACCGCTTCGTGGCAGCCCCATGGCCCGTTTGGCGGGAGCCTTTCAAGGGCTGCCGGGGACGTTTGCTGCCCGCATCGGGGAGTTGGAGAAAGGACAACGGTCCACGCGCCTTGCTGCACTGAGTTCGGCGGAGAAAGAGGTTGAACGGATCGAGCGCCTGAACCAACAGCTTGAGGCGACACGTGCCCGTACCTTGGGGCAAGTGGCTGGACAGGCCGTTCGTGAGTCGGTAGACGAGCGTCGGGAGCGGTTGCAGCGCGAAAGCATTGAAGCACGGGCCCAGCTTGAGGGCGTTCGACAAGAGGGTGCAAACCTTCGTGCGAGTCTCCAGACCGCTACGCAGGAGCGCTTACAACAGGAGCGGCTTGCTGCGGCTGCGGAAAGGCAAGCCCAGGACATCAAGGCCCAGCTGCAAACCACAACGCTCACGATCGAGGCGAAGAAGGCCTTGCAGGATCAGCTCTTGGCGACGCGGCAGCAAATAGAGCAAGCTAATCGTGCGTCACGGGAGCTCATGAACCGGGAGCGCAACGACACTTCCCGCCTAAACACTCTGGAAAAGAACGCAACGATGCTTCAGATCCAAGCGGAGCGGGCTGCCGCAGCGGCTTCCTCGGGGTTTGGACGAGGCATCAGGGGTTCGAC
>Ga0194115_10005524_pt1 | contig 13131 bp, 12 predicted proteins | sample TA2MahsurfametaG_3_FD_148656 | JGI IMG/M metagenome (GOLD analysis project Ga0194115, IMG submission 148656) | Freshwater microbial communities from Lake Tanganyika, Tanzania - TA2015002 Mahale S4 surface | ecosystem: Environmental > Aquatic > Freshwater > Lake | place: Tanzania: Lake...
CACGACCCGATTCGGAAACGTACTGGGCAGCAACGGCAGCGTGATCCCCCTATTCAAGAAGCAGCTCGAAGAGGGCGGACCCATCACGCTCACCCACAAGGACATAACGCGCTACTTCATGACGATTCCCGAGGCCGTGCGCCTTGTGCTCGAGGCCGGCCACATGGGCCAGGGCGGAGAGCTCTACGTCTTTGACATGGGCGAACCCGTGAAGATCTATGACCTCGCCGTCAACCTCATCAAGCTCAGCGGCCTAACCCTCGGCAAGGACATTCAAATCGTCGAGACCGGTCTACGCCCCGGCGAAAAGCTCTATGAGGAGCTTCTGGCCGACGGAGAAACCACCAAACCCACCCACCACGCGCAGATTTTTATTGCGGAGGCGCATAGCCTTGAACTACAAGAAGTTGAATCGCTTGTGAGCGGCGCAACTGAGGAGAAAAATTGGTTGGAGTATATTTCAGAATATCAACAGCTATAAGCGGATATTCTTATTAGTGTGAAAGTACCACAGGCAGTATAGCTGGAGACATTGATGAGAAACCCGTTTTCAGTGTCATAAAAAATGGGAAACTAGAGCAAACTGGCGCAGAGGGGAAAGCCGAAGAAAAAGATTTTGACTTTACCCAACATAGCTGCATTCTTATACCGGCAAGTCAGATTATCAAAGAAACTTTTTACGACTGTAATATTTCGGAAAAAGCATTCAACATCCAAATCATGGAGAAAAGCGAACGAGACTTGTTCAGATTCATAAAAGAAAAAAGGGTCCAAGAAATAATCTTGAACCCTTTACCGGAAAACACCTTCGAAATTGAACGCTATGCTATGCTAGACGACTATGGTAATTTAAATATAGAAAACATAAAAAAGATCAAATTAATTTTAGGGACGAAACAGTATCAAGATGGGCAGGCTGTACTTGTAGATAAAAATATCTTCAGGTTGAACTCAGATCCGAATGATGGATTAAATTTATAGCTATACAGTTGTCGATTTCACTTATGAAAAATCGTGATTAATTATGATTTAGTATGAGACGTCAAAAGAAATTAGGCGAAATTAATAACAATTCGAATGTATTCTCTGTTGCACTTACGATCTATTATGATTTCTTCTAAAAGCGATGTATGATACTCTTCATTTCAATTAGTCTTACTTTTTGATTCTATCACCAAAACCCTTACCAAAGACAGTAAGAAAGATGTACTTGAAGTAACCAAGGGTATTTAACTCCTGAATCATCTTGGCATCTGTTTCCGCCAAGAGTTGAGGTGTGGACATATCAATTTTATTGATTTGTGCCAAACCGGTAATTCCTGGACGCACAGAATACGCTCCACGCGAATCCCTCTCTTTAATCAGTTCTACTTGGTTAAACAAATTGGGCCGAGGACCCACTAAACTCATATCGCCCACAAGCACATTCCAGAGCTGGGGTAGTTCATCTAATTTGGATTTGCGGAGGAAACTACCAAAGGATGTTATAGAACTCGCATTGGCTAAATGGGTGGCCACAGATGGAGCGTTTACGTGCATCGAACGGAACTTCATCAAATTAAATGGTTGTTTACCCTTCCCTATCCGTTCTTGACGAAAAATTGGAGAGCCCGAGACAAAATAACCAATGATGATTAATATGAGTAATATTGGGCTCAAAAGAAATAGACCAAAGAATGAAAATAGAATGTCGAAAATACGTGTCACTTGTTATTGAATGATTTAAACGTTTTTAATAACCCTTCTCTACTCGACACTGGCAGGGGTTTTCCAATTGCTGCTTTAATTTTGGCATTACTGACTACATAAGATGAAGTTAATTTATGTAAGCGTTCTGAATTGAGTGGCAAATGAAGCTTATCTCCTAAGGATGCAACACCTTCTATAAACTTCTTTGAAATATTCCAAAGCTTGGCTTTTCTATTCTGAGATTGTGCGATTAACTGAATCAATTCATTGGTAGAAAGTGATTCATCATCAGCCACATTGTAAATTCCAGAAGGGATATCCTCCCTTTCTATAAGTTCCTTTAAGATGAACATCAAATTATCAATACTACAAAAAGAGCGCTTATTCTCGAAAGTCCCAAGTGGCCAAGGAATATTCTTTGCAACTAATTTATTTAACAAATTCAGATTTCCTTTGTTGCCCGGACCATGAATCATACAAGGTCTTAAAACATAAACTCTTTTAACTTCTTGAATTTCTTTTGAGAAAATATATTGTTCGGATAATAACTTACTCTTACCATAGGGAGTTATTGGGTTCGGATGGTATTGCTCAGTTAATTCTCCTTCAAATTGGTCTGCCAATGCTTTAACTGAACTGAGTGTAATAAATACCTTCGCTTCAGAAGCAAGAAAGGCATCGTAAACTTTTTTGGTTAGTTCTGTATTGACTTGATAGTATTCGTCAGGATGAGATGTTCTTTTAAAATCATGAGCTTTTCCAGCGAGATGGATGACTACTGATGCTGAATCAATTTTAAAATTATCACCACGTTTATGTTGAAGCGTATTCTCTGTTCCGAAGTAATTGAGGACTGAAGTACCAACGAAACCTGATGAACCTGTTAAAAAGATCATATAAATTGGTTATATATCTCTAAATGAGTTTTTATGACAGAATTGATGTCGAATTCCTTTTCCGCTTTTACACGTGACGCAATACCCATTTCAATAATTTTATTCGGATTATTAACTAATAGTTCAATTGCTTTGGCCAAGCTTTGCGCATCCTTTATTGGTACTTTTAGGCCATTTATACCTTCATCAACACATTCCCTGCAACCGATTGCTTCGGTTGTTATTATAGCTCTGCCCATTGCACATGCTTCAATAAGTGTCTTGGGCATACCTTCCCTGTATGAAGGCAGGACAACGATATGAGAATTTTTATAAACTTCAAAAATATCTTTTTGATGACCCACCCACTTAATAAAATCACCCACTTCCCATTGTTTAAGCAAATTTACTGATACACCAGCTTTATTATCTTCATCTGCCATGCCTGCCAACACAAATTGAATTTTATCAAAATAATTTGCTCTTAATAAACTTGCTGCCCCAAGAAACTCTTTCACACCTTTATCCCAAAGCATTCTACTAGGTAAAACTATTTTTATTCTATTAAAACTAGGCAAGGGAGTTGGATAAAATTCTTGTAAACTAACACCTGAGCCTTTAATAAAATAAATTTTATTCTTAGGTGATAATACACCTAAATCAGACAATTCTTTATAGTCATCTTTATTTTGAAAAATAATAGATAAATTATTACTGAAACCATATTTCATAAGACGCATCATGATTTTAGAAATAATGTTATTTCTACCTTCAGTAAAATTATAACCTAAACCACTTACAGAATTAACCGAGCTTTTAATATTTAACACCTTAGCAATTATTGATCCGTATATCACTGGTTTTAAAGTTATGTGATGAATTATGTCCGGCTTAATTTTAGTATAAAGTTTATAAAATTTAATTAAAGTACTAAGTTCCTTTATTGGGTTAGTACCTGAGCGTGAAAAAGATAAATTAATAAATTGAATTCCTTTGACTCTTACTTCCTTGGATCTGCCAGTATCTTCTGCTGCAACAATTACCTCAAAACCGTTTTTCTTTGCTTCTTCAGCAATCACTAACCTATGCGATATGAAAAACCAATCTACATTGGTTACAAATAAAATACAGACACGTCCTCTTTTCAAAATAATAACTTACTTGTTTTGTTCTAGCCAAGATTGAAACATTAATATTACCCAAAGTTGATGATGCCAATTTCTTTTACCAGACAAATGTTCTTCCCACTTTTTTCTAATTGGTTTTGGATCAAAAAACCCCTCGTTTAATAATCTACTCTCATCTAATAAATTTTCAGCCCACTCTCGAAGTTCTCCTCTAAGCCAAGAATCAAGCGGTACAGCGAATCCCATTTTAGGGCGGTCTATTAACTTTTTTGGAACATATTTATATAATACCTCTCTTAAGACCCATTTTGATATATTTTTTTGTATTTTATAATTCAATGGTAAACTCCAAGCAAATTCCATTACACTATGATCAAGAAATGGCACTCTTGTCTCTAATGATACACCCATCGCTGCTCTGTCAACTTTACACAATATATCATCTGGCAAATATTTAATTAAATCAATTGCCATCATTTGAGATATAGGATCTAAACCACTAATTTGATCTGTAATATTATTCTTTAAAGAAATAGACTCGTGATTTCCAATAACAATATTTGAAGAATTTGGCCAAAAAGAAACTAATTGGTCATATAAATCTAGATAACTTTTAGTTGTAATAATATTCATAGATTTATGTATTTTATCACCAATATTCGATTGATTAAAAATTCCTCTTCCGAACGTTAAAAAATTAAATATTAAATTATATGAATTTGGTTTAATTAATAAAGTCAACTTAGATAAAAATAATCTTAAAGATAATGGTATTTTAGATATTATTTTCCATAAACGATTTGCTAATAAATATCTATTATATCCGCCGAAAAGTTCATCACCAGCATCACCAGAAAGAGAAACCTTAACTTTTTCACCAGCTAATTTAGACAATAAATAAGTAGGAATTTGGGATGAATCAGCAAAAGGTTCATCATACAATGTAGGTAACTTTGGGATAACATTTAAAGCATCTTTTTCAGTAACATATAATTCAGTGTGGTTCGTTCCCAAATATTCAGCCACTTTTTTAGCATGATGCGCCTCATTATAATCCTTTTTACCAAAACCAATTGAAAAAGTTTGAATCGGATTTTTTGAAAAATGTTGCATTATAGCAACAACCGTTGAAGAATCTATACCTCCGGATAAGAATGCACCTAAAGGAACATCTGATATCATTTGCTTTTCAATTGCCTTAGATAAAATAATTTCTAATTCTTCAATCGCATTTTCTTTACTTTTTATATAAGGATTTTCAACACATTTTTTAATTGTTTCCAAAGAAGACCAAAAATATGATTTAATACAATTCTTTGATTCTAATGAAACCTTAAGAAACGATCCGGGTTCTAATTTATATATATCTTTATATATGCTATATGGATAGGGAATGTAAGCATATTTAAGATATAGAGGAATTGAATGTCTATTAATTTGCGCATTAAATAATGGATTTGATTTAATTGATTTTAATTCTGAGCTGAAGAAAAATGTATTTTCTTGCCATCCATAATAAAGAGGTTTTTCGCCAAATCTATCCCGTGCTAAAATCAATTGATTATTAGATTTGTCCCACAGAGCAAATGCAAACATACCCGAAATTTTCTTTAAACTTTTCTCAACACCCCATTTTTCAAAACAATTAATTATCGTTTCTGTATCTGAAGAACCTTTCCAATCTAGTTTATAATTATTAGACAATTCAATCCTTAAATCTTCATGATTATAAATTTCTCCATTAAAACAAATTACAAATCTACCATTATGAGAAATCATTGGCTGTGCTCCTGATGGAGAAATATCCAAAATGGAAAGTCTTCTATGACCTAAATAAATTCCACTTTTAGAATCATACCAAGACCCGAAAGCATCTGGCCCTCTATGACCAATTTTATTAGTAGAATCATTTAGAAAACTAACAAAATCAAGTTCATTATAATTTTTAGAGGAAAGAAAACCATTAATACCACACATAAATGTAAAGACCTTTAAATTTGAAATTAGATGATGAATTTGTAAGCACTGAAAGCTCCCCCGAAAATTGGGCCAATCAAAAGTTTACTTTTCACCCGATAAGCGAAGATATGTGAATACTCTAAGCGGTTCAAGACCAAGGCGAGCGGTTGGCTTAGGCCAACCGGTCTTGAGCCGCTTTCCGTATTCACTTTTGCGCTGCTTAACGGTTGGAAAGTAAAAGATGTATTCATTTTAGTTCTTTCAATAAATCCACGGGAGTCCGATATGCAAGAGCCTCATGGGGTCTTTCCAGATTATAGTCTTCCATCCATTCCATCGCTTTTTACCTTACCTCATCCAGAGAATTAAATACATTAGCGCTAAGCAGTTCTTTTCTGACTGATCCATTGCAGCGCTCTATATAGCCGTTTTGCATCGGCTTCCCTGGCTGGATAAAGACCAGCTCGATGTCCTTTTCCCTACACCAGTGATCCAACAGGCGGGAGATAAACTCAGGGCCAATGTCCACGCGGATCATTTTGGGGAGTCCCCGGACCAGCTCAAGAAACTCCAATACTCGGATAACCCGTCGTGCAGGAAGTGAAAAGTCCACTTCCATAGCCAGCATTTCCCGGTTATAATCATCCAGAATATTGAGCAACCGAAAGTGCTTACCACTCCAGAGACTATCACTCATGAAATCAACAGACCAAACTTGATTGATCGATTCTGGTCTAAATAAGGCTTGTTTTATCCTTGCCGGTAGCCGTTTCTTGTGTCTGCGCCTGATGTTAAGTCCCATGGCAGAATAGATGCGGTAGACCTTTTTATGGTTCCATAGATGGCCTTTTCTGCGAAGTCGGTAGTGGGACTGCCAAAAGCCAATGGATGGGTGTTTGGACACCAATTCTTCTAACGCCTGGATCACGGGCATATCGTTTTTTTGTTTGGGTTGATATTGGAAAGTACTTCGTGGCACACTAAGCGTCTTACACGCCTGACGTTGGCTCACCCCATGTTCTTCGACCATGAACTGAACCAGCATGCCTTTTTCATCAGGCGTCAGAGCTTTTTTGCCACCGCATCCTTGAGTGCCTCATGCACCAGACTCAGATCGGTCAACATCCGCTTTAAGCGAGAGTTTTCTTCTTGAAGTTCTTTTAGCTTCTTGACATCACTGGCTTCCATACCACCATATCGCTGCTTCCATTTATAAAAAGTAGTGGGTGTTACTTCCATCTCACGGCAGATTTCCTCTACTTTTTTGCCACTCTCATGAGCTTTGATCGCTTTTACGATCTGCGTTTCTGTGAATCTCGATTTTTTCATAATAACCATTTAAAGTTGATAATATTAATTCAACTTTCAAATGGCCGACTTTTAGGGGAGCTTACAAAATATCTTAATCGGAATTAATTTAATATATATATTAAATTATACAGAAAATATTTAACCACCCTTAAAATATTTATCATTAATTAAAACTAATAAAAGTTTTTTTATACCTTTCTAACATTTTATCTAAAGAATATTTGTTTTGAATTAAAAAATAATTTTTTAGTTTAATTTGTTTTTTAAGATCAATATTCATTTCTAAAATCTTAAGAAATAAACTATAAAGATCTTTTGGTGATTGAGGTGGGAAAATCAATTTATCATCATTTATAATAATTTTTGCATCACCAACATCAGAAGATATGGCAAGGCAACCAAAACTCATAGCTTCTGCAAGCACATTTGGGAAAGATTCAGTTATAGAATGCAAACAAAACAAATCAAAATATGGATAGAATAAATTCAAATTATTTACTTCTTCAATAAAATGATAACGTGAAAAAAAAATACTACCCTTAACAAGAGATAAAAGTTTATCATTTACAACATTTCGTCCGATTATAAAGACATGAATTTGGAAATCTGGAAATCTATTAAATAAAAGTTGACATGCTTTAATAAAAGTTACGTGATCTTTTGATTTATTGTAGCGACCAACAGATCCAATGATAAAGCTGGAAGATTCTAAATTGTACCTAAGCAAAAAATCTTTTCTATCCGAAAAGACAACATCGATGGAAGGAATATTAAAACCATTAGGAATAATATGCATTTTTTTTAAACAATAACCAAATTTCGAATAATTTTTAAGGCTTCGTTCAGAAGGAAAAACAATTTGATTAGGGATAAAATAAGAAAGAGGTATAGATATAAGGGTAAAAGTATTTGAAAATAATGATGTACCAATTTGTATAGGATCAGAGTTTCTAATTGACCAAACGATATTCTTAATTCCAGCAAAATAACTGGTTATTCCTCCAATCACATTAGAAGCTGATAACCAACAATGTACAACGTCAGGTTTTTCTCTTTTAAAATATTTATAAAGATTAAAAACTGAAAATAAAATTTTTGTATTCAATTCAAAATTAACAAATACTACTGAATCAAGGTTATATTTAAACTTCAAGGAATGATCATATGGAATTAATGAAATAACAGATATTTCAAAATCATATTGTAAATTAGAAACTAATTTTAACAATGATACTTCAGCACCTCCAACATCCAATGAATTAATTAAAAAAAATATTTTTTTACTTTTCATAAATTTAAATAAACTTGTAAATACTCTTTCTAACAGACAGAGTTTAAATTGTGATTTTAGTTAATTTTTAGTTTACTTTTCGTTTCATCAGGTGGTTGATTGTTCAAGACCTCAAGAGGTCTGTGGTAGTTGTATTCTTTTATTGAATCCTTAGTCAGGTATCTCATCAAGATCCAGAATTAAAAATGCCTATAGGATAGTTACCTATTTAGCCTTTTGAATTTTTCTTTGTCACCCTTTTGAATTGGTATGTCATGTTGGATGTATTGATTTTCAATCCCCTGACCTTTACACCATAGTTCAAAATCCCTGGACGTGAACTCTGGTCCGCTGTCTGTTCTGATGGTTTTTGGTCAACCTTGGTGAGAAATAATTTGATAAAGTGTACACATGGCACGTTATAAGATAGTAATGAATAATGTGTAAATCTCAAAAGCTAGTGCCTATCTAGAACATTCATCCATCACGTTGAAAGGTCTAAACTAACAGATGCTCATCAAGCTGTCGCTTATAAAATCCATACTCCAAACATTATTAATTCGCTACTTCTGTACCAGCGGTTGTTTTACTTTGGCAGGAAGCTTACGATTACGTCTTTGCTAATTGTTCATTTTTAGAAACTTTTACACCCTATATAACATATTGTGGTTCCACGTTTAATCTGACCTTCTGAGGAATGTAAACAGCTTCCTAAAGCCGTAAGAGTGATACTCAATTGCGAGCTCTTTAAATTCTTTCAACAACTAATTTTTATATAATTTACTACAGTGGCATAACTTAGAACTAGAAAAAAACAATTTGGTAGGCTCTTCTCACCTGAACTCCTTGAATATAAACTATTTCCATATTAGTTGCCATTTTGTGACAAGAGTCAGCCCATTTGTGTAAACTGATCCTTGATAATTTGAAAGTCGATTGCTAGATCGGAAGACATTTTATTTAGTCGCACGTTCTATTCTTCAAGAGTCTTCTTTATTAAAATTAGATATCTTTAAATCAGCAAATTTGGATTTCCAGTTATAAAAAGCGGAATTGTTGACGCTCAGTTTACAACATAAATCACGGATGGAGATGTCTGCTTCTTAAATTTTAAGGCGGAGAAAATCTGATTCTCCGTAATAAGTTTTTTAATGAAAGTTTAAATATAGGATTAATAATCAATTTTTAAACCGTCTGCATTTTAGGGATAAATACAAATTACCTAATTTTTTATGCCAAAATTTGAGATTAACCCAATTTGCTTTTTGAATTAATATTGGAACCTAAAATCATCAAACAAGTAAAAAACAACCAAAATGATGGTCTATAAAAAGTAATAGGTCCAAATAAAAAAACTAAACTTAATAAAAAGTAATTAATATTAACCTTGAGTAATACCAAAAAATATCGTGTAAATAAGAAGAAAATTAATGTAAAAAAAAATCCAAAATGAATTAAATATGCAAAAATTCCTGAAGCTACACTTGAAATTTCATTACTATAATTCCCTAATCCTATTCCAAATATTTTCTTATTAATATCTAAAGTTTTAAAATAGGAAATAGGATCTATAAAACGAGTAGAAAGGGATCCATCATCATTCCCTGAAAAAAATCTACCTTCTATATAGATTTTTAGAGGAAATTCACTCAGATAAAAAAATAAGATAATATGAAATAAGAAAATAAATATAATTGGCAATACTAAATAATTATATCTATTATTAGAAACTTTAAAATACAAAAAAAATAAAAATAAAGAAAAAAGCATACCGCTAACTGAGAATGAAAAAAAACAAGATAAAATTCCAGCTATTTCAATATACGAGATTTTCTTCTTCGCTATGATTAAAATAAATGTTATAATTGATATAACTAAAGAATAAGATCCAGGTTCATTAAACAACCCAGAAGCTCTAATCATACCAGTTAAAGGTCCAGATCCAGTAATTCGAGACTCCTCACCAGTTAATAAAATTAAAAAATCTAATTTATAACTAAAAAAATAAAAAGATAAAACCTGAATGAGCCAAAAAAAAGTGTGGATTAGAATAACCCTTTCAAGTGAATAAATTAGCTCATTAATTTTTTTATAATAATTGTAGTAAAAAATTAAATAAAACAGAGAACCTAGAAATACAGCAATAATAGAACTAATTCTTATTCCATTTGGATTATTGAAAAACCCAATTAATGTTGAAATTATAAAAAAAGTAATAAGAAAAATGAAATAGTAAAGTACATTTTTTGAAAAAATAAAATTTCTTGCAAAAATATTATAAAAAATAATTATAAAAAAAGAAACTATTGGAAAGGGAGCAATAGAAATAGAATAAAAATAAAAGGATTCTAATGTAATAAAGAAAAGAATATTGGTTAAGAAATATTTATTTTGCATTTACTAATTTCTTTAAAAAAAATGATAGCGGATCTTCAAATAAATATTTAATTAACAATGAAATAAAAAGTATTAGAATTATAATAAAAATAGGTATAAAAGGTAGTAAATCTTCAAAAATAAAACTTGAAAAGATAATCAAAATGACACCTATATTTTGATGTAATAAATAAAAATTATAAGAAGCATTTTTACCGAAATATGAAAGAAATGAAAATTTATTAATACTTGAAGTTGAAAAAGTAGCTAAATAAATAAATGAAAAAATTAATAAATTAATAATAAAAAATAAAACGAGTGGGTTAACACCAAAAATATTATTTTCAAACAAAATTGTATGTGCGCTTGTTATAATTATTGAAAAGATCAAAAAGAAAAAAGAATTTTGAGAATCATCATAAAAATATCTAAACGTAGAAATTCCTAAAAGAAACCAATGTAAGTAATTTGCTAATGAAATAAATTGAAATACTTTGATTATATATATAAATCTTAACTCAAATAGATTAAAAATAAAATTTAGAATTATAAGGATTGCAAAAATAGATTCAATATGTTTATTCAATTTTTTATTAAAATACAATAAAGAGATAAATATATAAAACTTAACTTCAACTAAAAGAGACCAATATGAACCATCAATAAAAGATATATTTGATCCAGTCAAATTAAAAATCTCAGGTTGAATGAATGTTATGCTAGGTAAAAAATCATGTAGAGTTTTATATGGAAAATATTGAAAATTTTGACAAAACACAAAAGTAATCATTGAACAAATGAACATAGAGGGAAAAAGTCTTAACCATCTTCTCTTTAAGAAATGAATTAATGAATTAGAATTTTTAAGACTTCGAAGAATCACAAAAGAAGATATCATAAAAAAAAGATTAACTCCCAAATAGCCATATTGGAAAAAAAAGTATTTGAAAATTCATAATTTGGAAAAACCGCTATAAATTCGGAAGACATACTAGGTGTCCACCTATAATAAAAATGGAATAAGGCAACCATTATGATGGCGAAAAACCTTAAAATATCAAGACCTACCAATCTTTTCATTTATTCAAATATCACTATCTTTTTAAAAAATAATAGGCTAATTTAAATAATTGGTAAAAAAAAATTTTTGTACTAGTTGACAAATAATCATACCAAAATATTTTTAGGCCAAGCTTATGAATTTTAAAAACTCTTTGATAAAAATATTTATCCTTTCTAGATAATCGATTATCATCAATATCATTATAAATTCTTGCGATTTTTTTTGAATAAAAAATATAACCTGAATTTTTCAATATATACATCCAAGTTAAAGATTCCCCCCCTATAATGTTTTCAAAAAAAAATATCTTACAGAATTCAGAGCGCTTAACAACTGGTAGAAATTCGCCCTTATTAATATTATTTAAATACTCTAAAAAATTCACATTAGTTTTTTTTACTGTACAAACTTCTAGATTACTCATATATAAACTAGAAAACATTATTAAATCAGGAAAATATAATCGATCTAGTTCAAATTTAATATCAACTAAGGATTGTTCATTATGCAAAAGATCATCTGAATCTAGAAAAATAATATATTTACCATTAGAATATTTTGCTCCAATATTTTTTGCTACATTAGGACCTTTATTTTCTTTTAATTCTATAAACTTAAAATTCTTAAGCCTTTTCTTTTTAATAAATTGATTAACAATAAATACTGTATCATCAGAAGATCCATCATCAACAAAAATTATTTCATACGCAGAATAACATTGAATCAACACTGATTCAAGTGTTGAAAGAATGCAATTTGCTCTGTTATAAGATGGGATTACAATTGAGAAAAACAAAGCAATTAACTTTTATAATCAATTTAGGAATTAAACAGAAACGCCTCCAATTTTTTGAGTTCTTTGTCATTAATTTTTTTAATATTAATGTACCTTAAATTAGAGTTTTTAAACTTATATATGTAACAAAAAGCGGTCTTCAAAACTAAATAAAATTTACGATTACCGTATTTATCAGCAAAATATTGAAATTTATTCCATGATTGAAGGTAAGCATGAAACCTTTGCTTAAACCAAGAATCGAAATTTTCAAATTCAATAAACTCAGATTTTTGACATATATCATAATATAGATCATTAATTAAGTTTTTGATGTCCCTAGACCAAGAAGGATTTAAAAAAATTTTATCTAAGCGTTCAGTTTGAATCAAAGTTGCAGCAACTTGTGAAGTCATCTCTTGCCTAACTACAAATGGTAATTTATTTTCAATTAAACATCCTTCGCCAAATAAAGGAGAGGAATAATAAAGATACCATTCTTGAACAGTAGCTAAACTACATTTATTGTCATAATTTTTTTTATGGATTCTTTTTAAATTTTCAGTTTTATGCAATCCATACCAAATTAATGATGATTGAAAATTTAGAATTGTAAATTCTAATCTTTTAATAGGATCATTATTTCTTAAATTCTCATATTCTTTATGATAATTTATTTTACGTAT
>Ga0194115_10005525_pt1 | contig 13130 bp, 12 predicted proteins | sample TA2MahsurfametaG_3_FD_148656 | JGI IMG/M metagenome (GOLD analysis project Ga0194115, IMG submission 148656) | Freshwater microbial communities from Lake Tanganyika, Tanzania - TA2015002 Mahale S4 surface | ecosystem: Environmental > Aquatic > Freshwater > Lake | place: Tanzania: Lake...
GGAACAATATTGTTCAAAGACGCCAACATAACACGCTGCTTATACGGATACACCTACACGAGCTGTCTAACTGTCCCTGAATCGTACAATTTGCTTCGATGAAGCTTGGGGTGCTACTTATGTTTATGAGTACGTGAAGAGAATCTAGTGTTAGACTCGCTCTTCAGCAGCTAAGAAGAGATAGGATAGGCGGATGCGTTACAGGGGATGGTCAGGGAAGCCGAGACATGGGGTATATCAGTATCGTTGTTTACTGCTTTAGTTGACAAGAGCTTCTACTTTGATTGTTCTTTTAGCTTCAAACCTTCCTCGGGATGTGTCAAGGTAGAATTAAAGATACGTCCAGGAAGTCCCTGTCCAAGGACTTCATCGGTATCAGGCATGTTCGGATCGAACCAGGCATCCTTACGGAGTTCTCGATCAAGTCGGTCCTCTTCTTCGGCAATAAGGGTCTTGTAATCCTTTGAATTTTCAACGGAATGGAGGAAGGCCAATTCCAACGTATCATGTGCCGTTTCGGCGATAGAGGCAATTTCTTCCGAGGATAGGTCACGGATCTTCTTCGCTGGAGAACCACCCCATAGTTGACCACTTGGAATTTTAGTCCCAGGTGTGACGACGGATCCAGCTTCGATAATGGAATTCGTCCCAATCGATGCAGCATCAAGGACTTGTGCTGATTCTCCAATGACACAAAGGTCTTCAATCGTACAGGCATGGATGACAGCACCTGCTCCAATTGTTACATTATCACCAATGAATGTCGCATGATCTCCTTGGATCTTCGCCACATGGACGACAGCTCGATCTCCGATGCTTGTCTTCTTACCTATCGAGACATCGTTCACATCACCCCGTACAGTGGCTCCGTACCAGACACTACCCACCCAAAATCATCAGATGGATGAAGGGATGAGGAGATGTAATGATTCTAAAGAAGAAGCTGTCCAAGAAGAGGATATACGTACCTAGAGTGTTCACCCAATGTAACATTTCCAATCACTGAAGCTGAAGGAGCTACAAAATTATTCGTTCCAACTTTAGGTGCAATACCATCCACTGCCACAAATCGCGTCGATGGTACTAATTTTTCTGTATACTTTGCTACCTCAATTCCTGCACCCATACCATCGAGCATGGCTCTGAAAACACGTGATTCAAGACCGTGAGTGCCGATCTCTTACATCCAATATGTATCGACATTACTGAACGATGTTTCTTACCCAACCCGTCGGGCAGCTCCCGACGCAGCCACTGCGACTCGTGCGGCCAATGATGACATTTTGTCGGATTCCTATAATCCTAAGGCCACCAGCGGCTATTTCAGCAATGAAAGACAAGGCCTTGTTGACCCTGCTACAGGTCCAAGCTGACAAACGCACCGTTGGCCTCGCGACAGCCGTCGTCGAGGATAGTAGCGTTTGATGTGAAGGACGGGAGCGGCACATGGTATACCGACTCAGGGTCACTAACCCCTTTTGAGATTCGCCTCGTTGTATTGTAGACGATATAACGACTGTTCCCACAACCAAACTGAGGGCTCCAAGTCAATGTTTCCAATAGGAGTCCCGTACAGTTCAATATCTGAGATTCCGGATTCCCAACATGAAAATGACGTAGGAGATTCATGGGAAATCCATCTTCACATTCCAAATTGTCGTAGCAGGTCAACTTGATTTCGGCCAAAAGACATCAGGAATTCCAACCTTGAGGAGAACAAGGGTGACCAGCAATCGGGCAAATATATATACACGACAATCACAATGAAAGTTTGTTCGATAAAGCCATTTGTTGCCACTGGGCTTCTGCTTGCGACCCTTCTTCGATCGACGTCGGCATTCTGCTCACCGAATCATGTCGGTACTACGACGACGACTACTTTTGGCACCCACCGAACAGTGAGGACCGATTCACCCATCTCCATCAAGTCCGACATTATGAGTCTTCGTATGACGGTAGATAGTGGTGAAAAGAAAGAAACGACGTGGGATCGTATCACTGGGCCGAAATTGTTCAAAACTGTCACCAATTGGAATGGTATCCATTCTGTCCCACTAGTACCACTCCGGATCTTGACTGGTCTCCTTATGATCCATCATGGAAGTGAAGGTAGGTTTTTCTTTTTCTGATCCTCCTCTTCGAACCAAGTGCACACATTTCTGTCGTCGGTCCTCTCAATAAAAAAGAATAAATCACAGGTGGTTTAGGACCTGCCAACTTTGGGACGCCGGAATTTCAGGGGTTTATCGACTATATTATCAAACCATACTTTTCCTTCCTTCCAGGACCACCTGAGGTGTGGTCAGCAATCCATGATTATGCTGAGTTTTTTGGAGGTATTTTCTTCGCTCTAGGGTTTTTGACAAGACCAGCTGCTTTGTCGCTGTTAGTGACTATGTTGTCGGCTGTCTATTTTCACCTGAATGCTTCTGGGTTACAAGGCTTCCCCCTCGGACACGTCTCGAACTATTCGTATGACTTTGAAGAACCCTTGCTGTATGCACTGATCTTCTTGATGTTCTGGTTCAATGGAGCAGGTCCTTTATCTATCGACTCGATCATCTACGATAACATCAAGGAAGAGGAGTAGTAAGCACGGCGGTAGACGAGATGGCGCTTATTCATGATTCCTTGAATAGACTAACTGTAATGTTCCTAGATTATTTTGCTATATAAGATATCGATTTAGTCGTACTGAACTGCGGCAGACTCTCGGGGCATTCCCTCTGACTGTGAATTCATTTTAGCTATGATAGGTGATTTGCCAGCCTTTGGTTGGTGTCGGAGTGGTACGGTTAGCAATATGCATACGGTATGTACCTTAGGTATGAAGCTACGATATGGTCCATTCTCCCGGTTCGCCACCGGTTCGCTGATGGGTGTCGTCAGTCGTCAGTCCTACACAATTGCATTTTTGACTGCCTTGATCCATTTAGATCCAACAAGATAAGGACGGCATCAACCATCTGCAAGGTCACCCACTTCCCACGTGTGCTGCAGATCCTTGTTCAGAGATGCTAGGCCTCTAAAGATTCAATTAGGTATTGAAGGACAACATCTTTTCATTCGGTGGGCACGCCAGCTCCTTGGACGAATCTACAAGTCTCACCTGGGTACAACCGTTTCCAATTATTTGCTCTGGACTAGCAGAACCTGAACTAGAATGCTACTACGGTACTTGTCACTACCGACGCTCATCTTCACGGTGGACGTCGCCGTCGCCTTTACGCTTCCGAAGAATTCACGGCCCACCAAGGCACTGTCATCCAGTTTCCAGCCTTCTCAGCGTAGACGGTTGGGACTTTCATCCTCGGTATCAGCCAACGAAGAACTTCAGGCGGGCATATTGGCTATTGACAATGCCAATGAGCAAATAATGTCACAACTGGGCACCGTCATCGACGCCGTAAACCTTCGACTGTTTAGCGTCGATATCCTTGCTAGTTGCGAGTATATGCCTCAAGAGCTTTTCGAATGCTATAGCGAAACATGTGAGATTTATCCCGTGGATGAAGAAGAGGTACGTAGTTTCCTCTTTGCTTGGCCAACGTCTCTGGTTATGAATTTTTTCGGTTTATTCCTCTGACTTTCCCTTGAAGGTACCAGTCAGTATGAAGAGTATCGACTACGCAGAAAGTGAATTTGAGATGGATGGTTGGGCTCGATGGGACATGCCCAGTAACGATTACTATGATATCGCCGAGTTCCCCGAAGGATATACGGGGTATGATGGCTCAATGATTTGGGAGTTCATTCACAATCGAATCTGTTTCACCGAGTACAGAAATACTGTCGGTCATTGGAAGGCAGATTTTAATAAGGCAGTTTCTGGGCTTCATTCATTGATCTCGGCACAGATTGTTAGAGGAATTGCAGAAAGGATTGAGGCGGGTGAATCATTCAAGGACGATGAGGTATGGCGTGACCCGACCGTCGAATTTCAACGACGACTTTCGGCGAGTGGAGAAACCCCCCTTGCCTTAGAGAATCTTTACTTTACCTACATGTTATTCCTCACAGCGGCTGCGAAGGTGAAAGATCGACTCCTTGCCGACAGTCGGTCGACTATGATGGGGGATGACGATGCAGCGTCATCCCTTCAGGCATTCCTTGAAAACCCCATCCTCAAGGATGCCTCCATTGAAGTCCCAGTGAAGAAACTTCACAATCATGCCCTACAGGCGACTGATACATTGTGGGAAGGCCGGATTAGAACGCAAGACCTTTTGAGGATAATGAATTGCGTCCAATGTAACAAATGCAGACTCCATGGGAAGATTGCCATGATGGGCCTATCGACTGCTCTACAGATCCATCTTGGTCGAGCAGGAGAAGGTGCAGATATCAGTCGTCTGCGTCGTGTCGAGCTCGCTGCGCTATTGTCAACACTCTTTAAGTTCTCAAAGGCGGTAGAGTTCTCCACGAAAATGTGTCCATAGATTTTTCCAAACATAAACTCGGATGGCATGGCCTTCATTTTAGTTTACTTTTATGGAATTCTAGCTGAATCATGTGCGTGATATGTTGTGAGATGCCCGTCCTCTCATTTTACCATGAGCTCATAACGATGCCATACGAGTCGCATTATTAACAGATTAGATCGAGCCGGTGTTCCAAGGGAACGAGGGTACCAAGAAAAGTGTGACAGAACGAAAGCATGCAACCAACAGGACACCAGCCACTGACCAATGCCCTGGAGCCTTCCTTCCATCACCTAACCTGTTGTGTATGCCGGAGCTTGGTCTAACCTTGAAGACTCTAGATCCTTTTCGGATTCAGCGGAAACAATTGGAACATGTTCAATCGTAGCTGCCATGGGCTTGGAGTTGTCATAGGGAGACGTTGGATTCAACACCAACGTTACGCAAAAACATTTCGCAACGCCATCGTCACCCTTTATCAAGGTGACACTTAGGCCCAAATCTTCTCTGTTCTTCAAGGAGCTACGAAGAACACAGCTACTTTCTTGAGCGTTTCCAGTGGGATCGGTCGGCGCCGAAAGCATTTGACTTATCAGGTCAAACGCGTGTTGCAAATCCGACCGTGCTGTGATGTTGAAGATGGTCATGGAACACACGTCTTGTTTCGAATATTCTGATAACTGACAAAATAACTTGTTGCAGTCAATGAAGGCCCCTCCCATTGAAGCGATAGCCATTCCGACCGTCGAAGAGTTAAAGACATACCGATAATCGGGGTCCGATATTTTGGAAGGTAGTATACTACCATCTTGACCTTGTGACGACGTTTGTTGCACACTTTGGTCAGAAGCTTGGTGGTCCCCCATGACGGCACCAGATTGATGGTACATCATCGCAGACTTCGGAGGGACTCCACCGAAGTTACCCAGTGACCAGACTCCATTTTGAGCGGCCACATGCCTCACAGCAGTCGCAGCTGGTTGCCCCAGGGCACCACCCCCAATCATTTGAATCTGTTGCACCAGCTGATGCCGGTCACTACATTGCAAAAGAAGTTAGATTCCATACGGGCAAGATATCCGAATAAACGTCGAGATAAATGTCTTACATTTCAGATCGGTACTGGTGCTGTTGAAGCATGCGAATGTAGTTGGCTGCCTCTGTTAAGACGGAACTCTTGGTACCCTTCGGAACGATAACCCCACCAGTAGAGAGAAGATTGCGTAGATCATTGATCTGCTTCGAGATACGGAAACTTCTTTCCTTCTCTCTAGCATTTCTTTCCTCCCTCTTCATTTCGTCGAGCCTAGTCTTCTTTCTTGGATTCTTATCCTCGGAACCGTCAACCGATCGAGATGACATCGAATCTTTGCTCGGGTTGTTTTGGCTATCAGCAGCCTTCCCCTCATCGTCAGTGTTGTAGCCACCACTGTCATTATCTGCAGAGTCCTGAGCCTTTCGCTTCGACGCTTGCATATTTGCTGTGGGAAGCGAGAGCATGAATGTCAGGGAATGCCATCTTGAATTCAATCGCGGAGCCCGAGAAAACGCTGGTGACTTACCTTCTTCGGTCACTTTATCAGCTATTGACTGAAGACTCGCCACTGCTTGAGCTGCGGCATCACTATGAGATGATGCAGCGTTCGACGAAGTTTCCGAGCTACTGCTAACTTTGGCTGGTGCTGGTTTAGCAGTGGATTGAGGCTTTCCTTTCAAACCTGTTTTTGCATCACCCTGAGGCTTTCTATCTCCCTCGTCACTGTCACCTTCTTCAGAGTTCGAGTTGGAAGAGTTCGGACCATCCTCACTATCAAAGTTGAACCCGAAAGAGTGATTCCCGATGCTGACCAAAGCCGAGTTGTCTGAATTGTTTCCACTGCTCCCGCTCTCAGACTTTCCACTCAAGCCCTTGGCTAGATTACTCATGTGGCTGTATCGATGGCGCTACTCTTCGCCCTACAGTGTAATGCTATTCAATTGTTGTTTTCAGTTGTTTCAAGATGTCGTGTATGTCGGCGTCCCGATGGTAAGGGATAGACTAACAGTAGCAAACAGATTCTTAGCACAACGCTTTTGTTCTCACCAGCGCTGCTGTGGCGTGGTACCACGATACGACGCGATTCTTGCCATGCGTCTTTCAAGAGGTGTTCATCAACGCAGTTTCTTCCAACGAACGAGAAGAGGTCGAAATCGAGAAAAGGTTAGAAAGCAGTACAAGATCTTCGTAGGCAGGACAACTTCAAATTTCATGGCTGTTCCTTGTCATCAATGGTATATTAAAGGAAACCGAACCGGTCGACTTAGTAGATAAACAATGCACCCGGAGGCCTGGTGTGAGAGTGTTAACTACTTAATGCACTGTCTTGCCGTTGTACGTATGAGAAAACTGCATCAGCGATTCGCAATATCCTCGTGTTCCACTCCAGTTCGAAGTTGCAGTATAAGAAGAGCTTGACGACGACCACGTAATCAAATGTATTTAACGAAAGCCATAGCGAAGGAGCTGCATCATTCTGACCACTCGCTGTCACTTCCGTTTTTCCGTACCACGGCAAGTCGGCAGCTCGGATGAGTCGATCCCGAAATGCACCTGTGGGTCCCTGTCATGATACATACGGTGTAGTAGCTAAGAAGGAGTGACTATGACGTGACAGTGAGGGGAAGATATCCCTCTAAGTCAAAATCGCTCTCTGGTCAGCCTTGATGGTACCATATAACCAGGAAGCAGGTCGTTACGATCAACCCAAATTCGATTCATTGACCGTGAATAGTTACATGAACTTCGCCTCATGGGATCAAATAATCGGATGACACTAAGGGTTCTATCCCGCTTAATTGAGAGCCGGACTATTTCAAGTGTGGATTTAGCATCCTTTTGTCACTCATGGGCAACTGCGGGCGAGGAAATTTGGGGTTTGAATGCCTTTGAGAGTATCATCAGCCGTGGAGAAATCTTGGATCATGCCAAGGCATCTGATGATCGAAGACGGCTGAATGAGTCTTTGTCACCATTTGATGGGATTCCAATCTGCGTAAAGGCGAACATCGCTGTTGCATCTCAGAGACTAACGGCAGGGAGTAAGATTCTCGGACTTGGGCATACGGATACGCCACCTTGTGGATATGATGCCGATGTCGTAAGAAGGCTTGTGACAGACTCTGGATCAATTATTGTCGGAATTACAACTATGGATGAATTTGGAATGGGATCTCTTGGATGGACCTCCTATGGGGGTGCTTCGCGAAGGCCGACTCGGAATCCTCTGCCTTATCTCGAAAGACTGGCTAGAGTCATGGGTGGGAATTATACCATGACCGATGACATGTTCGTCAGGACATTGAAATTGCCACCCGATGCCATCCTAGAGTTGCATCAACAAGTTATGGATATGGAGGAGAGTGAAAGTATATATTCGGCGGGTGGTTCATCCTGCGGCTCGGCAGCTTCTGTAGCGCACGGATCATGTGTTCTAGCTCTAGGAACAGACACTGGTGGATCTGTACGCTTGCCCTCTGCGTGGTGTGGGCTGGTGGGTTTAAAACCAAGCTATGGACTCTTTTCCCGGCATGGTGTTGTGTCGTACGCCTCTTCGTTTGATACCGTCGGAGTCCTCGCTCGTTCCGTTCAATGTGCCAGGACAGCATATGAAGTGCTGGCCCAACGTGGTACATCCAGTAGGGACTCTACATTTTCCAGGATTGAAGAGACCCATATCGATTACAGCAACTTTCCTGATGATCAGGACTTGACAGGAATACGGATAGGTATCCCAGCGGCCTTCTCGGTAGAAGAAATGCCAGATGCAATGAAGAAGGTATGGTCAAAGGCTGCAGCGGTTTTGCATGAGCAAGGTGCGGAAGTGAAGGAGATTTCGACCGAAAAGATTTCGACGTCTCTTGTACAAAATGCTTTGGCAGCCTATTACGTCCTCGTGAGTGCAGAAGCAAGTTCCAATCTTAGCCGCTATGATGGTTTTCGATATGGAGTGTCTTCCGAATCATCGACTTCGGGACATGGATTAACACAGTTGGAACAACAATACTCAGCAACTCGAACAAAAGGACTTGGGACAGAAGTGTCTCGTAGAATCCTATGTGGGACGTCTGTATTATCATCTGACCGATTTCATACTCATTATGAGGCAGCTGCGAAACTTCGGACGATTCTTGCCAAACAGATGCATTCCTCCGTCTCGGACGATGTAGATGCTCTTCTAGTCCCTACGGCACTTTCATTCCCCCCCCGAATGGATGATATACATGCTATGGATAGTACGCAGATGTTTGCTAATGACGTCATGACGATTCCAGCTAGTCTAGCTGGATTACCCGTCTTGACAATACCTCAGGATATACCCGACGAATCCATCTTCAAGGCAGGTATGTCCCTTATCGGTGCCCGTTTGAACGAAAACACATTGATGAGGATAGGATTTGTGCTTGAGGAAAAATTTTCTCTCTGACTAGTAGGGGATTAGGCACAAGCACAAACTAGCCAGGAATTATTTTTCTTCGTCCATTAAACGCGAATATTTAATTAAAAAAGATGATATGAAAGCATTCTGAGTAGTCGCAAGCGATTCAACGGTACAAATACTCCTAGCTGGGGGAGGGGTTGGTACATCCAATGTCCAATAGCTTTCCATATAGACTGCAAAACAAAAATGTTACGTTGGCATCACGAGCGTTGTCATGTACTACTACTTGGTCCTGGGGGTCGGGGACGTAAATCCTCACGACACAAGGGACAACATGTTTGTCGAGCTCTCCGTCTTCTTCGATCAGGTTGTTGTGTCCCATCATCATTGGATTGATTCTGAGGATTCGTACTCCATCGACCACCCACCCATCCAGCAAGACACTGTGATTCCAACGAAAAACGAAAAAAAAGACATCGTAAGTTTCTATGGTTATAAATCACGATTGTGTCATTCGCGATCCCAAATCTCGGTACAGTACTGACCTCTTTGTGAAAGACATGGCCACATCGTGTCCGAATGATACTAGCCTGTTTTAGATCTGTCGAATCTGACGTCGACGACGAATCGCATTCGGGCACGGAATCATCAGCTGTTGATCTTTCCCCATACACTCGGAAACCACTCTCGACATCACCTCCTCCCTCCTCGTTCTGTACCCCAAATTCATTCATACAAATACAACATTCCTTTGCTTCGGTCCTAGTCCCCGTCCATGAACTTGTAGGACTTTCCGGGAGGAGCCACAATTGTGACTCTCCCGATCCATCATTCAATGGTCGGGCGACTAACTTGACGTTTTCTAGGCCATCTAAAATTTCACCCGAAGTAATCCCCCCATTACTCAAAAGTGCTTCTTCCTCCTGTAATCGATCTTGGAGTTGTGCAAAGGCTTCCGCCTCGGCCGTCGCCCGACGAAGGAACCACAAGTAGATGCATGGCAAAAAGAGAAGTGGCAATATCAAGGCAAAGGTAAACATTTCCAAGGTAGCCACATACACTGATAATGCCTGATAGAGATTGGGACATGTCGCTGCGCATGTATTCATGGGCGTGTCGGGGGGGACTGATTCCACACTATACTTGGCCAACAGGTCGGCTAGATTCTCCGCCGTTACGGCATCATCATGACATGTCTGGATGAGAGTCACACCCGTATAGACATACAACAGGCATATAGTATGAAAGAATTGATCATACATCCGTACACGTGCCGGTCGGATCGGACCATCTCGTTCTCTCGAATATTGGAAGAGCCGTGACCGGACATTCCCATGATGTGGTGTGTATGATACTAACCCCAATGAAACAATAGCATACAAATGAAGTGGATGGGAACAGGTTCGTCTCAAATCCATGGAAGATGCCGCATACAATACCCATAATAGTGCCAAGGCGACTATCGTTCCCAACGGAACTATCGGCCAGGTAATGGTCGAAAATAAACACCGTAACCGTCTTGTCAATGTCCCAATCGTCCCACTTCGTTCCGGTGCATCTCCAATCGCCGAATCATCATCTTGTGAGGTTCCTGTATCTGGACTACCACCCTCATTACCAGAAACGGGATTTCCACTCGTAGATTCTTCTGTGCTTTCTTGTGTGTCCGCGTTGGATGAAGAGGCGGATGGACGAAGATTCTCTTGTTCCTGTTGTTGCCTTGAGGAGGTCCCGTACGAGGATAATCCATCTGATGCTATAGCAGCAGCAAACGAAAACCGAATTAAGGCTGTTCTCTCATCATCGTTCGTATTGTCATGTTGAGCGGCTCGCAAAATGGAAGGTGAAACCATTCTTCTTATACAAGGACACTGCGTGAAAACAGGGTTCTTCGAGAATTCCCTGAGTCGACACCTTCCGGCTTCGTGTCGGGTAAAACTGTGGCAAAACCGCGTATGGGAAAGTGTCAATCTGAGATCCAAAGTTCTCACTTATCTTCAGGCTTGGATCGTACAATGTCTAAGGAGGGAATCGCAATTGTCTTGTGTGCAATTGATGGTAGTAATGTCACATGCCGCACCCCCGTAGTGGCAGCAGTCCGGGAACAATCGTTTTCCTGCTTCCACTACACCGTGTGCCGTGGCCAGCCTCTGCGAAGCGGGGCTCGCTGATTGTCTGAAAAAACTGGTGTCGTGTACACACACACCAGAACGAACACCGTCGACACACATCGTCCGTCCGTCCATCCGTGTCACGGCATGGGTACTGTAGGTATAGGTATGCATGACGTCATGAGGAGTCCGGCTGACTGCAAGACTGAAACCGTTCCGACAGTTAGCTTTCCTATATGAACAATATACAAATTTGTTGATGATTATTTATTTCGAAATTGTATTCCGCGAGAAAAGATCGAAAGACTTGTCGAGTGTGACATGGTTTCTTGTTTTTTCTTTCACGTGTTGTTGTTGCTCTGGTGTCGGAGACATCCGACCCTGTGACGGCGTTGACAGTACACCGGTTCCTTGGAAACTCTCATATTTTACTCCATCCAACCACCATGCTATCATTGAAGTTTCAATTCATCGTGCTACTCCTTGTGGGTCTCCTCTCACTAGGTGATGCGACGGCAAGAGGCAATCTGCAACCATCGTATGAATACAGTCCGACATACGGTGCGAATGCACCCGAATCTGATTCGGATAATCCTCCTCCAAAAAACAAGGATAAGAACAATGAGGAGGAATCACCTCAACGGGGTGAACCTGAAGCTCCAAGCTCCGGCATTGACGTTACGGCACCATCGGCCATGCCACTCACTATTTCAGTTCCACTACCTGTGCCAACGTCTGCTCCCATTGCTATTCCGACGTCCACCCCCGCAGATCTCCTCCCTACGTCAACTCGTACTGTCGCCCCCACTTCTGCCCCTACATCGACTCCGACTGTCGCCCTTGCCGATACACTTTCCCCTGCCCCAACCAGCGATGTCGGTAAGAAAAGTGACAGCATAGTCGATAACTGTGTTTGCTCTTGGTAGCTCAGATTGGTTCACTGACAAAACATTTTTCCATCTTGAAAACTATCAGTCTTTTGCCCTGGCATGCCTTTGGTCCAGAGTACTGTAGCTTGGTGGACGTATTCTGTGACACTTGATGCACCAGGTTATATGAAGGCCGATGCTGATCGTGCCCTTGTTGCTCTAGAAGATCAGTTGCAGGACAAACTAATCGATTTACTCGATTGCAATCGCGATGAAAGTCAGACACTAATTGGCATTACTGGTCTGTCCAAGTTGCCTGGTGACACGTTTCAAAAGGGTACGTAGGTGAGAACGGGGAGTCGAACACCGGAGTGATACACGGTCTGATGCTTTGCCGCTTTTCACGGACAATACAGAATGTGAGACATCAACTAGTGACCTTCCTTGTTTTGTGTACAGAGGAATGCTTTCACTGTTGATGACAGATGAAGCGAGTATGGAGGTTGTCGTTTATGAGACAAGAAAATTTATTCAATCTCTCATGTCAATAACCGACAGCTTTTCGATCAGCACAGTTGAGAGTATCGAATATCTGGCACCTGAATTGACAAACCCTACAGCCGTTGAAACAACAAATAACGATGGATCGAATTCCATCAGAAGTGACGGGGAGGGCTCATCGCCGACGATCTCTGTATTGGCGGCGGTTGGTGGATTGGTCGTCATCATTGCGATGTCAGCAGCCTATCGACACCGAAAGGAGAATCATGACTCACCCTCTACCGTTTTTGCGGGATCGCCAGGAGAGGGTGATGAGGGCTCATCACCACGAAGCGGTGGCATGCTCCCTGTGGTCTATCGACTGATTCCGTCGTTTAGAATCACCACGATCTTTGAGGGCAGTAACTCACGAGATAGCTCCGACATGATGGTTTCCGAGTCCATCAGTTCATCCCCCCAAGGCGATGAGTTGTTCGTTCGGGAAGGTCTTAAGATGGCACCCCCTGACGATGACGAGGCTGACGATGAAGTCATATTTGACGAAGAGCAGATGAGCCCATGAAGAACGAGCTACAATCAAGTCCATGTTTGACGTCTACGTGTTTATGACGTTAGCCTGCAACGATTGAGAATACCACCTGGATGATAGAGTTAAGAAAGTAAAGTTGAACGTAGTTTCCAGTTAGACCATTCCACCCTAAATTCCCTAGGATATCTATCACGATGCCGGAAACTATCTTACGGGACCCTTCATATCGTTTATGTATCATGTGAGATCAGATGCGGAATGATATCACTGTTGCCATCATC
>Ga0194115_10005537_pt1 | contig 13105 bp, 12 predicted proteins | sample TA2MahsurfametaG_3_FD_148656 | JGI IMG/M metagenome (GOLD analysis project Ga0194115, IMG submission 148656) | Freshwater microbial communities from Lake Tanganyika, Tanzania - TA2015002 Mahale S4 surface | ecosystem: Environmental > Aquatic > Freshwater > Lake | place: Tanzania: Lake...
AACAGAACTTTACTCTGCTTAGATTCGAGAAACAGTATGAGATCTGTTTCTCTCACCGCCCGCATTACGCTGGCGTCTTCTATTTTCCACTACAATCCAATCTTCCTTTGACTCGTCCTTTGACACCAAGGTGTCATGGGTCACGTGCGCATGCGTCTTGTTCTGTGGCCCAGGATCACCTTCCGACACATTGGACTCCTGAGTCTGTCCTGATGTTCCAATATTCAGCCATTTGGATTGCTTCTTGTCAGCATTACAACCAAATGAGGTGATATACTTTTTGCAAGGAAAGTTTAGTGCGCGCCTTTCACAACCTTTGCCTTTGATCCATCTGCACGTTGGGTAGTTTGATCTGCATTTCGTATGCTTTAATACAGAACATGAGATGGTCGTCGGCATCGAGGAAGGTAGCAAACTTGGAGAGGCGCTTGAGCTTGGGGATGAGCTTGGCTTTGAACTTGGCTTTGAACTTGGCTTTGAACTTGGCACTGAACTTGGAGTCAAAAAGTCTCCCAAACATCCCATTGGCCAGGACACCCTGAGAATGATCCACCAAAGGAGATAGTTTTTCATGTTGTTGGAATTACACAAGGTGAAAATGGTGATTGTGGTCTTGTCGGCAATTGCGACAATATGGTTATTCTACGTGAAAAAACCGGCGACCAGGGGTCACTTTCGGTCATCTTTCGTCAACCTCAACCGGAACTCTCGACACTATTCCGACAAAAGACAATGGGATAAAACCCCCGTGAACTTGGGTTGCAATAAATGGTTGTGGTTGCTGGTCGTGGTTTGTGGTTATCGATCAAGTCGTAGAAAAATGTGTCTGTCATAATAATGCTCGTCCGTGTGTCGAATACTTTCGGTGCTTTCCATTTAACGCCATAAGTACAGTAGTATACTGACCCTCTCGATACTGATTTCTATTGGATGAAAAGTGTCGTAGATCAATAGAATTTGCGAGCGAGGCCCTCCTAGGGTCCTGTGAGTCCATACCAGCCTACCGTAGTGAATAGTGGCGAGACAGCCTTGGCCGTTCACGTTCGTGATTCGCAGTCACTGACGTATTGTGGCGTACTCGACGACACTTCAACTTCCACTACAAACCACACGAAAAATGCGACCAATCGAAAGGTTGATGCTTGCCTCTTGTCTGTGCCTCTGTCTTTTTCGAACAAACCACGTTTCACTGTCACGAAAGATCCGTGCATCTTGCGCAATTGGTTTTGTTTTGAATACGAGAATCTCGTCGTCCCATTTCATCAATCCTGTGTCGAAGTTGAATCATTCATTCTCATCATCATGAAGATTGCCGTCGTTGTTCTGTCGGTCGTCAGCCCGGCTTTGGCATTCTCGACTTGGTCCGTTACCCAACGACCGTATTCACTGTCAACGCCGATGGGTCCAATGAGAAGATTTGCACAAACGGAGGAAAAACCTGGATTGTTTTCGGAAGATGTACAACAAGAGGCAAGAGAAGTCCTTGAGAGGGTTGGTTGGGCTCGACCTATGGAGGGCGAAGGCGAAATGACATCGGATGATCCCTTTGTGAAACAAATTAATGAAGGAATTCGACGAGATTTTGGTGTCGACTTGGATGATCTATTGAATCCTGCCAAGGTACGGTAAATAGATTAGGTACATGCGGAGAGCGATGGAGAGAAAGAGATGAGGATGAAGGAATACTATTTATCAGCAGGTATGTTCTAACTTCTTTTGATTCCACTTTTTGTGGTCGTGATTTTGGGGTGATACTTTTTCAAAATGACAAGGTTGTGAATTTGGAGCGAGATCTTTACAATCTACGATCACAATTAGCCGAATCGACGGGATTGAAGGATTTAGAAGTCGCGGGATTGACGACGGCAGAATGTGATGGTGGTGGAGGTGGAGAAGATGTCCAAACCCTTCGTGATAAAATTGCCAAAAAGGAATCGGATTTAGCCATGGAACGACGAGCAGTCTTCCGTGATTGGCTCAAGAATATATTCGTCGGTCAAGCTGTCATTAGTTTCGGTGTCAGTTACATCATGGCGACGAATCCTAGTTCCCTGTTTGGTGGATATGATTGGTTCTATTCCTACAATATGTAAGTCCGATTTGGGGGCTATGGAAGAGATGTATTTTGTTGTCGATGGTTGATTTTCATTGCTGGATGAATCGAGCAAGACTTCTCATCTATTGAAAAAATTGGGATTTCATCATCCTAGGGACATTTCTATCCAAGTTCTTGGATACTGGTTCTGGTGGCTTTTCATCATCCCCTCGCTACGGTCACGTCGACCAAAGGGTCCAGAGAAGAAGGCATTGGATATTGCCTTTCTTGGAACTCCTTTGATTTCGATCCTCGCTCCCGTGGCGACGAAAGATACTGGATTAATTTGGTTAGGTATGTTCTTCTTGTGGATTTTTTCGCACCCGGAGTGGGTCATTCGGTCTCACCTCGTCAATATTTTTTGTCGGTTGAAAAAAAACAGCCAACTTTGTCGTGACTGCAGGTGCCTACGGATTTGCATTCCTAGCCAACGACGATGAAGATTCTACAGGAACCAACGACGATGAGAAGAATCAACCGGCGTGGCTGAAATTCATTTATAAATCATTAGACTTTGGAAGTGGTCGGGAGAGAGGAGTACGAAAGTAATAATTCGCCACAGAACACAGAAAGGGCGAGAAAAAACCCCACTTCGTTACGAAATGGATGTATCTACTTGGACTCAGGTGAACCGAAACACAGTATTGAAAAATTCATGAATGCATGCATTTTGTTCGACGACGTAGCACGATGATTGCGACTGGACAATATTTCCATTAGTCGGTCCATAGTAGCGCAATGGAACGGACCTTATGGATAAGTCGCTATGCTGCAGCTCAGCAAGGATAGCCTTAGGTGGTGATAAATTGGCATAGTAGAGGTCGGGCTGCCACTGTAGATTAGAATACCATATGGTTGTTCTCGGCTGGCTAGAATTCCACCCAGGACTCGACTTACTTGATTTCGCTGAAAAAGCCTTTTCTCGTGGATCCGCAACGCTCTCGGTCAAACGCGGGAAGGAAGCAAATCCGACCTATCCATCATTCGCTTCAATTCCATTTCATTTGGAAGTTCAGTGGCTGACCCAGTAATCACTACGTTGCCACCATTCGGTTTGCTGTCTCGAGCCGAAATCACACGGACAAAGGGAAACACTTGAAGGAAGGATTGATGAGCTTCATCAATCTGAGATTGACGTTTCTTCCCTCCACTGTGCAGATTCAGCACGACGATCCCCTTTTCGGGGACGACGAGGGTATCTCGTAGATGCCGTAAGTATTCCATGGAATAGAATATTGACGGTAGTTGATTGTATTCATCAAAGATATCAATGAAGATCCCATCCCAGGCCTGCTCATTTGCTCCCAGCTGGATCTTCGAGGCATCACCGACACAGACTTCGACGTTTGGTATCATCGATGAAGATGATACAGCAACAACACCCTCATCAAGTTCGACTGCCTTTTGGTTACAACCCACTAGTCGGTGTGCCAGTAATCGTAACAGCGTGCCGCCCCCAAATCCCAAATGGAGTAACCTGAAACGTTTTGACTCGTCATCAACACGGAGTCCAGTCTCTCTCTGATACTTTACAGCCGCCAAAAACGATTCTGCCATGACGGTAATGTAGTCCGAAACAACAGCTTCAGGTTCCACCATTCCAGTCTCTGGATCAACCTTGTAAACAGCATGATAGATACTCTTCGTACTCCCACCGATAAGACCGACTGTCCTCCATCCATGGGAGCGCTCTCGGATTTCCACTGTAGCATTGGAATTTAAGGAAGATGGGGCCGAAATGATAAGTTTTGCAGAGGCTGCCGATCCCGATGTTGATTGCCAAGAAGATACCCAATCGACACCACTTTGTCGATCCTCGTTCCTTGTTTCTTTTGAACCAGTATCTTCCGGCAACTGATGCGTCTCGCCGGCAGCTTCCCGCAAGAGAGCCATGATTCCTCGATTCGGAGAATAATACTTCTCAGCATACTTGGGCAATGAACTATGCCATACTTTGATTGGAGTATTGGTAGAAGAAACCGTATAGGTATTTGTATTCGTGGAGGTGACGACAGTGTCGCCTGGCGAATCCTCCACTATTCGAAACAGTCGCTCGACTCCCGCGTCGTATACAACAAAAAAGTTATACCGGGCCAAAATAGTTCGAGCTTCTTCGGCCGTATCAACAGAATCCAATTCGTCACGTATCTCTTGTGGGAGTCCCATTCGTGTCGTACCGGATGCATCAATCCCAGCTCCGACTAAGTGCCGTCTCACTCCTGGCTCATTTGGATTGACGACCATGACGATAGGATCCATCGTTGCGACTGTCGTAAAGCCAACCGAATGCCATCCAGATCCATCTCCCCAATCACGATCTACTACTGTGACGATATCGTCGGGTTTCTTATCTCGAATAAATGCCTTGATCAGTTTGGATATCCCACCGACGACAGTCGTATCCTTTTGACTGCAAAATCGGAGCAGTTCATACGACTGAAAGATTCGATCACACCGATGGATCTTACGTCGATTGGAAAAGGTAGCAACCGCCACGAGTTCCTCGGTCTCGTCGTCCTTGTTCCTCTTCCTCTTTTTCTCCTCTGTTTCCAGCTGGTGCGTTGGATTCTTCGGACTGATACGGACACGACGATATAATCCATATGAATGCTTTGCCTTGGTCGATCCCCATAAATGATGATGCTGCAGGAATTCCATTGCGACGTTACTGGGAATTTTCCGAACAATCGTCTGACGGGCCATGATTCGATCCTGTTGATGTCGTTGCATCAATAATCGGGATTGTACAATGTCAAGTTTTGCCTCCCAAACATCTTGATGTAAATGGATAATCTTTGTGTATGCGTATCTTGTCGGTGATTGATAGTGCTCTGGTCCTTCTTCGATTCGTTGGACGTCATGATGACCATGCTTGGAAGGAATACTATTCAAGGTACTGAAATCAGTAGCATCAACACAAGAAGTCATGGTACCAGGAAGATGATGAGTCTTGGTCATATCCAGAATCGTTCGTGGCTTTAGACATTCTTCCTCACACGTGGGAGTAGGTACTAGATGTAAACCAAGAACTGTAGTAACCCTGTCGAACTTGGCGTTTTCGTCACCATTACTGCTAGTTGTCGGTAGATGAATCATGTATGAGGATGTTCCTTTCTTAAACGTCGTTGTTGCTGTGATTGTACCTGATGGAGGCTGTGTATCGTTTTCATGATCGATACGAAACAATTCAAAGGGCTGTTTTTGTTCCGTCAACCAATTTGTGACTTGTTCCGCAAAAGGAGGAGATTGATGAAAGGGCGGAGAACAAGGAGACGAAGACGGTTTTAATAGCGATGATGCTGATGACGACATTATGATTGCCGTTGCAGGAGTCATAACGATACCACTGATGACAATACCGATCCCGCCCTTCCATAGTGACGACAGGCGTCGAAATACCACCTCGGGGGGCGAGTTGAGGGATCCCTTACCGAATGGTGGTTTCATCGTCGCTGTAATCATCGTCATCGTCATCATCACCATAAGAAGGATCCACTTCTCCATGAATGACCGGTAGTCACTCTACCTGAGTCACGTGTAGACTTTTCCCTTGTTGTTTTCGGTTGCGGTTGTTTTTTGTTTTGTTGACTTGATTCTCCATACATCACATTCATTCGAAAATCTTTTTTTCACGTCGTTGATGGGATGAAATTATGGTGGCATCTTTTCGATTCAGAATGGTATTTTGTGGAAGTCTATCATATGTGACCAGGGACAAGTGGGGTGAAAGTGTGATGTCACCGTGAATTACAAGATTTTTCTTTCGCAAATCGGTTTTGCGGTAGTGGCTTGGAGAGGCCGAAGTCCGTAGTAGTACGTCACCTCTGTTGTAGTCAGATCAGTCAAACGAACTGATGGAAAACAGAGAACTGAACTGTTAACGGAGAATAACGTTTTCTGGACACGTTGGACTACTTGCTTCTCGGTGGAGAAAACCGATTTCATCGAAGTGGGTCTCAAAAAAATCCAAAAACAATTGGTTTTTTGGATGACGTTCGACTTTTGACGAATCGAAGTGGGATTTGGTGAAGATGAGAAGGAAATGTGGAGGAGAGCAACAGCACCCTTTGGATCACAGTTTAACCATTTTCATCAATGAAGGTTCCATCCATTTCCGGCATAACCGAGATATCCCGTGGCTATACAACAATCGCACCTCTCTCGCATATCTTTCGAATCGTTGTCCTACTACCTACTAGTACAGTACTACCAATCTGAATACAATGTACTACGAGTCCTCGCAATATAAAGCACACCGTTTCAGCACGAACTTTATACAGGTCCCTCTCAAGAATGTTCTTCCATCTCCTCGTGGCGTTCACAGAGGTCAAGATATAAACGATTTCAGCAACGGGACAATCCTGTCCTCCTTTGACCATGCGCATGGTATATTTGCCCCAACAAGAAGAAAAGCCGCACTGGTTCGAGAAGAGATTATCAAGATCGATGGTACGCAGTACGATACAATCCTGTACATTTGAAACCCCAAGACCTGACCATGTGTGATTAACCAACATTCTCACCACGCCGATCCCTCCAGAAAAAGAAGGAGTGAACGATCGCCCCGCCCATGTTCACATGACGTGGTCTGCACCGCAAGCTTCTACAGACACAAGTCTAGCACGGACTCCTTCTTCGTCCCTGGTAGTACCGCTGCCATCTGTCGCGATAGAAGCACAGACACCTTGCCCTGAGCCTTGGAAAGTGGCTCCTCAACAGCCGCTTCTTCGCGATAACATGATTCCCATGACCTCGACCATCATCGATCCTTCCTCTCGGGCGATTTGTTCGTCCAACTTGATCACGATACCAGAAAGTGGAAGCAGAAATCCCCATAGCGCGGTGAGACATCTACTAGTAGATCAACCTGATGCACAGGAACAAGATTGCCAGGTCTTTGTCGACCTGCAGTCTGCCACTGCTCAAAAAGCATTATTGAAACCTCCTCCTCCTCCTTCAGTGGGTAACCACAAAGACTGCGTGACGAAACCGCAAGGACTCGAAAGCAGTCACCACGAATACTGGTTACGACGATATCAGGAGATGATCGAATATCGTACCCAATTCGGTCACTGCAAGGTTCCAACCAAGGTGAAAGGACTGAGAGATTGGGTGTACTCGCAAAGGAAAATGTATTGGCAACAGAAAAGCGGAATACCGAATCCGTCCCTTACTGTCGACAAGATCAAGGCACTTGATGACATTGGTTTCTGTTGGAAAACGAATTTGACAAAAAATTGGGAATCCAGATTTGAAGAGTTTCAAGAATTTCGGAAATTGAACAAACATGATCGGATGAAGCATCCGAATTTCGCGACTCTTTCCTCCTGGGCACAAAGACAACGTCGACAATATCAACAATGGCGTACCACAGGTCGTTCCACCTCTATGACAGAAGATCGATACAATCGCCTGATATCCATTGGATTTCCATGGAAGGGAGATTAGGCGATACGTTATATATATCACGAAACCCACCATCCTTCCGAAATATCCCCAAGATCACGTTCCCAATTTTCTCGTTCTGGAGACGCTGAAGATCCGCTGCTCTTGTTCCCGTCAATCAATTTGTGACCTTGTTCCCCCCAAAAGGGGAGGAAGATCGATGAAATTATGGGCAGAGGAGAAGAGAAGTCCCGACTCGATGAACAACCCCCCCCAACTGATGAGGAATGACGAATGGTTGATACAATAACCCAAACCTTCTTGTAATGATGCATGAGACTTGTTTGGCATGGATGAATCGGGGGGCTTTCATCCCCCAACCCCCCGCCGTGGTCGTAATTCATCCCGTCCTGTCAAAAATCATCATCACCATTTTCACAGCAAGGGGGGCTGTCTGGTCTTCTTGACGACTCCAAGAATACTAACTTTCATCATTGTTTCGGGAGATGAGATGTATAACTTTCATGCTGACACAAAAAAAACACAAACTCTCACAGTCGATGCTTCTTCTACAGTATGCCGTCATCATTGGTTGTACTCTTTTTCGGCGTCTTTTTCACACGACACAACTGTCTCACGACTGTCACATCACCGTCGTCTTGTCTTCCGTTTCAGACTATTTTCATACATATCCTATATATCTCCTCTTCATATATAATCTCATACATATATTTGTTCGTATATGTAGCATATGTAAGGATCGAGGCGACTCTATTTTGGGCGGAGAAGATTGGGCTCTTTTTTCAACGTAGTGCTCCTCTCGTTTCAACAGTCGTATTTGTTGTCCTCCTCTTCTTTACAGACTAGAGCGACGATACGTTCATCTCGCAGTCGTGGTACTACCGCTAGGAGTAGTCGTCGTTGTTCTTTTTTTGTAGTGAGGCAGCAAGCAAGCAAGCAACACTCGAAGGAGGCCACCAAAAAACAATGGAGGGGATTCCATCAATGGCACCGACCGATGATCTTCATGATCATGTGGTGGACGAGGAGGAAGATGACGATGCTCTTTTCTTTGCAGATATTACATTAGATTTACAAGAAGCACATGATATTGCGGGGACACCAGAACCGACAAGGAAAACGATCGTGAATATGGAAAGTTCGAAATCATCATCATCGTCGTCAAGACGAATGATACCACGAATGCCCTCCATTCCAGACACGTACGCTTATAACAACAGCAATGATGAGGATGTCACAATGGAATTCGCATTGAAACCACAAGAAGACGAAGAAGAAGAAAAGGATTCCAAATTATTGACGACGACTGCGATTAAGGGACCATCCATTCATCATTATCCTCATCATCATAAGAATCGAAGAAGTATATCATCTACCGCTAGACGTTGGCCGAGAGATGTACAATGGGCATTCGCCTTTTGTATCATCGTCCCATTGTCATTGATATTACCTATCATCTTTGGTCGACAACATTCTTTAATGCCTTCTTCTTCTTCTTCACAGGAACCCAACAAGCTGGTACCAGAATTATGGATGGCGACTGCACCAGCACCACGCTTAGCGACCTTACATACCCTGTTATGGGGATATCTTGCCTCTCTATTGTTATGTCGTTTATTATATCGGACACATGGTGGTGGTGAGGGAGATGATGCAAGACATGTCGCATCTCAAATCCTATTATTAGCCGCACCGATTTCAGTCAGTACCTATCTACTATTGGTCATTGTCATGTATGTGTCCCTACCGAAGGCATGGCCATTCTTATTCATCCCCCTATGGTATCTGGCAAGAGATGTCTTTTTATTCCGGACCTGGAAGGTTACTGCGACGACACCGGGGGGGAGACAAGCCTTCTTCCAAGCCTTGACATGTATGACGATGGATATCTTAAGTCGATCCTTACGTCGGACAAGTTTTTATCGGATCGTATCACTGTTAGTCCTTATCCAATTATTCATCATCGGATGTTGGAGGACAGCCCTATTGGCAGCCTTACAGACACAAAGTCCATTCTGGATCTTAATTGCCGGGGTAGGTGGGAAATGGGCGACCGGGACCGTCGCTCGACTCCTATCCCTCATTGCTGCCGGTGGGATCCATCGTTGGTTTGCCGAACAGGAAGCATTAGTCCAAGAAACCAATGTCCAACGAAACGATACGAATGGTGGGAATGGCTATAACGAATACGATGAGGATGATGATGAGGATGACATGATTGAATTGCCCCGTGTCTCGGATAAGAACGGATATTCGCAAGCATTTGTCGATGATCCAGATGACATTCCGGAAGCCTATCGGACAGCAGATGCTTCTGCCTATCGATCTGCATTACCCGCCGATGAAGGGATGGATTTCGATTTTGAAGAGGAAGAGGAAGATGATGCTGCAGCCGTCTATTCTTCGACATCCATACCCAGCGGAGGAGGAGGTGGGACAACATCATCATCCGACTATACCTCCACCTCGGTCGTCAAACAATTATTATGGCAAGGATTGACACGAAGTTTTGGATCTGTCGTACGATGTGGTTTATTAGGTGGTGTAGCACAATTTGTGTGGTCTCAAATTCGAAAGGTCGATTCGGCACGAGCTACCTTTGGGAATTTACGAGGGATGCCCATCGCATATAGTACACCACCCTCTGGTGTAGGACATATGGATGGTATCGATGACGATGATGACACCACAAACAACAACAGCAACCATATACTGTCTGTATGGAATCAAACCTTAATGAAGGGAAATGTAATGGCAAGAGACTTTGTTCGGAATAATTCTGATATGGCTATGAGTCACGTCGCTGCCTTTTCCAAATCCTATCAACGTGCGGCTCAAGATGTGGCGATATTGATTGATGAATCAGGTACGTGCGACACCGTAGTCGTAGTAGGAGTACCACGGTGGTATATCGTATGTATGATACTCCCCGTCGTCTTCAGGGGTTCGGCGGAGAGTCTTTTGACAAAATGCAAAGTCGTATGAAGCGGCCAGTTTTTTTTTTCTTGTTGGAAGATGCGTCCGTACTAGATTCCCCTATTTCCTCACAAAACTTTTTGTGTTTCTATGCCCCAGGAGTCGAACCGATGATTCATGAGGATATTTCGACGCATATGAGTTCTTGCGTGGGTGGTTCATTATCATCACTAATTGTTGTCTTTACTGGTCTGGTATTGGTCCATCAACGGAATAAGAATCATCCGGAAATCAAAGATTCCGTCGTCTTTATTGATATGGCAATGGCCTTTGTCTTTTGTTATACCCTGATCTTTACTGTCATGGAACCCCTACGTGCATCCATCAAGGCAGTCTACGTTAGTTTCGCACAATACCCTCATGCATTGAGTCAATCCTTCCCGTTGATCTATCATCGACTGAAACGGATGTCCGCTTCGAATCTACAATAAAGAGTCTAATGCAATTTACCCACCTGCCCACCCCGTCAATGCCTTCGGTGTTCCCCGAGGCAACGCGATTCGTATATTCAAGGGCTTTGTGACGTCGCTATAGGTAGTCGTAGATTTAGTGTGGGGAAGTTGTGTTTTCATTGTCGGTATATAAGGTCGTGATCATGGCTTTCCCAGTACGAACTAACTATGTCCCTCTATATACAATCCCAATAGTCGACAAAGCGCATAGCGAACCATCCCATAGCGAATTTCCTGTTCTTCACGAGAATGCTTGCACTTTGGAATCTCTACTCTTCGTCTGTGTGTACTAGCAAATGACGAAACATCAGGCAGCTCAACTATATCAATGGTTCTTTCGAGAAATTGCCTCGTCCCTCTCGATCGCTTCGTGCGGTTGTTGATCTCGTATCCTCCGTATGCCTTCTTCCACAAAGAACAGTGGGATAGCACCTTTGATCATGTCCAGTCCTCCAATGATCCAGGGTAATGTCGGAATATCTTCTGAGGAAGAATCGTCTGCTCGGTTCATAATACACTTGACTATCATCCCTCTAGATGGAGTCTCTACCCTACGTGTAGTAACTGATACTAACTTATCAGGATTTTATCGACCCTTCGTTCCATACATGGCTTCGTCCTTCTCGATCGCTGCGCGAAGTTGCTCGTCACGGATCTGTTGTACGCCCTTGTCGGCAAAGAAAAGTGGCACCGCACCCTTGATATTGTCTAGTCCTCCAACGACCCAAGGTAATATTAAAGTATTGTTTGAAGAATTGTATGGTCGGTTCATAATACACAGGACCATCATCCCTAGATCCTCGTGAAGATCTCCAAGTTCATCATGCCACGCATTAGGATGAGGATGTGCATAGGTGTGGTACTTGTGCCGAATTTCTGATGCATCCAAGAAGAAGTTATGAAAATGAAAGGCGGTGCTTCCAGCAGGCTGTCCAGTCTTCCTCGCGAGTTCCTCCCAATCATATCCTTCCCGCATGGGATACTGTATCCCTCCGTTGAACAGACGAATATCACCTCCGTTCAATAATGGTTGTGATCCTTTGGCCTGCTGCCGGGCCACAAGAGCTTCCCGGTCAAAGCCGCCATGACGACCATCTCCTGCTATTCGCTTGACGGTCGGGTGAAGTGTCTCATTTCCGATAGACTCAATGCATTCGCCCAAAACCATATCTGGATGAAACCATTGACGTCCCTGAGTAATACAGTTTGGAGAACCTTCAAAAATCAACGTCAGGCCTAGCACCTTCGGTGCGCAACAATCTTGATTCGGACGAAACTGTGGAATATCACAAATTTGAGCTGCCCGAAGGAAATCTCTCGAAAATGTCTCGTCTGTGTCGACGACGATTCCAATATCGTCTTCTTGCATGCCATTCTGTTTCCATCGATGCACGATCGCTTCCCTTTGAATGTCTTCTCGAGTCAAAGGATTCATATCTTCCGTAGGTAGGACGGTCACATCGACAGATACAAGTGTTTCGGGACCGAAAATGCCGCTTTGTAGACGCCTTATGTCGGCTGACTCGGGAGTAAATCGGAGCTCCCGAGGAATCAGTGTCTGGGTGCTATTTGCTTCGATGAATGCAACTGTATGATAAATGCCATAGCCTTCGGTTGCAACCGCATGCAAAGGCCACCAAGAATCTTCCGCAATGAGACTCCCCATGAAGAGTCGGCGTCGTGCCGTTCGATTATGGTAGTCAAAGTGATACCGATGACATCGCTCCCGTTCCTTCTCGATATCAATGATTTCATCTTCAAGAAGTGCATTTTCACCCAAACGCTTAGCCACCATGCTAAGGGTATCCCATAGCGACAGGGCTTCTTTCGGTCCCATTAGGTCATCGATGTTGATGAATTCATAAAATCGTTGAAAATCATACATCATTGTAAATGCAGCTTGTGCCGCCATTATGGCAAAGAATAGGCCCAACCTTGTTCCCAAATTCATGATTTCCTGTCGACTTCCCTCTGAAAGGGTTCTACTGCTTTTCCGTATTCCATTCTCGCTTTATCGAGGCAACTACCTTATAATGACTCGCCTGTGAAGGGACGCAATTGTCGGCTTTAGGTGTTCGTGAGCCCCGAGAATCGCGAGTTCTCACATATGGTGGAATTCCGGCGAAGCGATATTTTGGTAGAAAACCTACGTCTCCGGTACTCAACCCCCCCAACC
>Ga0194115_10005539_pt1 | contig 13104 bp, 12 predicted proteins | sample TA2MahsurfametaG_3_FD_148656 | JGI IMG/M metagenome (GOLD analysis project Ga0194115, IMG submission 148656) | Freshwater microbial communities from Lake Tanganyika, Tanzania - TA2015002 Mahale S4 surface | ecosystem: Environmental > Aquatic > Freshwater > Lake | place: Tanzania: Lake...
TAATGCCGTTACTTTTCCAGATTGATATGTTGTAAATACTATTTTGATATTTCCTTTTGATTTTAGAAATTTTTTGATTTCATTCTTATCTGTGGTTACATCAATACCTAATTCGTAAATATTACTTACAAAATCATCCTGATCGTCACTTACTGTTTGATCAGAACAAACACATAACCAATCAGGTTTTATGCCTGCTATTAAATATTCCCTTGTCCAAACTTTTAATGTTTGTTGAAGAAGTGCTAATGATGGAACAGCAATTAAAACAGATTTAGCCTTAAGTTCATTTGCTATCCAAAAAGCTGTAAGAGATTTGCCAGTTCCACAAGGCATGATGACCTTGCCTCTTTCTTTGGTTTTAAAATACTTAATTGTATTTTCAATTGCTTTTACCTGATGAGGTCTTGGTGATAGGGCCTTTGGAATAATTGTTTTATGATTTGCTTTAGCTTTAATTAAATTCCAGCCCTCACATTTATTATCATCTAATTCAAGAAAGCTCTCTAAAGTTACAAAACTAACCCCTTTTAGTAATTTAGTTTTAAGTGGTGGCCTTTCTGCTGTGGTCATCACTAAACCAAGCGAAATATTTTTACAGTTATTGAATGCTAGGTTTGCAAAGGTTGCCAAATCCCCCTTAACTGTAAGAGTATCTTTTGGATTTGATCTATATTTGGATTGAATGGCCCAGTATTTGCCATCAAAAGTTTCAGCTATTAAATCTATCCCCTCATCTGTACTTGGTAGATTTAGTTTTCGTTTTAAATCCTCCTTAACTTCTTTAAGGAGCCAAACATTCTTTAGTTTAGTTTGGTATTGAGGCGCTGTTTGAAGAAAATACTTACAGACATTTTCAAATATATCTCCAGCTAATTTAGATTGATTAGATTTTGTAAATTCCTCTAGCTTCCTGTTTAATTCATTCCAACTACTTGGACTGGATAAGAGTTTAAGGAAATACATCTGACTCATGCTTACTGAGTGTAATTTACAAACTTATTAGAAGTTGTAGAATGATAATTTTCATATGCAAATTGTAGCAATTATGTACGCGATATCTGCTGGAATAATGGCATTGTATTTTAATTGGCAGTACGCTGTCGAAAATGGTTTTTGGAAATGGTTATTCTTTGGTGAAATAGTTGCAACTTTTAAAGGTTTATTTTGGCCTTTTTTTATTTGAATTTAATTTTCCTACGCAGTTGTAATTAAAAATAATACTTAAACTGTTTTTTGAGGTAAAATCCCACCAGCTTTTAAACACTCTTCAACCGACTTAAAAGTTTTAATGTAATTTTTAACTTTTTCATAACTTGGGTGCTCTGGTGAAAAACAAATTCCTCTTGCTGACATTTTAACAGGAAGATTAGCAAAACTTATGTCTTGTAGAACTAGGAAAATAAAGCTTAATATTAAAATAAATTTGTGCATTTATTTTTACTGAAGAGGTCTCTTATAATACCTTTTTTCATACTCACTGAAAACTCTAACGCAACTTAAGCGAATAAGACTAACAAGTTCAATAAAGCTTTTTTCTTCGCTAGTTTCGTGTCTCCAAGGGAGTCTTTTTTCATCTATTTTTAACGTATTTATTATAAAATCATCTATCACCAACAGCGCTTTTCTTACATCGTTAGGTTCATGACTTTTAAAAAGCTCTGATATTATTTCATTAATTGGCAAGTCTAATTTTTGTTTCATAAAATTATAATTTATAGCTAGGTCGATTCTAAAAATGATTAAAATTAAATATGTGTGTTAATTGTGGATGTTAACTATTCTATTCTACCTGTAGTGGATGCAATATATTTTGGAGTTCGATGAGTTTTTTTTAATAAAATTATTAGATCGATAATTAATTATTACCATCTCCTATATCGGCCTCTATATGTCCAAAAAGTTCTTGGTCGTCTGCATGAATTACAAACATTTCCGTACTTTGTTTTTAAACTTTCATCCCTAAAATCATTAAGTGGTTTTACTTTTTTACAAGTTGGACAAAACTTGCTTTCTTTTAATGCAATAGATTTTGCACTTTGAACAATATAGTCTCTAATTTTATTTATATTTTTTTTTTCAGTCGCCTGAAATAATGCCTTATTTAAGAAATTTACTGGATCATCGGAACAATTAAATCTATTTAGTCTTATAAATTTGTAACCATAAGCCTCCAAAGCCCTTTGTCTCTCCATATGTTCCTCTGTATAAAAATCTTCAAAATTAAATGCATCAATTAACTCATCCTTTTTGAAGTGGTAATCAAATCCATCATATTCAATTACAATATTATGCTTTTTGCCATCTATTGTTGATGATAATAAAAAATCTGTCTTATATTCAGGATGAGAATATTTAGGATCTAGTTGCTTAAGATAATCGCCAATTGGGAACTGAGCTTTTAAAGTCAAATCATTTTTATATTTTAAATAAAAATCTGTATTAATAATCCATTTAAGCACTTTTTTTTCCATGGGCGATTTTAAGTCAAGTTCTGTCTCTTTGGGTAATTGTTCTTTTGTATTGTGAATATTATAAAAATGCCTAATTGCATTTCCAATTTCACCATCTACTTCGGAAGGATCTTTGCTCATTACAAACCACATGCACTCCTGCACTCTACTAAAACCAACATTTAATCTTTGAGCTCTGTGGGCATTAGAACCATCATCGAAATCTAAAACTTCTAGTGATTTAGGAAAAACAGACCACAGTTTTTTATTTTTTTGATCATCTACCATTGAATAAAATACGATCTGTCGTTCCTCACCTTGGCAAGTATCAAAAGTCCAAATTTTCAATGCAAATTTTTCAAAATAAAAGTCTCTATCTGAATGCCTAGAGATCAAGGTGGATATTAGTTTTTGTTGATCTGCAAAAGGAGTAATTATTCCAACTGTTCCGTTATATTTATCTTTTTTTAATTTCTCTAATTGTTTAATAATAAATTCAGCCTCTGATTTGTTTGAATTACCAATAGTTTCTTCTTTATTTTTATTATCAATAATATCAAATTTAATAATATCTTTAATTTTTAGTTCTGGGGAACGTAATCTGATTGCTTGAATCTCATTTTGATAAAAGTATTTACTAGAATAGGAGATATGCTCTTTGTAACCTCTGAAATGTTTTTTTAGCATAGTCTCATAATTTGCAATGTTTGTAAAAAATTCTAATACAGAGGAAGTTACATCAAATAATTTTAATCTTTCTAATATTTGCCGGTCTTTACTTATTTTTTTGAATGATTGTTTTACTCTCTCAAGATAGAAATTATTTTCTACTCTTGTTGCCTGCATAGATTTTACGTTATTGAATTGTTTTTTGTCTCCTAGAACTAACACTTTTTTAGCTCTTATAAGTGCAGGCAAAGCCTGAGCTATGCTTACTTGGGAAGCCTCATCTATAATAATTAAATCAAATAAATCTTTTTTTAAATTAATATACTCAGCAAAATCTCTTACACTGGCAATGATGCATGGAAATGCTTGTCTAAGTTTGTTGAAATCATTGGTTGGAAACTTCGATTTTGATCGTATTATTTTACTTAAAGTTTTTGCAGTAGTTCTGTTGTTGTCAAAAAACTCAAGAATTTTTCCATCTAACTGCGTTGTCATTAATGAAGTATATAAACTTTGCTTTTCAGCAATAGCGGTCGCATAATCAAAATCATTTACACTTTGAAATATATCAGCAATAACACTCCTACTTTCTAAATAATCAAGAATTTCATTTTTATCTTCTGCAGAAAATTTGATTATTTTATTTTTAAAAATTGTTTCTGGATTATTAAGATTTATTCCTAATTTATCGCAGGTTAAGGGAATTTTTTTTGCAAAATCTAAAATATTCTTAAGATTATTTTTTTCATTTTCTATTTTGCATAAATTTAAAAAATTATTATTATTTATTAATAATTGATAAAGTTTTTCGTATGAAAAATTTATGCCATTTTTTTTTGAACTACTTTCAATCTCATTCTCTAAAAGTTTTAGACATGTAGTTGCATTTAAAAAAAGAGAGGCGTTTTTTTCTTCCCTAAGGTCTAATTCTTTTTTTAATTGTAATTTATTTTTTATTAAAGATATTAGATCACTAACTGCAGCCCCCTTAAAGGTATATCCAAAAAAGGCACCTTTTAATTTTTTAAACTGACTAAAATATTCAGTCATTAGATCCGGATATCCTTTTTTAATTATTTTAAATAAACCTATAATTTCAGAATTTAAATTATTATCTTTATCTAGAGTTCCAGCAAATTGTGATAGTTGCAAAAAATCTTCATATAATTTTAAATTTACTTTTGGAGTAGTGCTTAAAAATAATTTAAATAGTTCATTATCTTTTTCCGATTGAATAAAGGTTATAAAATCTAAAATATCTATTTTTGAATCTTTAGTGTTATTATCAATTTCATTTAAATCCAAAATACTTTTCTCAGATGTGAAACTTAAGTGAAGTTTTAGATAGGTTTGAATTTTATCATTATCAAGTTTTTCAAATTTTCCGGACTCGTTGATAAGACTATCACCTATTGTTTTGGTTATATTTTCAATATGAAAGGATAAATTTTGGGAATGAGTTTTTGATGATCTATAAAAATCTCTGATTTGGCTAATTGACTGAGTTGATAAAATTTTACTATATGTATTTCCCATCTTTCCAAGTCTTAAAATTGGGTTTTGAAAATCTTCCGAATGTCTAGCCTTGTTAAGAGTGTCATTTAGTTTATCTTCAACAACATCAAGAGCGTATTTAGTGTCAGACAAAATTAATATGGATTTGTTTGCTAAAATATAATTAAAGGCTATTGCTGAAATAGTGTGGCTTTTTCCAGTCCCAGGAGGACCTTCGACAACAACATATTTACACTCTTTATTATCTAAGGCTTTAATAATTTTTTGTTGCTCATAATTTAAAGGAATAGGACTTGTATAATTTAAACGATCTGAGGTAGAAGAAGCATCCCAATTATCCTCCAGTTCTGTAATGATAGAATGAGGATCTTTCATCAAAAAATCGTTTATTATGTCCTTAAACATTTTAGCTATGTCTGAGTCTTCATTTTCTATTGAATTCAAAATATCTTCATAATCATTAATTAATGACTCATCAGACTTATCAAAAACAGTAATGGAACAATTATTTGATAATATACAGCTTGCATTTTTTTCAACTTGTTCCGATATATTTTTTACATCAAGAGTTTTTTGTAATCTAAAAAAACTTGAAATTTCTTGAATTATTTTGTCAATTCGAGCTAATAAATCCTCCTCTTCATCTACGTGAATAATTCTATCAACAATACTATCTATTTTTCCTACACTTGAATTTTCTCTGCTGAACTCAGAAATTACATACTGAATTGCTTTTTTATTTATATAAATTTCTTTTTCAAAATTAATTGTAAATGAATTATCCCCTGAACTACCAGATATATTAATGGGCATGTAAAAAATTGGAAAACGTTTGTTTTCAACCTCAATCTCGAAAAAATAAAAATAAAACTCCTGCTTATCTAGATTAAACTTGCTTGCATAAAGTTCTTGAATTTCAAAATACAAATCATTTATATTTAAGGCGTCAAAAAATGAAAAAAGTTTTTCTTTGATAACTTTAATATCTAATAAATTATCTATCTTTATAGAAATATCTTTAGATTGGCTTGATAAAAAATCATTCATCATGTCAGATATATTTTCTTCTAAATTTGCAATTAAATGATCAGATAAACCAATCTCAAGAGTATACAAAGAATCTATATCATGAACGCTTTGTGAAAGTATTAAGGGTTCACAAATACTTTTGATTGGTTCAATAATGGCTTTTTTAAATTCCTCTTCTATTTCTTTATTTGCTCTATCATGAGCTTCTTTTGAATCTTTTTTAAAGTTTTTTGAATTATCTTTTATAGACTTTAAGACAAATTTTTTTAACTTTTCAACATCAGAATTTTTTATAGAATTTATTGACTTTTTTATAAGGTCGGTAGTTTTATTGTCGGTTTTTTTTGTATATTTTCCCTTTGAAATTTTAAGTTTATCAGTTGGTTCTTTAAAATTTTTTATAACTACATTCTTTAAAGCCTTATTAAATTCAGGATATTTTGATGCATCAACTCCAACTTTAAAGCCTTGAGCATCTTTTAATTTTAAATGTCTTTTTGGAACTCTGCCACGTTTAAAATTAGACTGTAGAAAGTCCATAAAATAGGTACAAATTTCTCTAATAAAGTCGATTTGTAGTTTGGGATTATTCATTTATTTAAATATTTATTTAAGAATTTTGATCATTATTTTTCGTCTCTCATTATAAAAATTCTTTTTTTCATAAAATATAGAAATACTCCTTAATAATAATATTATTTCTTCAGTTTTTGTTAAATCTTTTTTTCTCGATGGCATTTTGGAAATATAATCAAGAGTATGAACAGCTTTGGTACCTTGAAAAGTATTAAATCTCTGAAGTAAATCTCTATCTACTTTTTTAATTATTTTAAATTTTTCTGAAAAAGACAGATTGGATAAAGTAGATAAAATACGATCACGATAATATTGAAATCCCTTTGAATAAAATATTTTATCCCTTGCAGCAATTTCAGGATCTAAGACAGGTATGTCTCTAAAATTATTTTTTTTCATTTATTTGTCTATTAATTTACCGTTATCCCATATTCCTTTTTGAATTTTTCCATCCTTAAAAAAAATAGTACCAGGGCCATGTATTTGACCTTGTTTAAAACTGCCAACATGTTTATTTCCATTTGGAAATATTAAAACTCCATGTCCATCTAAGTTGCCGTTTTTAAATTCACCCTCATACTTTCCACCATGAGGCCATGTGTAAATACCTTTTCCAGTTCTGGTTCCATTTAACCAATCACCAGAATAAGTGTCACTATTTTCAAAATTCAGAACGCCCTTGCCGTGAAATTTTCCTTTTTGAAACTCACCAATATATTGACCTTTTTCTGCTTTAGAGATCGCAATTCCATAACAATTATCAAATTTACTAGTATCAGCTCCCTGACACTTTGGTAATTTACTCTGAGCTAATACGAATGAAGTAGAAATTAAAATTATTATTGGGATTAGTTTTTTCATTTATCAAAAATCTCATAGAAAATTTTTATAAAAAAATAACATATTATTAGATTAAAAATAATATACGAGATTATGTGAACATTACTAAAAACAGACTTGGGAATTTTTCTTTTATCAAAAAGATTTTGGATATTTATTATTCCATGCTTAATTATATAAAGGTATGCTCCATACGCTCTTAAAACATAATAAAATTCATATTTGGAAATCGTGATAGTCATTATTATTACTGTTATTAGTATTATTTTAGTAGTTAATGAATAAACCACTAATTCTTCGATTGTGGCGAATAGGAAAAAAACACAATAAAGGTCTAAAGCAAAATTTAGAGCAACATAAACATATGTATAACTTAAAATTTTTTTTTTATTAAACTTATCATTAATTAAATGAAAAAAAAAAATTAAAAATGGAATAAAAAATATTACATATGTATCAATAAGGAAAAAATATAAATTTTGTATCATTTTACTACAAATTCGTTATTTTTAAAAATTCCTTTTAGAACTTTACCACTTGCAAAAGTATAGGTTCCCTGCCCATCTCTTTTACCGTTTCTAAACTCTCCAACATATTTGTCGCCATTTAAGTGAAAGGAGGTTCCTTGCCCATGATAATTATTATCTTTAAACTCTCCAACGTATTTCATTCCGTTAGTAAAGGTATAAGTTCCCTTTCCATTTTTTTTTCCTCTACTCCATTCACCAATATATTTATCGCCGTTTGTGTAGGTGTACGCTCCTAAACCGTGCTTTTCTCCGGATTTAAACTCCCCTTCATATTTACTTCCATTCAAAAAAGTCATTAATCCTTGGCCATGTTCTTGATGATTTTTGAACTGGCCAACATATTTGGATCCTTTAAATTCTCCATAATCCCAAGTTAGAGTACCGTGTCCATCCATTTTATTATATTTCCATTCACCAAAATATGTATTTCCATTTTTATAAGTATAATTTCCGATCCCATGAAGCCTTCCATTTCTAAACTCCCCTTCATACTTATCGCCACTTTTAAAAATCGCTTCACCAATACAATTATTGTATTTTGATGGGTCACTACCTTCGCACTTGGATAATTTACTTTGTGCATGGACTGATAAGCAGAATAACAAAAAAAACAAAATTAATTTATTCATTTCTGATTTTCTCTATAATTTTTATAAATTTCTTCAAATATAAGATTTTTTAGTTTTAAATTTTCGTTAAGCTTTTTATAAAAATTTAAACTATCTTTCGAGAGAGATAGAATTACGTAATCAAATTTTTTTTTAAAGAAATCTTTTTTATTTGGTTCCGAATTTACACTCATATATTTTTTAAGCACCTCATCTACAGATATTTTTTGTCTAATAGTATTAATATTTACTTTATCATCTTCAGTTAAATTCACTCCATATGCAGTGTTAATTGTTTCAATAAAATCTGAAAAAAGATCTTTAGTAGGTAGCGTAAATGTTCCAGCTTTTTTTTTGTCTTTAGCTGCTAAAACAGGATTAATTTCTGGGCTAAAATTTTTTAAAAAATCTGAAAAAAAAGAAGTTTTTTCTTTAATCTTTTTCTTTGAATTAAATTGTTCAATTTTTCTTAATAAACTTTCTGGAAGCGGTTTTGATTTAACTTCCTTGGCGTATAAGGATAGGATATCTCTTGTAAACTGATAGTCTTTTAGAACTTTTTGTAGCTTAGGATCTACTTTTATTGCATTTAAAACTTCTTCTCGCTCCTTTGGATCAAGACTCCCATCAGCAAGTTGCATTATTTTAATTTCATCAATCATCTTTAAATCTTAATCTAAGTTCCTTTCTGCAGCCTGATAATCTACTTAAGACTGTCCCTTCACTGTCTACCCCAATTATCATCTGAATTTCTTTCATACTAAGTTCTGCGCTTCGTAGAGACAGAATTTCTTTACACTTCTCGTCCATATGTTGAATTATTTTAGAAACAGCCTCAAGTTTAAATTTCATTTCAAGCCTATCCTCATTTGGTATTATATTTCTATCCTCAATTTCAAATTCTTTTTCAGTTTCTAGTTGAGATAAACTTTGATTTTTTTTAGTCTTTCTGTACTCATCAATCACAATATTCTTCATTTTTAGAACTGCAATTGCAGTAAGATTGGGATGATTTTCATACTTTTTCCAATTTTTTTGTAAATATTCAAAACAGCTATTAACTAACTCATAAGGATCAATATCTTTAGATATTCCTCGAGCAATAAGTACTAATTGTTTAATAAAAGGCTCATCCAATTTATTCACTTCTAAAAATATTATAATAACCTTTAATGATTGTATATTTTTTACAATTCTTAAATTGGATATCATTTTATTGAATTTAAAAGTCCCTAATTTTCATTAGGGACTTTTTTTTACTTAAAATTTAAGTTGATGGAGAATTACCAATCAAGTCTTGAATATACTCGACTTTTCAAGCTATAGCCTAAATCAAAAGTATCATATCCGCGACCTAATTTAGGAACTGTATAACCTTTTAAACTGTTATCTGATCCATAAAAATCATAACCACCAAATTTTTTTGGAACAGAATAACCTTTTAATGTGTAATCCCTACCATAGAAGTCATATCCGCCACCTGATTTAGGAACAGTATAACCTTTTAATGTGTAATCCCTACCATAGAAGTCATATCCGCCACCTGATTTAGGAACAGTATAACCTTTTAATGTGTAATCCCCACCATAGATATCATATCCACCACCCGATTTAGGAACTGTGTAACCCTTAAACTGTGCATATGATTTTGATGTAGTTACCGTCAAAGCTGATAGTAATATAGTGATAGTTAGCAGACCTTGAATTACTCTTTTCATTTTTTCTCCTTAATGTTGTTATAAACATTTAACGTTTCATCTTTGGGTTTATTCAAAAATTTTTTTAAAAAATTTTGTTTAAGATCAGATAGTATAAAAAGCCAATAAATACGGCATAAATAGCTCATTTTTACCGAAATGACTTGAATACTAATTTCTAAGGATTAGTAAAAATACAGGAGCAAGAAAAGGAAATATTATAGAAATAAACAAACAATAAATCCTCTGAAACTTTGAGTAATACAAGTTATTTTTAATTTTATAAATAGTGTATGAAAACTTTATATTTGCATAAATTACAAAAGCAAAAAACAAAGATAAAATTATAAACAATATCTTCAAAAATAAATTAGTATCAATTGTAACTCCTGATAGCGATAGAACTAAACAAATAGATAATAAACAAGCTACAATCGGCACATTAAATAAAATAAAGTTTTGTCTAAAAACCATGTTACTTGAAAACTTTTTAAATAATCTATCAGATATGATGATATAGATTATACTTAATAAAATTAAATAAATAGGTGTGTAGGATATTTTTACTTTTTCATTACTCTTTACTTCGTTTTTTTTTTCTTGAGTAACTTTAGTATTTTTAGAACTATCTATCTGATATCGTACTATTTGTAGTTTTTCAAGGTTTGTATCAAAACATGTTCCATTAGGATAAATTGTTTTATCATTAATTTTTTTTAAAATATTTTCATAATTATCTTTGTTAGTAAAAAAAAATTTGTAATTTGGAAGCAAAACAAAAAACATTTTAGAATTTGCATAATTTAAGGAAAGTACAGTTGCGTTAGCTTTGCTATATTCAATACGTAACATTTGTTTGTCTAAATTTTGATAAGAGGAAAAAATAGCTGCTTTATTTTTCATTGGTAAAATTGAAAATTGAAAAACTTGGTTGTTACTTTCACAGATATAAATTGAATTATTTGGCTTTAGATCAATTCTATATGTTCTCCAGGCAGGGAGCACATAGTCATAAAATTTCTCATCATTAATATTGGCCTCTGCTTTATAACCGTGCTCAGCTAGAATAGCTTCATCTGAGCCATCACGTAATAGTTTTATATATTTGGAATTATTCTCCGCACCAATTTGTTCAATAATTTTTTTATTGAGAGTTTCTATTTCAAGAGATTTTAAGGATTGAAAATTTTCAGTCTTTGATATTGTTTTAGAAATAACTCCTTCCTCTTTGAAAACTAACTGAGCAATTTTCGATAAAGCTCCCGTAAAAGCTTTGGCTTCTGCAAGAGGATAGAGTAAAAAAATTATAATTATTAAAAAACTGATATTTTTTTTCACTTTTAATAATACTATACTAGTTAACACTCAATTTAATGAATATAGCTAATATTTTAAAAGAATATAAGGAGAAATCACTTATAATTTTTTTTATTTCATTAAGTATTTTAGGAGCATTACCATTACTTTTTTTTCTTTTAATTAATAATTTCTCTGGATTTGGTTATATTATTATTAACTCTGAGTTTATTATTTTTTTTGAGAAATTATGTCTTATAAATGCGCTGCTTGGTATCTTTATTCCTATATCTATCTTAATTGTAAGTTTTATAGCTGGGCTAAACAGATACGTAATTTCAAAATCATTTCCAATTTTAACTTTTACTACAATCTACGGGCTTATTTTTTATATATTTTTATTTGTTTTAAATTTTTCTTTTATTTTCTTCTCTTTTTTAAACGAGTTGATGGGATTAAGACTTTTTTTTATAATTATATTGATTGTTTCCTCATTAACTTTCCTAAAAATATTACCACCAATTATTATTGGAATTCTAAATTTTACCAAATTAAAAGCTATACCAACAATTGCTGTTATCTTAAAAAAAGAGCATCAAAATAAAATTTTTTCCTTAGTACAGGAGATTGCTAAAAAACTTCAAGCTAGAATACCTGATAACATTATAGTGGGATTGACCACTGACTTTTTTGCATCAAATATGGATATGAAAATATTTGATGGAAAAAAAGAGATATATATTAAAGGTGAAACTCTTTACATTTCTCTCCCTTATTTAAGGGTTTTGACGATTTCAGAACTTAAAAGCATAGTAGGACATGAGCTTGCACATTTCTCAGGAAAAGACACAATTTACACTATTCTATTCAATCCAATCAAAATAAGATTAAACCAACAATTTAGTGCATTTGAAAATTTTTTAAAAAAGAACAACAGAACAATTGAAAAAACAATAGTTAGTTTTGTAATTTATCCTATAATTTTTTTATTTAATGAATTCTCAAGAAAGGATGAAAGAATAAGCAAAGAGAGAGAACTAATAGCTGACATGAGTGGTTCAAAAGCCGCTGAAGATTCTAGAATAATGATTAATGCTTTATGTAAAATAGGTTTGTATGAACTATTTTGGGATGATTTTGAAAAAAAATATTATGAGGAGGTTTCGTTAGGAATAAAAAAAATTGATAACTTAAGTTCTAAATTTATGAGACTTATTAAAGAGGATTTAGATAATAAAAAACTTAAAATTGTCTTACACAAAATATTTGAAATTGAAATAAATCACCCATCGGATACCCATCCATCTATTGAACGTAGGATGGAAAATTTAAAAGTTTTAAAAAATGAAATTACTAATGAAAGCTTAAGTAATTTTAAGCCATCTGCTGCAAATTTAATAAATGATATTGATATAATTGAGACGAATTTAACTCTTATTTTGAGCGAATTAATTAATTTTAAAAATGAGCAAAAAAAACTCTTATAAAATCTTCGCGAAGAGACATGTTTAAATATTAAAATCTTGCATAAAAGTCTGAGTATAATCAATAACTAGATATCATTTTATTACTAAAACTTTAAAATAAGAATTAAAAACATTTTTATTTAATATTATTGAAATTATATATTTAATTGAAATATAAGATCTTAGATTATGAACACTGCAACAATTTCTTTTAATTCCAAGAAGAAAAGGAGATACTGAGAATCCTGGAGGTGGGGTTAGAGGAGTGATAAAAGATAAACAAAGTTATTAAATGAAAGTCGAAAGTGTTTTTAGAAAATTAATTTACTTTCAGTTTATTCTTTATCCTTTAATCATAATTAAATTGTACTTTTTTCCAAACTCAATTGCTCCAGCAGATTTATCTTTTGTTGTAAAAAGATATT
>Ga0194115_10005540_pt1 | contig 13104 bp, 3 predicted proteins | sample TA2MahsurfametaG_3_FD_148656 | JGI IMG/M metagenome (GOLD analysis project Ga0194115, IMG submission 148656) | Freshwater microbial communities from Lake Tanganyika, Tanzania - TA2015002 Mahale S4 surface | ecosystem: Environmental > Aquatic > Freshwater > Lake | place: Tanzania: Lake Tanganyika...
TAAAGTTATTGTTGAAGAAAAATTCAAATTTCTTTTTATCAACTGGAAGCATAAGAGAAGTTTAAAGATATTATGGACTAGATTTATCAATATTTGCATTGGTTTATGCTGAATCTTTTGGGAACGGTTATTGTTTTTTGTAGTAATTTAACAGTTTCAGCTGAGTCCATGCAAAATTGGCTTCTTCGTACTTGTCAGTGATGGCGAAGTAAGGCCTCCTAGCAATGAGACCTGCGACCATGCAGGAGTTATTTCCTTTTCCTACGAACACCTTTAGTCTATGCTCGTATTCTTGTGGAACTTCCACGAACAATCTGTTGGTGTAGTTGACCTTCCATATCAAATCTCGATAGTAATAAGTTTAAAAAGGTAAGTTAAATTTCTTGTATCTTTTCATATTCAAGTTTATTTTCATTTTGTTCTTATTGATCTTGGACGATAGAGTTTCAACTTACGCTGAATTTCTCTTTTCGTCTTCTTTATTTTCTTTCAAGCGTTCAGTAATAGAACTTTACTCTCCGTTTTTCTACCCTCCTTATAACTATACTGGTAAATTGTCAATACTATCCAATTTATTATTAGACTAATTATCTTAGGTATCGTTATTTAGGGACATTATCTTCTTGTACCCTTTTTACTTAACAATCTCTTTAATCAATTTACTGTTAGGGTTTATTCTTTACATCTGCCTTAAAATTCTTTTTTATTCGTAAATAGATGCAACACATGTACTTTTAGATTTCTTCTCGTTGTTTAGCAAGGTCATCTTTTCGACATTGAAAAAATAATTGTCATTATTAATCTTAGTCTCGCTTGTTATTGGCTTCAGTTGATTTTTTCCAGGGTTTGATGAGATCTTACGGTAAGGCTGGTAGATCTTAGCCCTGCTTGATGCTTTCTCAACGTTAATCTTGAAGTTATTAGCCCGCTAGTTTGGGTCAATATATTCGTATTTCTATTCAGTAAAAGGGTTTATAATTTACTCTTACTTTTTCATCAATTTTTTTATTTTCTACTCCTCTAAAGTTTAGTAAAGCTTCTATTTGATCTTTAGCTTTATCGGCGTTTTCTTATAATGTTTGTTTTTCTATTGATTCAAAATCAATAAAACCGAAGGATCCTTCATAAACAACTGCTAATCTTTGTAAATTTTTTATAGGTAGGCTTATTTTATTTATTAGCCGTACTTTGCAAGGCTTTGTTTTTTGGGGTGAGAGTTTATAAATTTTGGATCATTATCATTTTTCGACTTTTTTTGTTAAATCACCGGCAGTGGGATTTGAAATTATTATTTTGTGTATTTTGGGGCATCGAACTTGTTGAGAAAAGAGTCGATTTTTTACATATTCAATCAATCTTAGTTGGATTTTATTTGTTAATAAACAAAGTTATTATTAATCATAATTACAAAGTTTAAACAAAAAGGATTAACAAAAAAAGATGATCAATGTCTTTCATTACGCTGTTTGTTTCTGACATAGGCCGTGATCACTTCATCCTTTTCTGCAAGAAGCACTGTCTATTTTTAAGTCTTTATATAGTCATTTATAGACTTCTCATCATTTTTGATTATATAGATATCTATCAAACTTTTCAACACCCTTTACCGCTACTCTAAAGAATTTATATTTATCAGCTTGAATAGCTTGGTAAAGCCACTGATATCGACATAGACACCTCCTATCATTACAAGAAGATTTACCTAAAAATTATTTATTGTAGGAGATCGTTGCGTAGTGTTGAATCAACAAGTTTATGAGCTGAAGCCCAAAGGTTTTCAAGAGGGATTATCTGTAAGAAAATTGGTTGATTCTATTGATCGCTTTTATATATTTCTACAAGGTTATATATAATTTCTGAGAAATCGATTCTTGATAGTTCGATGTGTCTTCATATAATTAAAAATACAATTAGATCTTTATCTCAAAACTGATTTTTAAAGAGATAGAATACAGGCTAGCGCATCTGCTACTATCTTATTAAGATTTTTCTAGCATTTGACTATAAGATCTTCTTTTTTCTGTTATAACTTAATTGATTAAGACAGCTAATAATTGGTTTGTTTCTAGATAACGTGAATTTTACTTTGTATTATGAATAAAGGAACTCCATCCTTTGAAGAACTACGTTTATCTGGGGTAGGATCTGGAAGAATTAATGCTCAAGAGGCGGTGCATTATCTTCAAAAGACGGAACAGTATCTTTTAAACTGAGTCATTATAAATTTTACGACAAGATAATGTTGTTGAGAAGCTAGCCGATCTACCTGATGAATAAACTCAGTATTTCATTTCTATTTTTGTCTCTATTTATGATAAATCACTTACATCTCATTGATCTTTGATATTTTATTGTTTCTATTGAGCGCGTATTTTGTTGATTCGAATAGAGTTTGAAGTTCAGAACACATGAACAATCCTGATAGAGCTTGTAGCTTAGCCCTTACGTACTCAGCATTATAACTCTTTTTGACTTAGATCTTATAGTCAAGCATTTTCTTAAACGAAAATTTTGATGTCTATCGTTTGTTCGTCTTTTCTTCCTGCAAAGCATCGATGGCTTTGATCTGTTCAACAATCTAGTATATGTTTTCCTCGTAGATTTTAGAAAGTGAGTGGGCCTCTTTGTTGATATAGTTTTAAAGATAAATATCGAAGATACTTTCAAAATAGGTCTGCATCAAATGAGTGATCTTTTAGTCTTCCACCAGAGCATCTACTTCCTTCACAATATTCTTGCATTCTATATAAAAGAGCTATAGAGCCAGCAAATACTATGTCGAATTTGTGAAATATTTGAGCACCTAGTCTACGGTTTCTTTGATCTAAATAAAGCTGTTCTTACTATCTTTTAAAAAACAAAACTAATAAGTCTTCTGGAAAAGAACTATATATTTTTAGATAAGACTGATGATATCTTGTAAAAATTTCTATCTCCAGAGGTAGTGTGAGTACTAAAGGCATATACAAATCCTCTTTTCAGCAAGAAATAAAAGTTTTTTATCTCTAAATCTATATTTTCTGGCTAAATTTTGGATATTTTTTGAGATTATTTGAAAGCTTCAATGTTATAGTAATCAGATATTTCTTCCATCAGCTCATATTCCTCACAATAAGGTAGAGTATTCTATCTATCAAAATCTTTACATTGATGATTATTATATCTTTCTTGAGGTAGCCCTCTTTGAAATTAGACGTGATTTTTGTTTTTAGATCAATAAACTTCTTCTTTATGTAATTCCTGGCAGTATCGTAGTTTGAACTACTCATTTCTTCAAGTAGGTTCTTGAACACGTATATTTTAAGTGCTGAATTATTGAAACTCTTTTAGTCTAAGGACAAGGTTCTGATCATTTCTTCCTAATTGCCATTCATGATCTTATTGAAATCTTATATGATTTATTTTGTCTGCAACAGTCGGGTTATATCTTTCTTTTTTTACCTGAGGGCCATGGTGATAGGATGGAAGCCTATTTTAAGTTTGTTCTTATGCTCTTAGATCTTTTCAGTCAACTTATTCCTTTACATCAGTAGATATTCCTACTATTTTAATCTTTTTTTCTTGTTGAAAATATACACTCCTGCAGTTCTTTTAAGCTAGTCCTTCATCGTTTACATCTTATACTCTACCTCTTTTACCCTATCCTATACAACCTTTTCCGCATTTTCTATGTACTTCTCTAGGTCCTAAAAGGTTTCTATCTAGAAGAGACTTTACTGAAATCAGCACCGTCAACTTGGTACAAGAGGGACTCTATATTATCAAATTGTTTTAGCTTATCGTTCATATTGTAAAAATTTATAGGGTTTAAATTATAAATCCATTAAGATATAGTATAGATATTTATCTAAAACAGATCAATAGATTTTAATATAAAGGGTTAAATTTGTATGAGTATCAAGCTCAGAATTATGTAAGAAAGTCATAGACTTTAAACCAATTTCTGCTTGTTTATCTCCCAGGGTGATGGCTGTCGACATTCAAGGTATACCCTTTCGGGGATACGACATGGCAAGTATCTTACCAACACAAATTCGTAGAATAGTTTACAATCGGAATGTCTGCCTGCTTGTAAGCTGATTCAACAATTTCATACAATCTCTCATACCTCGATCTTTCCTAACTAAGCTTAAATGGTTTCAATTTTTCAGAGACTATTTTATTTCCATCGATCATGCCGTTCGGATCATACTTATCGCTGTCAATGTCAACTCCATTCACAAATACTTCGATTCCTTTCTACTTTATTATTTCCAAATGATGAATCAATCTCTTAACTGCCATTTATACCTCAGCGAATCTACAGTTCTGTTCATGATTCCAACAGTAAAACGTTTGCCAATGAAAACTTACATAAATTCGTTTTGGCTTGTGTTTATCGACCATCCTCAAGAACAAATCCATGAATTTTTACTATAAGAAGAAAGGAACTCCGATATATTTTGCCAGGGCTATAATCGTTGGAAAATTCTTACGATCTTTAGTCTAAGAATACAATTGAAGCAACCTATCGCTGACTATTTTTGTGTGTGAGTCTCCCAATAAGAAAATTACATTTTATTGACCTTAATTAGCTACGTTGTAGTGATATTGACCTTTGATCCTTTATATCTATTATTATCCAAAAACATCTTTGTCATCGATATCTTTCTGGAGCAAAGAGTTTTGATGTTAATTGATATCGTATATATGTCTTAGCAAAGGCGCCTTTATTTGGGTCAGATTTGTAGGCAGGCTTCTTTTTTTGTTGTAACTTAGGTTGGGCTGATATTTTCCGTTTATAAATACGTGATCTTATCCATTAGGTTTCATTTCTTCATGGTAAAACTAAAAAAACTAAGACAAATATTTACCCTAAGGAATTGTATCAGAGTTGAAACCAATAATACTGCTTTTTTCTTATGTTTTACCCTTGAAGAGCAGCAATACTAGTACGAGGCATACTACCACAATAACTACGAAAACTATCTTAGGATTTTTTAATCTATCGAGTGTTGCATTTGAATAAGATTATGCATCTTTGGTTAGAGCCTTTAATTATCTTTGTTTGTCTGTTTCTGTGACTTAGACTTAGTCTAAGTTTTAGATCCTTTGTTGACTCTATTTCTGGGCAAACTATTGAGAACTATGAGGATTTTATTTTTCTTGATGAAATCGATCCATTTTAATGAAACGAAATAATTATAAACTACTAATATCACTTTATTTACTCAATTAATTAGATTTAAGCTTGATGGACAGACATTATCAAATTAATTCAAAACAAATGCTAATTATAGGCTGTATATATGATTTTTTATAAGAGTATGACCTCTTGACTAATAATAATTATTACTTTCATGATTGAAGAAGGAATCAATTAGAAATTTCATAGCATGGGAGTGCTTCTACTGCTAGACTGCCCCTAACAGTTAGAGTTCGGCATCGATAATATTAGCTGGACCATTGGCAGCAAGTTCAAAGGCGTCAAACTCATTCCTCTCGGCACTCACATCATTGCCTATAGTCTCAAGTCCTAAAATTACATGTTCAAAGTCAGCAAGTTCATAGTATTTGACAAAGATAATAAAATTTGTGTCATGAAATGGAACCAAGAAGTCTAATAATTTTTATAAGTAAGAGGTTAGTAGGGCATGGGATACCAGCAGGGAGTCAAACAGTACCATTTTGACAGTTACCTAGGACCCTATCCTAGTTAAAATCTCTCTTTTTGGTCTCAAACTACCAAGTACATCAGCAAAAAAGTATTGTAAAAGCTAGACCCTTTAGATAAGATTCAACAGTTCAACCAGGAGTATTCTAAAAATATCAAAAAATCATAATAAGAAATAAATATTGCTAATTTATGTCTCGATGATTAGTAGTAAGGGGAAGAGATAGTAAATGAGTAAAATTAGGATGGATTAAATTAAGAGATAAACGAGTAAAAATAGAAGGAAAATCCAGGCAAGTTTAAAGTACTATCAGATACTATTTACTACACGAACATTCCTAGATTTTTGAGCTTCAATCCAGAGTCAGTTACCAAGGTCAACATGGACAAGACTGATATCTTGAAGAAAGTACTAAAAGAATGGAAATATGGCCAGGATTGTTTACTGGGCTAGCTACAGTATAGTTTCGTGCATTTTATAATTGGCTAAGAAGAGGAATCCTTGACTCAGTGGAAGAAACTTATAGACCTTTTCATTTTATCTGAATCTGCTTATTACAGTATTAAGTAATCTTCGAAGGAATTTGATCTCCAGAAATTGATGATGGACTTTATTATAGTTTTTTATGACCAACTCAATCAATTTCCAAACGATTTCTTTAGGGACGAGCTCAGCAAGGACAATTTCATAATAAACTTATTAAAAAGACTAAACGACTATGCTACTGGACCTGAGTATTCTATCAAAATAAAAAAAAGAATCTAAAAGCTGATGCTGTTGGTTAAGAACAAGTTTGATTTTGTAGTGTTTGATGAGCCGAATGATTAAGAAGATTAGCCAGTTGTCGTAGAAGATAATTAGTCATATTTTTGATAATAAAACTTAATATATTGATAGTGTTTATGAATTATCATATTTTCGGATCACTTTTTGAACATCAATTTAAAACGTTATTGGGCTAATGACATTTTGGGTTTAACAATAATTAACTCTTAAACCACTGGTTATTTCTTGACCTTTTTCTAAGGAACATCTTAGTTTTCTTGCTTAAATTACTAAGGCATTTGTCTTTTTAATGACTCCTTCTTCTATTCTTCCTCATTTTCTTAGATCTTTTAAACTTTCAAAACGAACTATTGCTGATTTTCGTTAACTTCATTCTGTTTTTATTACTCATCTGGCTTTTCTTATATTTTTTGATTGAAAGTTTATTGAAATTTTTATAAATTTCTTTTCTTACCTATCAAGATAGATTCAGCTAAGCTTTTTTATGTTTATTCAATCTATTTTTTGTAAGCTCTGTCAAGCTTCATAAAAGACTGTCCTTACTTCATAGTATTTTACATTATTTTAAAAAGTTATCTTTCCTTCTTGACCTTCTAGTCTTCCTATATTTTTCTCCTTACGTTTTATTAAAACTGTCTCCTTTGCGTTGCATGAATTATTTTTTGCCCGTTTATATCTCTACTGAACATATTATCATTGGGCCTTACTTTTTTACCTCCTTCAGTCTTTAGCTTGGCACCATAGCCTCCTTTACCACCAACTAAAGGCACTAGGGCTTCGATAGTTGAGTATCTTTCTAATTGTTAGAATTAATTGATCTTTTTGCCTTTAGAGAAATAGCTAAAATTGAGGAAAGTAGTTCCTAGGCTGACTAAAAGTCTTTATATTTGATCTTTTATCGGCTAAGATTCGTGTAGGCAATAAGTTCGTTGCGAAAGTTTAAGAAACATCAACCTTTATAAGAGTATAAGATTATTATTATATCGAGACCTCTATAATTAATTCTTATGTTTATGAACATAAAGAAAATACAAATCAAATCTTATACCATACTTCGTTTAATCGTTTCATACAATTGTTTCTATGTAGTGGAATGGCTTTTACGAAACAAAATCATTTTAAATCGCGTATTATTCGTAATCACTTTCATCTAGCCAGAATAACTAGGGCAATTAATAATATTCATGAACTTTTTCTTATATATCTTCACTTTCAAACATAATTTTATCGCTTGCTTTTACATATTTTCCATCTTTCCACAAGTACAACCCACAATTATTACTATTTGCCTTTTTCTTCTCAAAGAAAATGTAGTTGATTTTGAGTTCTTCTTCTAAAAATAGATTTATTCTTTCTAAAAATTGATCGAAATTGAGAACCGTCCTATAAAATAATTTGTTATCCTGAAGCTATTATTCTGAGGCAAACGATATTTTCAACAAAAAATGATCTTTCTGTTTATTGACCTATGTTATACTATCGACATGAATAATTTATTTAGTTGATAATCGATTCAGACTTTCCTTTAAGAGTTACCTGTTCCACTATTCGATCTACTTCTATTGATCATAGTTCATTATATCCTTTATGAAAGATACGATTGAATCTTATGTGAATGGTTTAGTTTTCCCTTGTTCATTCAAGATGCGTTTATTAGATTTAGTGAGATCGAGCAAGGCCAATAGAGGTGCATGGTCAGTCTACTTAAAACCTAAATGGACCAATTTCTGTTTATTTATCTGAGTCTACATCCAAAAAATATATATTTTGTCTCTAAACTATCGTCTTTTCATTATAGAATTCAGCATTCCAATATATTAATGACTTTTTTATCGCAAAAATATAGAGTCTAATACAGCTACAAAAACATATCGAGCCAGATTTAGTGATTGAAATGATTTGTAACTTTTTTACGTAAACTATTGCATTTTTTAGAAGGATATCAACTTGAAAAGGTGTTACAGTTAGTCAAAATTAGATGGGTCATAACATCTTTACTTCTACTTGTGAAAAATAGTGCATGTGCTTATTTAATCTTAGTTAATTTCTTTATGAAGTAAGATAGAGTTGAAGGATGTTTGATTATGAAAGGAAAGCATAGGCAAGTTGGCATACAGATCGTTAAGAGCAAAATATTGAATAATTACATGTTTATCGACATAGACCTTATCAATATTGACCAAGATCTAATGCTACTCTGTTTGATTTTATCCTTCTTTCAGATAATATTTGATCTTTCTCAAGGTTAACTCTACCTACTACAACAATACTAATCCAGCATGGTGATAGATCTTGTATGTCTCATCTTGCTCAAACACAAAATATATCACAGGAAACCGTTTTACATTGAATTACTATTGAAGTAAGCGATTGGTACTCAATTAACAGCGATAGGTATTTATTTTATGTTTTTCCTATAAGTTAGATATCATGGTTGTCAATTACGACTAAAAGTTGTAGCATTATTGACAGTGCTTATTGGTAAACAGGATCGCAATTAGTTGTTTTTAGGCTGTGAGATTCCTAAATATCTCTGATGAGTTTTGATCAGAAATATATAAGTTCAAAGGTGAGCTAAAATACCTGGTGATGGATTGAGTAATAATTATGACAAAAAAGAGAAGAATAATGTCTGCAAATAACTTTTGCCTCATGATTTGATAGATATTATTATTAAGGTGCAAACTTTTTCGTACCAATATGAGTTGATATTATAATTTGTAATTTAAGCTATCGTTAAAATGTTCAAGACTATAGACACTCACAAAAAGCGCAACCATTCTTTCGTCTAAAAGCCATACAGCCAGAGAGCTTCCTACTACACAATAAGGCCTTAATAGAGCGAAATACAACCCCTTAATTACAATGATATAGTTTTCAAGCAGCAAAAAGACGATAGAAACCTGCTGAAATACGCAAATTAAAACATTTCTGAGAAGAAAATGGCTAAAAACAAAAGGCAATAATATAAAAATGATTAGTTTTTGTAGAAAGTGAAAGGAATGAGGCCTAGTTTGAAGGAGGATGATTTTAATTTAAATAAAAAAATAGACAATTACTAGTATTTGATGTTTTAGAAAAAAATAGATCAGGCCATAGAAAGAAAGGTGGAAGAGTTAGTTGAAAAGTATTGTGAAAAGTATTTCATGAAATTTAAGTAGGCTGAAAGTTTGTCAATGATCGATCTGATCAAAGATGTGTAGAAGGACGTGAAGGCTAAAATACAAAAGATTGAAACGAATTACGAGAAGATCATAGGGACATATGATAACTTCTTGGCTATCGTGACGACTCTCAAATAGCAATCCAACAAAACTGAGAAATATTATAAAAAGAAAGATTTTGATAATTTCGTGAAAAAGTACTAGGGTGATATGCTGACCATTGGAGATAAGATTACATCGATTTCTGGCCAGGTGTAGGAAAGCCTTCGAAGTATATAGTTCAACACTCCGAAGAAAGTGTTCCATGAGATGCCCTACGCTTTGGACTCTGAAAAGAAGGAGACGCAGAATTAAGAGTTAAAAACTATCGTGAGCATATACAACTAAAACTTTTTGAAGATATAGAAAAAACTGACTTTGCTCTTTACATGCATTTGATACACAAGATGTTGATAGGATTAATATTATATTTTGTCAATTGTATCAATCAATAAAAATTTGATAAATATAGGATCACTATTGTTCTTCTATGATTGAAGACAGTTAGAGCTAGTTCAAACCATTTCTCTTTTATCTTTCAAGAATCCCCGGATAAATTTCATTTCTTTTATTTTACTTGCTTTAGATTAGAAAAGACTATTACTAGTCTATCCAGCTAGATTTACTTCCTGCTTCAAACATTAAAGATTGCTTTTCTTTCTTATTTGTTAAATTACTAGATATCAGATATTATTTGATCTATTTCTATCTAATCTTATCAATAGTTTTTATCTAGTATCCCAACAAGTATACTATCTCTATGTCCTTTGAAGCAGTCCTAATGATGTGGAAAGAAGAAAGTCCCATTTAAGCTTCCTTGGGAATCCTAATATATTTTTATGCAAAAAGAGAGTATACTTTATGTTGATCAGTCAAAATGTAAATCTGACTGCTCGATACCAGTAATTGTTTAATATTCATCTTTTAGCATATTTTGTATTAGATTGGAGTAGATGTTTATGGCAAACTTTGGTATGAATGTCCACAGTGAAAAAGCCTATTATCTTTGGTTATAATGAATGTAGTATCTTTGAAATCCTACACTATCTTTGCGTTTTCATGAACGAATTTCCACAGATCATCATTTAGTCTTTTTTTATATGATCCTAACTGATTACATCTTTTTTACTATTACTTACTTTTATTATTTATTTTGAATTGAAGCTTTTCTTATAAATGTTTAGATGATTCATATGAGATTTTAGATGTATTGTGGCTATTCAAAGAACTTTATGTATTGGATCTATAAGTTAAATTGTTTGATAGGTTACTTTAGAAGAGATGACTATTATTCATGCTGTTTCTGATGTTCTATTTCTCATTATACCTTTGATTTTTGTTAGAATCACTGCAGTACTATAATTTTATTATCCGGCCTTCTATAGTACTCACTCTAATGCCCTTTTTACTGCAATTTATATTGACTATTGGTTCTTGACATTTACTGAGCCTTTCGACTAAGCTCAACACATTTTCAGGACTGTAAGTCTCTTCGTTGTGGTAGTTCTCTATCGAAAGAATATGCAGGTAGGCCGTAAGCCCGTATTTGTACTTATTGAAGCCGCTGTATTTTTTGAGCTAGGACTAATTATTTAGTCTGATCATCTTTGAGTAACTTTAATCAAACTAAATCTTTTATCGCTTTTTGTTATCTAAATAACCTTCTAGACAAGCTCTATATAGTTTATTACATATGAGATAGGACTTTATCCGTGTTTGAATCATCCTGCATTTGTTTTCATGCAATTGATCTCTGTCTTTCTTGTATTTCAGAAACGTTTTAAATGACTTAAAATAGCAAACAATCTTGGCACTTGATTGGAGACCTAGACAATATTTCTTCTGTTTCTTACTGTATAATAATTGTTGTCGGAAAGATACAAGATAGTTGTTGCACTCTTTGGTGTATTTATCAGTCATTTATTACACAAACTTTAAAAACTACTATCGTTATTGTCTCTCAGCTTAATGCAACATATTGCCGTATTTGAACATTGTTCTTGATATATATATCGTTTTGATTGTCTTTTTAAACTATTTCATTTAGTGTTTGAATATCTTGTAATAGTTTGATACATATCTAGTAAAAAATATTTATATTCTTTACCTGCATAATTTATTTATCAAACTATTAGTATACTCATCGGTTATTTTTTTGTTTGTTGTTTTGTCAATCGTAACTTGGCTTTAAACCTAGCGTATCAGAGTAAGCAAATCCTTAGATTTATTATTATTCAGTCCTAAATAAATAAAAAAGAAAGTATTCTTATGTTCCTCTTATTGATTGTTATATACTTTAGATGGCTTTAATAATTAAAGGCAGACATGAATTCTGATATTTCCCTTAATAGAACTTATCAATTCACTGACCTTACCTTTCACTTAGTCCAAAGCCCTATATTTTATCATCTTCCTTTAATGGTTAATCTCATCCACAAGTAAAATTTTAATGAAATCTTTGATTTACATTTAACGTCTGTATTTCTTAAAGAAGGCTTGCAGTCGAGAAAGGTGATGCAGCACTATTGGTGAATTTTTGCTTTTTTACTAGAAATCAAGAGATTTGAGGGCTGTAAAATACTAATAGTCTTACAATGAAGTTGTGTAAGTTTAATTTTAGAGAGGATAGAGTAATGGCTATAATGTTCTCAAGGTGTCATCTAAATGAAATTGTGACTACGCCTGATATTCTTTTTATTATACTAAAGACAATCTTTGAATTGATACTTGAAGAGTTTTATTTTGATTTTGAGAGTAAGATCGTTCTAAAAGATACTATTGTATTTTTTATGTTAAGTACTAGACCAAACACTCTTTTATGAAGACCTTGCCTTCCCTATCAAATTCAGCTGATTGTGCAATCAAAATACTATTATAGTAAGGAATTATCATACTCTTATACTTCTGTATTCAAACGATTCTTTAATAACTGTATTATAAATAGTCTTAAAAACAAAACATCACAAAATGTCTATCTTAAATAGCTTTAAACTAGCCCTCTGCTCAATTTTAGTTGAAGTCTTCAAAGACAACGCCTTGTTCTACTATATTGTACTTTTACACCATGCCCTCTTCGCCTAAAATCCTCATGATGTCCATCATCTCTTTCTTCTAGATTTTCCTCCCCAAAGCATCTTCAAGCACATCCCTCACCATATCTTTGGAAATGCTGTCTTCACCGTCGCTCAGAATATCCTTCATGATGGAGCAATCTTTCCCTCTCTGGCTCTTGCCCGCTCCCTCAGCCGCATTGTCTCTATAAAACTGAATGAGCCAGTCGATGTAGTTCTCAAATGATATCTTCTATGTCTCTATGATTCCGCCATTGTTGATAAAAGTATTCAAGATCATTTTCACGTTCTATTTGGCACTATCTTTTTAAGGCTGCACTTACTACATCTGCAGAAGGCCTAGGAAAGGCTTCAAGAGTTACTCTTTCTTAGATTTGCTTTACTGTTTTA
>Ga0194115_10005541_pt1 | contig 13103 bp, 10 predicted proteins | sample TA2MahsurfametaG_3_FD_148656 | JGI IMG/M metagenome (GOLD analysis project Ga0194115, IMG submission 148656) | Freshwater microbial communities from Lake Tanganyika, Tanzania - TA2015002 Mahale S4 surface | ecosystem: Environmental > Aquatic > Freshwater > Lake | place: Tanzania: Lake...
AGGCGCTGATCCGCTGGCGCCACCCGGAAACCGGACTGGTGCCACCCGCTGATTTCCTGCCGCTTGCCGAAAAGCTTAGCCTGATGGCGCGCATTGGCGAATGGGTAATCCGTGAGGCCTGCCGCACCGCCGCAGCTTGGGCCGGCAACCTCTCGGTTACGGTCAATATTGCACCGGCGCAATTCAAAGACGGGCGCCTTGTGGCGATACTACGCTCCGCATTGGCTGAAAGCGGGCTTGCCCCGCATCGCCTGGAAGTGGAAGTGACTGAAACGGTGCTGCTTCAGGCAAGCGGCGATGCGCCTTCGCAATTGGCGGCAATCCGCGCGCTGGGCTGCCATATCGCCATGGATGATTTTGGCACGGGCTATTCGTCATTGACCCAGCTGCGCTCCTTCCCCTTTGATCGGCTGAAGGTGGATCGGTCCTTTGTGCGGGATCAGCCGGAAAGCGCGCAAAGCCTGGCCATTCTGCGATCGGTGATTGGTCTAGGCCGCAGCCTTGGCATTGCGGTAACGGCGGAGGGGGTGGAAACCCCCGATCAAATGCGGCTTCTGATCCTGGAAGGCTGCAACAGCGCGCAGGGCTATCTGATTGGCAAACCTCAGAATGCCGCAGCCTATGCCGCGTTGATCGCCAATCCGCCACCAGAAGGGCTTGGGGTGGGCTGACCCGGCTTCAACGCAGCGGCAGCAGAATGGTCGCTGCCGCTTGTGCCGCAATACCCTCACCACGGCCGGTAAAGCCAAGCCGTTCGGTGGTGGTCGCCTTCACCGAAACCGCCGCAATATCCAGCCCGGCCAAATCGGCGATGCGCGCGCGCATGGCATCCGCATGCGGGGCGATTTTAGGCCTTTCGCATATCAGCGTCACATCCACATGCACCAGCAGGCCACCGCGCGCCGCGACCCGTCCCGCCGCGTGGCGCAGGAAGGCCGCGCTATCGGCATCCTTCCAATCCGCTTGAGAAGGCGGAAACCAGCGCCCGATATCGCCTTCGGCGAGGGCGCCATAAATCGCGTCACAGAGTGCATGCAGCCCGACATCAGCATCAGAATGTCCATCAAGACCAAGATCATGCGGGACATTGATGCCACAAAGGATCAAGGGGCGCCCGGCCACCAGCCGATGCACATCAAAGCCGGTGCCGGTCCGCGGTATCATGCGGGCAATCATGTCAGCTTCCACGCGGGCAAGGTCCTCTGGCCAGGTGATTTTCACATTTCGCTCACTGCCCGCCACAATGGCAACAGGCTGCCCCATGGCTTCAAGCAAGGAAGCGTCATCCGTCACCGCCCCGGCGCGGGCTTCATGGGCGGCGCAAAGCACCTGATAGCGAAAGGCCTGCGGGGTTTGGGCACGAAACAGCCCCTCACGCGGGATGGTCGCCGCGATTACGCCGCCCGCGACGCGCTTCAAGGTATCTGCAACAGGCTGGGCCGGGATGGCGCCGGCATGGGCTTCAAGCGCGGCGAGCAGGGCAGGGATGGTGCCCTTGGGAATAAAGGGGCGCGCCGCATCATGCACCATTACAAAATCTGGCGCCTGCGCGGCGATGGCGGTGAGGCCGGCGCGGACGCTTTCCTCCCGCGTGGCGCCGCCAGCCACCACGGGCAGGCAGGGCAGGCCATCCAAAAGCTTGGCAACGTTGGCTTCCTCACCAGCGGGCGCCACTGGTTGCAGGACGGCTACCAAGCCTTCTGCCAAAAGCGCCTCGGCCGCATGACGCAGCACGGGCAGGCCCCGCAAGGGCAGAAATTGCTTGGGCTGCGCCGCGCCAAAACGACTGCCATGCCCGGCCGAGAGAAGAAGCGCCACGGTTTTCATGGGCAAATCATAAGATGGAATGGCGCAATCCGTCACCCTGCCCAGTCACGCGGCATGAATCCTGCGATTCCACCTTACCCGCACGTGCTTGCAGCCGAAGGTCATGCCCAGTCACGCGGCATGAATCCTGCGAAGCACTCACGGACAGGTTGTCTTGGCAGAAGATTTCGCGTATTTTGCACAAATTAAATGCAAAACTGGTGTGTGCAGTATGAATCTGCCTTTTCTGAAGTCGATTGACCTCGGCGGTCTAGCCATTTCGGCGCCCGTCATCCTGGCCCCCATGTCAGGCGTCACGGATCAGCCCTTCCGGCGGCTCGCGCGCTCGCTCGGCACGCCGATGGTGGTGTCTGAGATGATCGCCTCTCAGGCCATGGTGCGGGAAAATCGCCAAACGCTGAAAATGGCCGAATTGGATGGGTTTGGCGGCCCGGCCTCGGTCCAATTGGCAGGCTGCGACCCGTCAACCATGGCCGAAGCCGCCAAGTTGGTCGTGGATCGTGGCGCGGCGGTGGTGGATATCAATTTCGGCTGCCCCGTCAAAAAAGTCGCCTTGGGCCAAAGCGCCGGCAGCGCGTTGATGCGCGATGAGATTGCCGCCGCGCGGATTCTGGAAGCCATGGTGAAGGCCGTGCCGGTGCCGGTGACGCTCAAAATGCGCATGGGCTGGGATCATAACAGCCTGAACGCGCCCAGCCTGGCGCGTATTGCGCAGGAATGCGGCATCCGGCTTGTCACCATCCATGGCCGCACGCGCCAGCAATTCTACACGGGCCAGGCTGACTGGGCCTTCATCAGACGCGTTAAAGAAGCCGCACAAATCCCTGTAATCGCTAACGGTGACATCCTATCCATGGAAGATGCCGAGGAAGCTTTGCGCCAATCCGGCGCAGATGGCGTCATGATCGGGCGCGGTGCCTATGGCCGCCCTTGGCTGCTGGGTCAGGTCGCGGCCTATCTGATGCACGGCATCCGCACCGAAGAACCCGCGCTTGCCGAGCAAAAGCGCATCCTGCTGGAACACTACGCGCTCATGCTGGAACATCACGGCACGGAGCCTGGCATTCGCATCGCGCGCAAGCATGTCGCTTGGTATTCCAAGGGATTGCCCGGTTCGGCTGAGTTTCGCGTGGCGGTCAATCACGCCACCACAGCGGAAGCGGTGCGGGCTTTGATTGACGGCTTCTTTGATCCGCTGATCGAAAAGGGTGTCACCGCGGTGCGCGATGCCTTCCGCGAAGCCGGGGAAGGGCAGATCGCCGCATGAATGCGCGCCCAGGACTTGCCGCCACCAATCGCAGCACGCCCAGGCTGGATAGCGCCATGGTGCTGGCTGCCTTGCCCGTGCCGGCAGTGGTGCTGAATGCCGATGATCGCTTTACCTTCGCCAATGGCGCGGCGGAGCAATTCTTCCGGCTTTCTGCCGGCGCGCTCTGTCAGTTGAAGCTGACCGACATTCTGCCGCCGGATAACCGCGTCTTTGCAGTGCTGGCGCAAATCCGGCGCTTTGATTCGCCGGTGTCGGATTACGACCTGCTGTTGGAAAGCCCGCGCATCAATCGCCGGGGCGTTTCCGTCCATGGCGCGCCTTTGCATGAAATTGAAGGCGCTGTGGTGCTGACCTTGCAGGATGGGTCAACCGCGCAAATGCTCGACCGGCAGCTCAGTTTCCGGGGTGCTGCGCGCGGTGCCTCGGCCATGGCCGCAATGCTGGCGCATGAGGTAAAGAACCCGCTGTCCGGCATTCGCGGTGCAGCGCAATTGCTTGAACAGAATGCGCCAGACGCGGATAAGGAACTTTGCGTCCTGATTCAGGATGAGGTGGACCGCATTCGCGGGCTGGTGGACCGGTTTGATATCTTCTCCGAACGTCCCGTGGATTTGGGGCCGGTGAATATCCATCAGGTGCTGGATCATGTACGGCGCATCGCACAAACCGGCTTTGCCGCGCATCTACGGGTTTCAGAAGAATATGACCCATCGCTCCCGCCGATTTGGGGCAATCGCGATATTCTGGTGCAGATCCTCCTGAACCTGGTGAAAAACGCCGCCGAGGCGGTGGACCCAATCCATGGGGAGATCGTGCTTTCTACCGCCTATCAGCATGGGGTGCGGATCGCGGTGCCGACATCGGCTGAACGGGTGCATCTGCCGCTGCTGGTAACGGTGCGCGATAATGGTCCAGGCATCCCCGAGGAAATCCAAGCGACGCTGTTCGAGCCCTTTGTTTCCACCAAAAGGGGCGGGCAGGGGCTTGGCCTGGCACTGGTTGCGAAACTCGTGACCGATCTGGGCGGGCTGATTGAATGCGATTCACGCCCTGGCCGCACGCTATTCAAACTTTCCATGCCCGCCCCCCCGGCGGGTTGGCAGGAGAGCGCCTGATGACTGATCCCCGCACCATCCTGATTGCCGATGATGATCGCGCCATCCGCACGGTATTAAGCCAGGCCCTGGGCCGCGCCGGCTATCAGGTGCGCGCCACATCCTCGGCCGCCACGCTTTGGCGCTGGGTGGAAGATGGCGAAGGGGATCTGGTCATCACCGATGTGATCATGCCGGACGAAAACGGGCTTGATCTGGTCCCGCGCATCCGCCGCGTACGCCCTGAGATGCGCGTGATTGTCATGAGCGCGCAATCCACCTTCGCCACCGCCGTGAAGGCAACCCAACGCGGCGCCTTTGAATACCTGCCCAAGCCCTTCGATTTGAAGGAAGTTCTGGGCACGGTGGAGCGCGCCTTGGCCGCGCCGCCGGATGCGCCACCGCCTGAGGATGCCGATGGCGAAAAGCTGCCGCTGATTGGCCGGTCCGCTGCCATGCAGGAAATCTACCGCACCGTGGCGCGGCTCACCACGACCGACCTGACGGTGATGGTCACGGGCGAAAGCGGCACCGGCAAGGAATTGATCGCCCGCGCGCTGCATGATTACGGCAAGCGCCGCGCCGGGCCCTTTGTCGCCATCAATATGGCGGCGATCCCGCGCGAATTGATCGAAGCCGAATTATTCGGCCATGAACGCGGCGCCTTCACCGGGGCGCTCAATCGCGGCATTGGCCGGTTTGAACAGGCCGCCGGCGGCACGCTGTTCCTGGATGAGATTGGCGATATGCCCCCCGAAGCGCAGACCCGCTTGCTCCGCGTGTTGCAGGAAGGCGAATTCACCACGGTGGGCGGGCGTCAGCCGATCAAGGCCAATGTGCGGATTGTGGCGGCCACACATCGCGATTTGCGCCACCAGATCCGCCAGGGGCTATTCCGGGAGGATTTGTTCTATCGCCTGAATGTGGTGCCGATCCGCCTGCCGCCCTTGCGCGAAAGGCTGGAAGATATCCCCTTGCTTGCGCGGCATTTTCTGGACCGCGCCCGGGCTTCGGGCCTGCCTTCCAAGCAATTGGCGACAGAAGCCTTGGAAGCGCTCAAGGCCCATGCCTGGCCCGGCAATGCGCGCGAATTGGAAAACCTGATGCGCCGCATGGCAGCGCTTTATCCCCAGGAAGTCATTGGCGCCGATGCCGTGGCGGCGGAGCTTGCCGAAGCCGCGCCGGTCGCTGGCCCTGATGGCCAGGCGGCACCGATCACGCTGGAACAGGCCGTGGAACGCCATTTGGCCAGCTTCATGTCGGCCCATAAGGATGGCATGCCGGTAAAGGAATTATACGACCGGGTGCTCGCCGAGGTTGAACGCCCCTTGCTCCGCATGGCATTGAGCGCGACAAGAGGCAATCAGATCAAGGCGGCGGCCATGCTCGGGCTCAATCGGAATACGCTGCGGAAGAAGCTGCGGGAATTGGAACTTCCCGTGGTGCGCGGCGCGTGACGATCCGGCAGCGCCGCATGGCTTGACCATGCCTGCCGAAGGGCTGGCGGAAGCCCCATTGCGGCCGCGCGGGTTTTTTACCCGGCTGGCGGATATTGTCACCGGCAGGGTTTTCACTGTCTCGTTGGCGCTATTGGCGCTTGGTGTTGGGCTTGCGACGTTTGCGGCCCTTTCGGGTGGCACCCCGGTGGGACCCACCGGGGCAGGGCAATTGGCCGGGGTTATCCTGGCAAATATTGCGTTTTTGCTGCTGCTTGTCGCCTCACTCGCTGCGCGGCTCACGCGGATGTGGCTGGAACGCCGGCGGGGTGCTGCGGGGTCGCGGCTGCATGTGCGCCTTGTGCTGCTGTTTGGCGTGGTGGCCGCCGTGCCGGCCCTGCTGGTTGCGGGCTTCGCCGCGCTATTTTTCAACCTTGGCATCCAGGCCTGGTTCAGTGACCGTGTACGCGACACGCTGGAAGCATCGCTGGTGGCATCTCGCGGGTATCTGGATGAGCATCGCAACACGATCCGCGCCGATATCCTGTCCATGGCGAATGACCTCAATCGTGCGGCGCAGGTCCTGCTGCCGGATAATGGCGTGGCCTTCGCCCGGCTGCTGGCGACCCATACCGCTCTGCGTGGGCTGACAAGCTCGATCATTTTTGAACCTGTACTGGGCCAGGTGGTGGCCAATGCCGGTTTGGGCATATCGAATCTTGTGGATTTGCCGCCGGCCTGGGCGCTGGAGGCGGTGCGGTCTGGCGAGGTGGTGGTGCTGCCGAGTGAGGCCGAGGAAGGGCGCGTGCGCGCCATGGTGCAGTTGAATATCCCGCCGGGTCTTGTGCTGCTGATCACCCGCCCGCTTGATCCTTCCGTCTTGGGCCATATGCGGCGGACAGAGATTTCCTTCAATGAATACAATCAACTGGACCGCAATCGCAGCAGCCTGCAAATCACCTTCTTCCTGATCTTCGCGATTGCCACCTTGCTGGTGCTGCTGGCCGCGGTGCTGATTGGTTTGCTGATGGCCAATCGCATCGCGCGGCCCATTTCGCGCCTCATCCTGGCGGCTGAGCGCGTGCGCGGCGGCGATCTGGCGACCAAGGTGGAAGAAGGGGAAGCGGATGATGAAATCGCGCGCCTCGCACGATCCTTCAACCGCATGACCAGCCAGCTTGGCGCGCAGCGTGCCGAATTGATGAATGCCTACAGCCTGATTGATGAAAGGCGGCGCTTCACCGAAACCGTGCTGTCCGGCGTGTCAGCAGGTGTTGTCGGGCTTGATGGGGAAGGGCGTGTCACGCTGCCCAATCGTTCCGCCAGCGCCCTGCTTGGCGTTGATCTGGATGCGGCGATTGGCCTTGCCTTTGCGCGCATCGCCCCGGAATTCGCGGAATTGCTGGATGCGGCAAAGGCCAATCCGGAACGCCCCAGGGTGGCGGAAATCCTGATTGGGCCCGCCAATGCGCGGCGCACCCTATTGGCGCGGATCGGCACCGAAACGCTGGGCGGGCGCATCGAAGGTTATGTGCTGACTTTTGATGATATTACCGAATTGCAATCCGCGCAGCGCAAGGCCGCCTGGGCGGATGTGGCGCGGCGCATTGCACATGAAATCAAGAACCCGCTGACACCCATCCAGCTTTCCGCCGAAAGGCTGAAGCGGCGCTATCTGCGCCAAATTACCGATGACCCGGACACCTTCCGCCAATGCACGGATACGATTGTGCGGCAGGTGGAAGATATCGGGCGCATGGTGGATGAATTTTCGGCCTTTGCGCGCATGCCCCAGCCGGTGATCAAGCCCGAAGACGCCAATAGGCTGATGTTGGAAGCGCTGGTGCTGCAACGCACGGCGCATCCGGAAATCACTTACGACAATCAAGCAGGGCCGGAGGCGCTGAAACTGCAGTGCGATCGGCGCCTGATCGGCCAGGCGCTGACCAATCTGTTGCAGAATGCGGCGGATGCCATTGCCATGCGCGAAGGCGGCGAAGCGGGCAGGATTGAAACGCGCATTTTGGTGGAAGGGGGCATGGTTGCCTTCCAGGTGACCGATAATGGCATTGGCCTGCCCAAGGCGGAGCCGCGCGAAAGACTGACGGAGCCCTATGTCACCCACAAACCCAAGGGCACCGGGCTTGGCCTTGCCATTGTGAAGAAGATCATGGAGGACCATGGCGGTGGGGTAGTTTTGGAAGATCGGCCCGAGGGTTCCGGCACGGTTGCGCGGTTGGTCTTGCCGCTTGGCGAGTCTCCCTGGCAATCTGACGGAACAGCCGCCAAGACGGCGCATACAGCAAATTGAGGGGCAGCAAGGTCGCGCATGGCGCATGAGATTCTGATCGTTGATGATGAACCCGATATCAGGGCGCTGCTGGAAGGCATCCTGAGCGATGAGGGGTTTGAGACGCGTCAGGCGCATGATGCCGATAGCGCATTGGCGGCGTTTCGCGCGCGTCGGCCATCCCTGGTGATCCTGGATATCTGGTTGCAGAATTCGCGCATGGATGGGCTTGGCATCCTGGAAGCGCTGCATGCCGAAGAACCGCAGCTGCCGGTGGTCATGATCTCGGGCCATGGCACGATTGAAACCGCAGTGCAGGCGATCCAGCAGGGCGCCTATGATTTCATTGAAAAGCCCTTCAAATCGGATCAGCTGCTTCTGGTGTTGGCGCGTGCCTTGGAAGCAGCGCGGCTCAAGCGCGAAAATAGTGATCTTCGGCTGCGCGCTGGGCCAGAGAGCGAATTGCTCGGCCGATCCGCTGGCATTGCCCAATTGCGAGGCGCGATTGAAAAAGTGGCGCCGACCGGGTCACGCGTGCTGCTGACCGGGCCGGCGGGCGCGGGGAAGGAAGTGGCGGCGCGCAGCATTCATGCGCAATCGCGCCGCGCCGATGGCCCCTTTGTGGTGCTGAATTGCGCCATTCTGAACCCGGCGCGGTTTGAAGAAGAATTATTCGGCGTTGAAGCTGGTGCGGATGCGCAAAACCAGGCGCGCCGCGCCGGCGTTCTGGAACGCGCCCATGGCGGGACGCTGCTTTTGGATGAAGTCGCGGATATGCCGCTTGAAACCCAAGGCAAGATCGTGCGCGCCTTGCAGGAACAGGGGTTTGAACGTGTTGGCGGGGGGGCGCGCGTCAAGGTGGATGTGCGCGTGATTGCCACCACCAATCGCGACCTTTCTGCTGAAATCGCCGCCGGGCGCTTTCGGGAAGATTTGTTCTATCGCCTGGCGGTGGTGCCCATTCGTGTGCCGCCGCTCAAGCAAAGGCGGGAAGATGTGCCGCTTTTCGCGCGCCATTTCATGGCCCGCGCCATTGAAACCACCGGCATGGCGCCGCGTGAGCTTTCGGAAGATACGCTGGCCGCCATGCAGGCCTATGATTGGCCGGGCAATGTGCGTGAATTACGCAATCTGATGGATTGGCTGCTGATCATGGCACCGGGTGAAAGCCGGGAAGCGATCCGCCCGGAAATGCTGCCGCCCCAGATCGGTGCCGCAGCACCCGCCGTGCTGACGCTCGATCGCAGTTCGGAGATCATGACGCTGCCGCTGCGTGATGCGCGGGAAGTGTTCGAACGCCAATATCTGGAAGCGCAATTGCTGCGCTTTGGTGGCAATATCAGCCGCACGGCGAATTTTGTTGGCATGGAAAGAAGCGCCTTGCATCGCAAGCTGAAATTCCTGGGCGTGCAGGCGGAAGACCGCACGCCTTCAACCCCCGTTCCCTGAGGTTCCCCATGTCGCGTATCGCCTATGTGAATGGCCGCTATGTGGCGCAGCCCGATGCGTCAGTGAATATCGAAGATCGCGGCTATCAATTCGGCGATGGCATTTATGAGGTGGTGCATCTTTACGATGGCCGCTTCATTGATGAGGATTTGCACCTGGCCCGATTGGAACGATCCTTGCGCGAAATCCAGCTGCCGATGCCGATGCCGCGTGCGTCGCTCAGGATGGTGCTGCGTGAAGTCGCCAGGCGCAATCGCGTGACCGAGGGGTTGCTCTATATGCAAGTCACGCGTGGCGTGGCGCGGCGTGATCATGCCTTCCCGAGCAAGCCCATCGCACCCGCCTTGGTGGTGACAGTGAAGCGCATTGCCCCTTATCCCACCAATGTGGATCGCTGGGGGGCAGCGGCGATTACCATGCCGGACCTCCGCTGGGCGCGCTGCGATATCAAGACCGTCAATCTGCTGCCGAATTGCCTGGCGCGTCAGGCAGCGCGCGAAAAGGGCGCCATTGAAGCGGTGCTGTATGACGAAGCCTCCGGCATGGTGACGGAAGGGGCAGCGACCAGCTTCTGGATTGTTGATGCGTCAGGCACCATCCGCACCCGGCCCTTGAGTGACGCCATCCTGCCCGGCTGCACCCGTGCGGCGCTGATGGCGGAATTGCGCGATGCCGGCATTGCCTTTGAAGAACGTGCCTTTTCCATGGAAGAACTCCGCTATGCGCGGGAAGCTTTCATTACCTCCGCCACATCCTTCGTGAAGCCCATCACCAGGATTGATGGCGCGCCGGTGGGGGATGGGGAAGTCGGCCCCGTTGTGCGCAAGCTTTTCGAGATTTTCGCCCGGCATGTGAAGGGGGCGATGCGCAACGCGGCATGAATACCGCCCCGCGCGCCATCCTGTTCGATTGGGACAATACGCTGGTGGATGGCTGGGCCGCGATTGAGGCCGGGCTGAATGCGGCCTTTCGCGCCTTCGGCCTGCCGCTTTGGAATCGCACCCAGGTGCTGGCCAATGTGCGGCGTGCCTTGCGCGAAAGCTTTCCTGAATTGTTCGGCGACGAATGGGAAAGGGCGCGCGATATCTTTTATGCCGAAGTGCGCGCCTGCCATTTGCAGGTTTTGCAACCCATGCCGGGCGCGGCGGCAGCGCTGGAAGCCGGGGCAGGGCGCCTGCCGCTAGGCGTGGTTTCCAACAAGCAAGGGCCATTGCTGCGCGCCGAGGCCGCGCATCTTGGCTGGGATAGGCATTTCGGCCCGCTGATTGGTGCAGGCGATGCGGCGGCAGACAAGCCCGACCCCGCGCCGATTCTGATGGCCTTGCAGGCGCTTGGCCTGAATGCAGCGCCGGACATCTGGTACGTTGGAGATACCGCGCTTGATATGCAGGCAGCGCGCGCCGCGGGCTTGCGTGCCGTGCTGATGGGGGATGCAGCGCATGATGGCGGCATTGCCGCTGCGGGGGCGGATCAGGTCTTTGCCAATTGCCATGAATTGGCTCTCGCGCTTTCGTCACTTGTCAAACCAGCCTGACATGCCAAACTAAGCGCGCCGGCGGCCGGAAATGGTTTTCGTCGGTCCGTGCCTGGTCGGTGACCAGCAAAAAGAAGGACCGGTCCCATGGCCGCTGAAAAGTCCCAGAACGTGCAGGATGTCTTCCTGAATCACGTTCGCAAATCCAAAACGCCCGTCACGGTATTCCTGGTGAATGGCGTCAAATTGCAGGGCATCATTACCTGGTTTGACAATTTCTCGGTGCTGCTGCGCCGCGATGGCCATACGCAGCTTGTCTATAAGCATGCGATCAGCACCGTGATGCCCGGCGCGCCGATTTCATTGTTTGATGGTGTGCCAGCAGCGCCTGCTGCCGCGGCGCCCGCCGCTCCGGCTTCAGAAACACGCCTGACCTTGCAGAGAGAGGTGATTTCTGACGGCGGTTACTGAACAGGGCGCCGGGTACCCAACCCGCGCCGCCGTCATCCTTCCCTTCGAAAAGCCCGCACGCAGCGCTATTGGCGATGTAGGCGGGAAGCGCGCCGCAGAGGCAAGGCTGGCGGAGGCGATAGGCCTTGCCGCATCCATTGGCGTCACCATCGTCCATTCCGCGATCCATCCGCTGCGTGAAAGGCGGCCCGCCACCTTGATGGGCGAAGGCCAAGTGGAGATAGAAAAAAGGGCGCTGCTTGATCAGCAAGTGGGCGTGGTGATTGTGGATGCTGCCCTCAGCCCGGTGCAGCAGCGCAACCTGGAACGCGCCTGGGCCTGCAAGGTGATTGATCGTACCGGCCTGATCCTGGAGATTTTCGGCGAAAGGGCGCGCACGCGCGAAGGCAGCTTGCAGGTGGAATTGGCGCATCTGGAATACCAGCGCACGCGGCTTGTCAGGTCCTGGACGCACCTGGAACGCCAGCGCGGTGGCTTTGGGTTCCTTGGGGGGCCTGGGGAAAGTCAGATCGAAATTGACCGGCGGCTGATCGGCGACCGCATTGTGCGGCTCAAGCGCGAATTGGATCAGGTGCGGCGGACGCGCGGCCTGCATCGCCGCGCACGGGAACGTGTGCCTTATCCGGTGGTGGCGCTGGTTGGCTATACCAATGCCGGCAAGTCAACGCTGTTCAATGCGCTGACGGGGGCCGGGGTCTATGCGCAGGATCAGCTATTCGCGACGCTTGATCCCACCATGCGCGCGATAAAGCTGCCATCCGGGCGCAATGTGATCCTATCCGACACGGTGGGCTTCATTTCCGATCTGCCGACGCAATTGGTCGAAGCCTTCCGCGCCACTTTGGAAGAAATTGCCGCCGCTGATCTGATTTTGCATGTGCGCGACATTGCCCACCCTGATAGTGCCGCGCAGCGCGCCGATGTGCTGGGCGTTTTGGAAGCCATGGCCGATGGCCCGGACGCGACCTTAGATGAGGCCTGGCCCGACCGCGTTTTGGAAGTGTTGAACAAGGCCGATATCCTGGGCGGCATTGATGCGGTTGAACGCCGGAGCCCGGATGCAGTGGCGGTCTCGGCCTTGACCGGGGCGGGGTTGCCCGCGCTTCGTGCCGCGATTGATGCTAGGCTTTCGGCGCAACTTGTCGTGATTGATGCGGTGCTGCCGCCGTCTGATGGTGCCGCCATTGCCTGGCTGCATGCGCATGGTGAGGTGCTGGAACGTCAGGATGCCGATGATGCGGTGCGGCTGAAAGTGCGCCTTTCGCCCATGGATCGCGCGCGGTTTGCAAGCCGGGGACAGAAATGACCATTTCAGCCTCGCAGGCTGCCGATCTGGCCTTGCTGCTGCGTGCGGCGTCTCGGGCGGAAATCCTGCCGCGCTTCCGGCGCCTGGGGGCGGATGCGGTGCGGAGCAAGACCGGCCCGCTCGATCTGGTGACCGATGCGGATGAGGCGGCGGAGCGGGTGATTACCGCAGGGCTGCACAAGCTTTTCCCCGGCTGCGTGGTGGTGGGGGAGGAAGCGACCGCGGCTGATCCTTCCCTACTTGGGCGGCTGGCCGATGCGGAATTGGCCTTTGTGGTGGACCCGGTGGATGGCACGGCGAATTTTGCTGCCGGCGTGCCGCTTTTTGGCTGTATGGCGGCTGCGATCCGGCGCGGTGAGGTCATTGGCGCCTGGATCCATGATCCGCTCGGTGATGACACGGCAATAGCCTTGCGCGGGCAGGGGGCCTGGCTTGCCGATGCGGAAGGGCGCCGCTTTGCCGATTTGCGCGTGGCCACCCCCGCCG
>Ga0194115_10005543_pt1 | contig 13099 bp, 11 predicted proteins | sample TA2MahsurfametaG_3_FD_148656 | JGI IMG/M metagenome (GOLD analysis project Ga0194115, IMG submission 148656) | Freshwater microbial communities from Lake Tanganyika, Tanzania - TA2015002 Mahale S4 surface | ecosystem: Environmental > Aquatic > Freshwater > Lake | place: Tanzania: Lake...
TCAGTGAACTGATGGAGGCGATGTTAAACTCTCCCGATCCACGTGTCATTATGGTCGGATCCGTCACCGGGAATGACAATACTGTCGGTGGAGGTGGAGTCTACCCCATCGCAGACTTGCATGAATTGGATGGATTCCGAGAGGGATTTGTCAATCCTATCTCCATGGCAGACGGTTATGGCTTCATTGGTGCGAAGGCATACAAGGATAGTAAACTCTGCTTGATGATGATTGCAAACTTTTTGCATACCAAGTACCACAAGATGACTGGAATTTCCTTCAGCAGTATGTATCCTGGATGCATTGCCGAGTCACCTCTTTTCCGTGAAAAGAGACAATGGTTCCGTACCTATTTCCCAATCTTTATGAAGTTCATCACCGGTACGTATGAGCAGTTCGATGTTTCATGTTGACGGTCGTGAATAATGCTAACAGAATGTTGTTGATCATAGGCGGATTTGTTGGTGAGCATGAAGCAGGACTTCGTCTCTTCCAAGCAGCCCATGATCCTCGCTGTGCCAAGTCAGGTGTCTACTGGTCCTGGAACGGTGGTCCTCGTGAAGGCCGGGGAGCGGAAGCTCTTGAAAAGGGTGGTCAAATCTCGGGTGGAGGTGGTGCTGGAGGAGGATGGGATTCGATTTTTGAAAATGATCAATCCAGTAAGGTCCTCAACGTTGATACACAAATGAAATTGTTTCAGTATGCTACCGAAATTACCGGTGCCAACTGGCCAGAGCTGAAACAAATCACTAGTCCATGTCCGACATTGAAGGTCATTGGTGCTGTTACTCAGGGTATGGTCAAGCGTGAAGAATTGAAACGAATGCGTGAGATGGGCCGACCAGGCATCGATGACAGAGTCGAACGATCGACCGTCGTTCCTAAGATTTCACGAACGACACAAGCTGCTGCCGTTACCGATAAGGTCGTGAGTGGAGTTTTGTCACGTACCGTCGGACGTGTCGCCCGCGTTTTAGGCCGACGTCTTCTTGGTGAGGTACCCGAAGCAGCCAAGACTGGATCCTACCATGAAACTTTACCAAAGAATGTCGTATCCTCAGGAGGAATATCTGAGGATGATTTAGAAGCTACAGCATTGATCGAACAGGCCATTGCAGAACAATTACAGAAGGACAACGCTGCTGCTGCAGTTGACGTCGTTGATACAGAAGATGAGGCACTTTTCCTACAGTTGGCCTCCGAGAAAAAGTCCGATGAAAGCACCGTCAGTACATAAAGAACACAAGGATTCTCGTTCTTTGATGAGACGAAGGAGGTATGGAGGAAGTAGTAGGACAAGCACACACACATACACACGCAAACACGCACACATGCACAGCCATCTGTTGTTATTTATAAACCATTAGCATTTGTATTGATTCAGTTCATGTCTCTGTTTCTCTTCCATTATGAGGTAAAGCAGTCTGCCTACTAGAGAGCCATCCGTGACGGGTCCTGATCTTGAGCCACGTCTTCGAAAGACTTTCACGCTCCGATGCGTGTAGTAAAGTAATGGTAGGCCTTGATAGGATAAAGGAAAATAGTGTCTCAAGTGCGCTGGTGCATCTAGGTTTACTTTGGTGAACGATTGACCTACACTAGCCTCTACGGAAGGGCGCATCATCCGATCCTAGGATGTATAGGGGCACATATATTCTGTTGCGGGTGCGTCATTCCACACATGAGACAAAGTAGTCCGTACTGCGCGACTTGTCGCGCGACACATCACGAGGACCACCCGCAACTTACGTGTTGGTATGGCAGCGATAGATTGACGGTGATGGGAAAAAGTGTTCCTTTTTTCTCTTCTGACAGCAACGACGCCTTCGAAAGGAGGCAATAAGTCCACACTCTCGTACATTGACGTCGTCTTGTGACTGTCGAAGTTGCTAGTACCTCACTGAACAACCTATTGGGGAGTTTGTGTTTGTTGTGGAAAAGATTATCCGTCCGAATGATCTCTAAGACTAGTCCTAGGTTCTTGACAGTCCGTCGGTTACTAACGATGTTTGCACTAGCGAAACTTGGTTCTTCTCTGACGTCGGGGTTAGTAGTATCCACTACTAGTACATTCCTTAAAAATGGAATCAAAAGAATGGATCAACGTGTGGGAGCTCCCATTCTTTTGTCAACATCATCTTCATCATCATCTTCAACCATGGCCCGATCAATGTCATCCGTAAGTTCGGATCGTTCCGCTGCCTCACAATCTCGACCAGCCTTTCGGATGCCACGAAACAGTCCAGATGATTCCAAGGCATCCTCTATTGCACAAACGACGGGGAAAACTTCGGCACAATCGATGACGTGGAATCCTTTGGGTTTGTACACCGAACTCGTCGATTGCCTCCAAGGAGAACTTCGACTTCCGACACCTACACCGGTACAATCTCTTGTCATTCCAGAACTCTTGAAGGAGGATAAGGAATCTTTAGCCTTTTTGGCTGCGACTGGATCAGGAAAGACTTTAGCCTATCTTTTGCCACTCATGCAACAACTGAAACAACAGGAACAGTTTGAAGATTATGAACGTCGACCACGTCGTCCTCGTTTATTAATTCTTGCACCGACCAGAGAATTGGCGGAACAAATCACACACGTTACAAAGTCATTATCCCATTCAATCAAGTTAAGTTGTCAGGCATTGGTGGGTGGTCATGATCGTGGAAATCAAAGAAAGGGATTAGCTGGTCGTCCTGTCGATATCGTCGTCGCGACGCCTGGACGACTCCTACAACACTGGAAGGATGGGACAGTCTTTTTGGGTGGTGTCGAGACGGTCGTTTTGGATGAGATGGATACCATGTTGGAACAAGGATTTCAACAAGACTTGCGTCAGGTCCTATATCCACTACTTTTCAAGGAGACGCCGAATGTTCCAGACAATTCCGATGGCCGACCTATCCCTATCCCTCCGATGAAGGAAAATGCTCCTCGTATTGTTTTGACATCAGCAACATTAACCCAAACTATTCAGAAACTCTTGGGTGATAATCCCAAAACCTCCAAGCTCAGTGTAAATGCAAAGAAGTTGCACGGTACCGCTGAAGCCGGTAAGGGGTACAACAAGTTGCTTCTTCCTCCCATGAGAATCATCAGTGCTCCTGGCCTTCACAAGGCCATCCCAAGATTGGAACAGATCTTTGTCGATGTCGGCCAAAGCGATAAGATCAGTTTGCTAGTCGATGTGATTTCATCTCAAAAGACTGCGGCGACTATTGTCTTTTGTAATACGGCAGCATCTGTCCGGGCTACCCAATACGCATTGTCGGAGGCACGAATCGAATCATTGGCCTATCATGGAGAGTTGAATAGCGCAGCTCGATCTGAGAATCTCAAGACGTTTCGGGCGGGTGCCGCTGGAGAACGGACTGAGGATGGGGAGAGTATTCCGAAAATTTTAGTCTGTACGGATCTTGCTGCACGGGGGTTGGATATTCCTGAAGTTGATCAAGTGGTTATGTTTGATTTTCCCTTGAATGCTGTCGATTATTTACATCGAAGTGGTCGGACTGCACGAGGTGCTGGTCGGGGCCGAGTTACCGCCTTGGTCGCTAAGAGAGATCGTGTCCTAGCAACCGCGATCCAACAGGCCGTGATGAGAGGTGATCCTCTCGATGGATTAAGTTCTCGTAAATCAGATTACCTCCCTGGATCAAGATTTGGTCCTCCCCCTTCTTCGAAAAGGAAGACCAATCCTAATCTTGGTCGAGGATCATCATCGACGTCACCCAAGAAGAAGTCTTCCTTCTCATCACCGTCGTCATCATCATCATCATCGACGACTCCTCGCCGAGGAGGACGCTCCCTGAGTCGAACTACTGCGAAACGATAAAGAGAGATTTAGTAGTAGATTGCGCATTTTATCTTTTTGTCAAGTCATTCCTCCACATAGCAACCTGAGAATCTGTGAGTACTGTTGTAGTACGAAGCCTGGGGAGGGAGGGTTTCCAGCCGGGAGATGGGTTCAACTAACTTAGCAGTGAACTTTCCGTCGTGTAAAAGGTTACAGTTATGATATACAGTCCTGACTTAATATTATATGGTCATAGCCATGCTACATGGATATCGCATTACATACATACATCAAAGCGGGACGACTATGTATGTATGTGACAGTGACAGTGATATGCACATACAGAGATATATGTGTATGGACTAATACTACGATAGTATATGAGAATGAGTTCGTGATACCGGATGATTGGGACATTTCTCAATTGGGGGCTCATACATAACTTCTTCGCTCAGCCATCCGGAAGTTTACATATTTTCTGTATGACGAGGCCCCACAGTGGTGTTTTTTCCATCCACCTTCGCCTTCTCCTCTCCTCCCAACGAATTTTTGGCGGGGTATCCGTCGGTCGGCACCGACGTATTCTCTTGCAGTTTCGAAGACCTTTCCGAAAAAAAATCTTTCCTTCTTTTAAACAGTCAACCACCCATTCCTTGGTGCTGTTGTTGTTTGAGAGAGACAGGGGGCCTAGCTAGTGTCATAAATTTTCTTTCACAACAAAAGAGAAGACATCAAAAACTTCTCAAAGTGTTATCTTCGCGTACTGCTCTTGGACAAACTTCCCAACAACACAAAGCTTTTAAGAATATGTTGCAGTCTTCGATGACCGTCGCCCGACAGGTCGGTAGGGTAGGATCTTCTACCCTCCGTCGTCGTGTGGACCGACCCTTGACGACGGCCACAAGCCTTTTGTCTGGTCAACGTCCCACCTTGGCAGCAGCAGCTGAAGGATTGGTCTCATCATCGTCGTCGTCCTCTCGTCGTTTCCAACAACGATGGATGAGTTCCTACTCGAGTTTCCGTGAACCACTATCCCTCTTTGAGGTCAATCCCCTTGGTGGTAGTGGTAGTAGTGACAAACCGACAGGAGGAATCCCAGACCGTGATGCTCCTCTTCGAGCAGATGTCCGGACGATGGGATCTTTGTTGGGACAAATCATTAAGGAACATCATGGAGATGAAATCTTTGGGAAGATTGAAGAATTCCGAAGTTTAGCGAAAAAGTGGCGTGAAGCGGGTGCTGGTCGGGATTCGAATAAGGCGGTGGATGCATCGAAGACCTTTGATGAATTGGCCCAGTTATGTTCCAATCTGACCGATGAAGAATTGTTAATCATTTCTCGTGCCTTTACCCATTTTTTGGCAATTGCGAATTCGGCCGAAGCTCATCATCGTGTCCGTTTATTGAATGAGACGATCAGTCCATTGGGATTACCCGATAAGCCCGATTCCTGTGGAGGTGCCCTAGTAGCCCTCCTCGAAAAGGGAAAGACAGCGGAAGAAATCTTTGAATGCATTTCGACTCAACAGACAGAATTAGTCCTAACCGCACACCCCACCGAAGTCAATCGAAGAGTCATCCTTGAAAAGCAACAACGTGTTCAAAAGGTACGAAGAAAAACTTCCCCATTTCGTTCATTGTTGTTCGTCTCTTTCTTCCTTTTTCTTGCCTGGAGTTTTGGTGTGTCTCAACTTTGTTTTTTTTCTTTCCCCACAGATTCTGACCCAGGCTGATACCCTACGGGGAAAATCAGAATCGACTGCCTTTGCTCAATCTCAATTAGATCGTGCTATGTATCGTGAAATTTCGAGTATTTGGCAATCCGATGAGGTATCACGATCGAAACCGACCCCACAAATGGAGGCAGAACGGGGGACATTAGTCGCAGAAAATGTCTTGTGGGAGGCCCTACCGAGTTATCTTCGAAAACTCAGTACGACGATGGAATCGACATTAGGAAAGAAATTACCACTCGATGCTGCACCAGTCATCTTCTCAAGTTGGATGGGTGGTGATCGTGATGGGAATCCAAATGTTACACCATCCGTTACTCGGGAGGTCATTTTGAAACAACGTGCTCAAGCTGCCGGTTTGTATGCACGTGATTTACGAAAATTAGAACGTGAACTTTCTATTCAGGAATGTAGTGAGGAACTCCGTGCTCAAGTCTGTGATGCACCTGAACCATACCGTGCTATGATCTGGCCAGTAAGTTTTTTTAAAGAAAACATTGGATTCGGGGTACCAAAAGAAAATTCCGTTCCAGTGGCCCGGTTTTGTCGTGCATATATCTCACCGCTGATTGTCGCAACGCCCTTTTTTTCTATTAATGTGTAGATGATCAAGAAACTCGAGAAAACCAAACGTTGGGCAGAAGCACAACTTGAATCTCACAAGGTTATCAAACCGGATCCAAAGAGTGTATACCTACAAAAGGAGGAACTCATGGCGGAACTTCGATTGTTGCACAGCTCCTTGTGCAGCACAGATAATGAAGTCATTGCCGAGGGATTCTTGACGGATATTATTCGAAATGTCGCCTCGTTTGGAATTACCATGGCGACCTTGGATGTCCGAAATGAAAGTGACCGTCACGAGGAAGCTGTGGACTGCATTACCCGTTATCTTGGACTTGGAAGTTACTCGAGTTGGAATGAAGAAACGAAATTGAATTGGCTTCAACAACAATTGGCATCGAAGAGACCCCTCATCCGATCCGGTGTCTGGCATGATCATCCTGAAATCTTCACCCCCACCAGTATCGATACTTTGGAAACTTTCACCATGATTGCTGATCAATACCCTGGAAGCTTGGGTGCCTACGTTATCAGTCAAGCGACGACTGCCAGTGATGTCTTGAATGTACTCCTGCTCCAAAAGGATGCCGGTGTGGAAAAACCCCTTCGCGTCGTCCCATTGTTTGAGACCTTGGGTGATTTGAATGGTGCCGCTGGAACGATGAAGACTTTGTTCAGCCTCCCTGGATACATGGGAGAAATCAATGGCAAACAAGAGGTCATGATTGGATACTCTGATTCTGCCAAAGATGCTGGTCGTCTAGCTGCTAGCTGGGCCCAATACGAGACCCAAGAAATTTTGGTAAGTTTCCTAATGCTCTCGTCGACGTGCGCCATCGAACCATCCAGGTACTAAATTTCGCATTTTATCTTCACAGGCTAAGGTTGCTAAAGATGCTGGTGTCGACATTAGCTTCTTCCATGGAAAGGGAGGAACAGTCGGTCGTGGAGGAAACCCACAAACCTTCTTGGCGATCCTTGCCCATTGCCCCAACACGATTAATGGAAAATTCCGTGTCACCGAACAGGGTGAAATGATCAATCAGAACTTTGGATACATTGACCGTGCGGAACGTACCATGGATATCTACACAGCGGCGATTTTGACCGAAAAATTGACGGAACGAAAGACACCCAACGCAGAATGGCGTGCCATGATGAAGAAATTGTCCGATATCAGTTGTGATGCATACCGTCGAGTGGTCCGATTCGATGAGCGATTCGTACCGTATTTCCGATCGGCGACTCCCGAATTGGAATTGGCAAGTCTCAACATTGGTTCACGACCTGCCAAGAGAAAGCCTGGAGGTGGCGTCGAAAGTCTTCGTGCCATTCCATGGAATTTCTCCTGGACTCAGACTCGATTCAATCTTCCGACGTGGCTTGGCGTCGGTGAGGCTATCCAAACGGTCTTGGATAGTGATGAAGAAAAGGTCATCCGTGAAATGTACAAGGAATGGGGTTCCTTCAAAACGACGATTGATTTGGTTGAAATGGTTCTCGCAAAGTCTGAACCGGCCATTGCTGCCCACTATGAGAGTCAACTAGTCTATGAGGATAAGGCAAAGGATCTTGGGAAGGAACTTCGATCCTTGCATCTAGGAGTTGAGAGTGCTATTCTGAATCTCACGGAACATGATGTCCTCAGTGAAAACAATGCCATCCTCCGTCGTCTCCTTGCCGTAAGGAACCCATACGTCGACTGCCTCAATGCCCTACAAGCTGAAACCCTCAAGCGTATCCGTGCTCAAGATGGCAATGAAGGCAAGGTCTTGAAGGATGCCTTGATGACAACGATCACGGGTGTCGCCAATGGAATGGGAAATACTGGTTAAGTAAAGAAAAGACAAGGGAGTCTGGAAACAAAAAAAATTGATAACAGTCGGCTCGACTTTCCTCGAGCTGTAACATCCGTTTGGTTCATTCTGATGAATATTTTTAAAGTTAATTCTTTTCGTACTTGTTATAACTACCTAGCTGATCTACTATTTTCAATCCAGTTGCTGCTAGATATTCCGGAAGCATTTCTACGGATTATAGGCCGACCTCAAGCATAAAGGTCAAGTCGGGGGAGTCGTCCCCTCCTTTCGTCAACCGCCTGTTGTTCCACGAACTTCGTCCGGGATTTGGAAAATCTTTGATCGCGAGACGAATGGAGGCCTCACATAACTTACAATTGCATACTTTGACGACATCTTCTCAAGGAAGGTGCACAAATTTCCCCCTTTTCCGGAAGAATAGGGAATCAGAATATGATGGTCACTCCATCGACGACAACGTTTCAGAAAATTATTGATGTCGTTATCATCGGTGGGGGGTTATCGGGAGTATTCGTCGCACATGGACTTCACAAGAGTAGTTTGGGAACATCACCCTCCTTCCAGTGGAACCTATTCGAAGCTCGATCTGTTCTGGGTGGAAGATTGACGAATGATAATATGGGGCATCAGATTGATTTAGGTGGCGCATGGGTATGGCCTGATTTCCAACCCAATATGAAACGATTGTTGAAGACACTGAAAATTCCTACATTTCCTCAACCGGATGATCCATCGTCGTTTCGGATTGATGGCGGAGCTGTGGAAATCGTCAATACGTTAGCAAGAGATCTTCCGAATGATCGAATACGATTAGGCATGCCGGTAACGAAACTGACATTAGTCGATGCGAAAGATGATGCATCCCAAACATGCACTACAGCAGAAGGCAATACTGGGGAAAAACTCATTCGACTCGATACACCTGAGGGCCCTGTATTCGCCAAAAGAGTTGTTTTAGCAGTCCCTCCAAAGATAGCATCCCAACATATACGATTCGATCCGCCACTATCAAAGGCCAAAGAAAAAGCCATGGCAGAAAGTCATACATGGATGGCAGGTGTCACCAAAGTATCTTTAGTGTATGATACTAAATTCTGGTCGACGAATATTTCCAATATGGGCCTTCCACGGCAATTACCGGGACCAGCCTTTCAAATGTATGATGCTTCTACAAAGGATGGTTCTATCAATGCGATTACATTCTTTGCTCATATCCCACCAGAATCACCCTCCAAGGTGGATGACGAAATATTGGGGAAGGAGGTAGCGACACAATTGGCCAACGTCTGGAGTATGTTCTTTGGTCGAAATGATTTGAAGGATCAAGTTTTCAAATACACGAATGCCCATGTCAAACATTGGCCGACTGAGACCTATATTTCGGAAGACCCGAATCCAAGACAAATTCATCCACATCCATATCCAGTTCCGGCTTTATCTACGACAGAATGGGATAACCGTTTGTTCTTTGCAGGAAGTGAGGCAGATCATCAATCCTCTGGCGTCATGGAGGGTGCCGTCGGTAGTGCACTACGGGTAGTCCGAGAATTGCTATCAGTCTTCGGCAAATAATCCCACCATATACGGGGTTTCAAGCTCTTTCCGAATAACTGCATAATTAATTAACAGATAGTTAAAGCTATAGCCAAGAATTGTCCCCCTATCATTGTCAAAGCCCTGTCGGAGAGCTTTCCTCTCCAGACTATAAAAACTCAAATAGCACACAAAGAATAAGTACCATGCTGAAGGTGACAGTACTGTCGCGATTCGATGAGGGGTCAGGGGCAGGTTCCGATGCCTCACAGGACGTCTCTGGTTGTTGACCGAGGGTACAGAAACATTCAACCTCCTTCCGGGATGAATCGAAGACCTCATTCCGGGATGAATCTAAAAATCGAACACTTTCATTGTCCTTGGCACATTGCACAGTCCCCAAGGCAGTATTTTCGAAAATACAATAGGGATAGGTGATCTGTTCTGCCTCGGTCCGTCCAGCCGCGTTACAAATTTTCGGCCATTCCGATGACCGGCCACATTCACCATCACCCAACTCTGGCCCAAATGGTTCTCCATCGTCAACGGTAATCTCTTCACCATCTATAGAACGGACGACGCAGACTGAGCCATCGCCGATATCGTTCGAATTGTCTGTTTCTTCATCATCATTTTCATTGTCACCTGTTTCTTCGTCATCAGTATCATCGTCATCTGTTTCTTCTTCACCTGTTTCATCGTCACCACTTCCGTTTGTAGCATCATCCTCATCCTCCTCATCGTCATCCTCATCAGAACTATTCGTCGTCGGTCGTAATGAGAATCCTGCAGTAGCGTCACCATCGTCATCATCCGCCGTTGGCCGTGAGGGGAGAGTGTCGATACTAGGAGAATCAATAGGGAAAGGCGTTGGTTCATTCGGAGTCGGAGGGCGCATACTGGGGGGTCCAATTGGCATCGGCGTCGGTAATGTCGGACGAATGGGGGGAGGTTCATCGTCACAATTAATGAAGGGTTTCTGATCGGATGGAACATCACAGAAACATGTCCGATCGATACCGTTCTCATCCTGATATTCGACCGATTCTCCTTCGGATGCACAAATCAATTCTCCACCAAAGTCGACCTCGACACAGAATGGACAAGATAATTGATCATCGGCTTGAGGATCACAGAAACATTGGAATTCTGGTCCACAGTTGCCTAAAGGCAAAAACTTCGTATCGACGGGTGCCCCGACATCGAAGGTAAATGGATAACCATTCCCATCTCGAAAGACACAAGCATTGATATCTGTCGACGTTAGGACACAATTTTCGACGGGTACTGAAGAGATTGTAGGCGCCTTGCATTCACAGATCTTGTCGTCTCCGTAAATATCGACGAAACTAGCCGTTTGTTCATTTTTCAAACATAATAAGTTTTCTTTCGTTAAGACAAACCCACAGTAGGGACAATCGACGGGTGGATTCTTTTCGGGATTACAAAAACAAGGAAACTCTGTTACGTCTCCACACCGTGTCACAAAGTTAGTTCCAACATTCTCTCCCGGGAAGAATAAATTCCCATTGAAATCACACAACCCAAATGATTCATTCTCCTCAGGATCAGTCAGGCCCTCACTCTCATCTTCGTCCTCCTCATCGTCATTCCTGGGGAGGAGATCGAATCCATCTTCATTCGATAGGGTACCAGTTTCGGCCATAGGATCACTGCGGGTGGTGCTAGTGCTGGTCATTGTGGTGGCAGGTCGACAATGGGTAGAAAAGATATCATCACCGCGACTTGATAATCGACAACTACAAGTCTCGAGTAGTCCATCTGTCGTCGTATAGGTAATCGAATTCCCATCTTCCACACAGAGTATTCCATCCGAATCGTTTGTTGTGGTTGTCATCCAACAAAAGGGACATTCCATCTGATCATGGATATCTGGATTACATATACATTGAAAGGTTTCACTATCTTGACAGGATGATGGTTGATAGGAATGGATCGATTCTCCCCGTTGAAAGGTAAAGACTGTCCCCCCCTCACCGACAAATTCACATACATCACGAGGTTTCGGTGCACCTTCTATCCGTCGGATGAATGAGACCAATAGGATTATTCCTAGATGTTTGTAGCCATGTTGTTGTCGTTTTTGTTGTGATACCATCGACATGATTTATATATAAATTTTGAATTCTTGTGGTTGAAAAATAAAGGCCGGCACTTGTTTACTGGCAATGTCCCCGAGCTTTCCTCAATGTCGTGTGCGTGCTTCCCTTTCAATTCCCTTATTCACAATCCAGGTCTCCTCGATGACACACATGCAGCGTTACAGGTACAGAAAAGAAATTTCGTGGAAACAGATGCAAGGGGACGCGTAAAAATCGATAGCAGACGTTCACGACTGCCGGCTGACCGTTCGACGAAAATAGACATATGCCAGCGCGAGCATGTCTCTTCTATATCGATAAAATAGTGAAAAGCAAGATCAAGATTTTGCTGACGATTTCATATATGCCCTAGTTCGTGGCCTACACCTCTTGCCCTTATATCAGTGAGTCCCGAACATCTATTCCTCGTATAAATGTTTCTAGTTCTGGCAAGACGTTCCGGGATCCTTCCCGGTCCGTTGCGACATAAGCGGATCGACACGACTCCAGCGAGTCGAGTCGGAGTTTCGGAGAGTGATTTTTGAACTGTGCAATGTAACGTACTCGCCCTGTGCTGGATGTACCTGCATCGAATCTATCTTGAACCAACGGGAGAGAGGGGCCCTTTCGCATAATCCGACGTGACAGTGACAAAAAATTCTCTCACGCGAACTGTAACACAACAAACATACACGCATTGTAACGCAACGATGGCACCTACAACTCCTCGAAATGACAAAGTCAGTGTAGAGAGTCTTCTCACTGATATGCTTGGCGAAATGGTACGTTTCCTGTGAATACCCACCCCCGTATGTTGGGAGGAAGGAGTTTTCATTTAGAACGAGAATGGTGATTGGTGATGTCGTTTTTCGAGTAACGGATGAAACTGCACGTTTCGTTTGTTGATGTTTTTTGTGTTCTGATGAATCTCTTTCCCGCTTTCGCATCACGTAGGAATCCGAGTTGACTAGTTTATCATCAAGCATTCAAGGACGTATGCTGGCAATGGACCGTAGAATGGAAACGTTGGAACAAAGTAAGTACGAGGACATTCATCCTGAGAGGAAGGAAGGTTTTAGCCACACCCAGGGAACAGAGACTAACCCCCCGAAACGCTCCCGTCGCTTCTTTTTTGTTTTCCTTCTCGGATTTGGTGTCGTTAGGTATTTCCGATCTTATGACAGATGCTGGTTTGGAAGTTGAAAAGGACAATCAACTCGACCTTTCATTATCCTCTCAGACTACGACTCCTACCAACCAAAAATCTCCTGCTGCCATTTCCAGTCGAAAACACAACGTGCTTTAATAGAAAGGTGGGAAAACAACACAACACCACCGATAGAAAGGGAAGGCTTTCTTTGACTGGGGAGACTTTGTGTTTCCCGATGTGGGCGTGTACGTGTGCGCCATATATACACACAAAATATCAACTTCATTTCATCATTGAATGCATTAGAACAACGGAAATTTCTATATTTAACATCAATACATAACTTACTTTTTGTAACAACCCTCGCCCCCCCCCCCACCCCCCCCCCTCCCCCGTTCCC
>Ga0194115_10005545_pt1 | contig 13093 bp, 15 predicted proteins | sample TA2MahsurfametaG_3_FD_148656 | JGI IMG/M metagenome (GOLD analysis project Ga0194115, IMG submission 148656) | Freshwater microbial communities from Lake Tanganyika, Tanzania - TA2015002 Mahale S4 surface | ecosystem: Environmental > Aquatic > Freshwater > Lake | place: Tanzania: Lake...
AGTGGCGAGTTCATTCTCTCCCTCCTTCGTAGGAGCACTTCCCACAGCAGCACCAGCGCCAGCGGCAGTATCAACGACAACAACAGCAGCAGCAACAACTAGTACTTCTTCGACTCAACCTACGATGGGAGGAGGAGGAGGAGGAGGACTGCCGCCTCGTAGTCCTGCGCCACGAACATGGGCACCCCAGAATCGTGGTCGTATTCTGAGTCGTGTTCGATCCGATGAAGATGATGAATCCACAAGACCCGTGACTATGCCGGGGGGTCATCGTCGGCCATCGTTGCAAGATCCACCCCGTCGGATTATGGAAGTCGAAGAAAGTAATGTCTTCACAGTCGCTAATACCGTCCTTGCTGTGAATGGGTCCGCCTTGATGCCACAATTTCCCCATCAGGCTGTTATAGAATCAGATGATCAGGACGAAGAGAATGAGGAATCTACTATTGGAGATCTTGATGATGCCACAATTGAAGAAATGGCAGCAAAGAAGAGTCTGACAAAGGCACGAGGAACGATCAAGTGCCTTCCTCGAGAACTTTCCATCCGAAATGCAGAAGATGATGATGTTACGAAATATTCAATGGACGATACGAATATGCCAGATTACTATCTTCAGTCATCTGAAATGAGGGATGCAAATAGCGCACGAGGATTATATACCGGATCTGTTTCAAGGAAACATCAGGTACCCAATGGCAAGGGAATCATGAACTACCATTTACAGGGTAGAAGTTATGAAGGTGATTGGATCTTAGGACACTGGCATGGTCAAGGAAAGCTTCTATATCCGAATCGAGATGTCTTCGAAGGCCGATTCGAGAATGACTTACGAATAGGTATGTACGATCGGTGATTGCCGAACTGTTCTGGTGGAGTTGGAGGTATATGAAGGCCGATCTCTCATCATGCGTTTTCCCTTCCGAAACAGGTCACGGAGTTCTGTACTATAATGATGGTCGTGTCTTTAGTGGACATTTTCAAGACGATGACCCAGTGACGGGGACATTAACCTTTCCAGATGGATCTCAATATTGTGGTGAATTGTACAATCAAGCACGACACGGATTTGGAACATACTATTTCAATGATGGTAGTACATACGAGGGAATGTCCTGTATGAATGTCTTTGAAGGTCAGGGAAGGATGACATGGCCTGACGGTGGGTGGTATGAAGGAGAATGGTTGGTACGTTCTTCACCAGCATGATGATCGGGCTTTGTTGTTTGTTGTCGACATGATTCTAAATGGGAATGTGATGTATGCATATTTTAGGCCGGTGAGATTAGTGGCCGTGGTAAAGAGGTGCGTGCCGATGGAACGGTCCGACACGACGGTCAATGGAGCCATGGTATGCCTATCCGAAGGAATTGATCCATGAGATACGGGGCGTTTCATCATCATTCCCATTGTTTTCGAATCTACTAGTTCGGTTGAACGGGGCGAGTCCGCGATTGTACTCTTTTTCCTTCTGATACTCATTGTTCTCGGCAATGGGGGAGAGAGAGCTTGGAAGAGTATCTAGCGAAAAAACTTCACTTTGGAAGCCGTACGATTCATACTCACTTGTCACTGTCAGTAATGAAATGGAACCATTCGGAAGACAATCGGTCCATCAACGTCATCAGGACTTCAGTCCGATGGGTCCACAAATGGGTTCTGGGTTGGATTACAGATAGTTTATACCGTGCGTTTCAGTACATACGGTACGTAACTTCGTACACGAAACGCGATAACGTTTACAGTACTCCAGTAGCGCTCTCTCTGTAATGACTCAACCGTTGATTCTTCCAATCGCGAACCCCAAACGGACATGCTGTACCGGAATGAAGGAGATTTCCGCTGCAGGCTGCACTGCTTCCGACATTAACCGCATATAGTAGGAAAAACGGCAACAATCCTTGTAGGTAGATGATGACTGGAACGATTTCACCTTTGGTTTTCCTTCTCCTCGTTGTGAATGTGGTCTGTGGTCGGGGACCACCCTACACGGAAGAACAACGTATGGCCGAGTATGTGAAGCGAGGACATACCTGGCCACCCCATATATATCCCAATACTCCAGGATGGAATAAAATCCTCACTCAGAGGTTTGCTCAAGTTCGAGCATTGGATGATGCTCAAATGAAGTGGGATGGATTTATCCAGACCTTGACAGCATCTTTGATGAAGAATTATACTGAATTTGGATGGGGTTTAACACGGGCACCAGAAGATTTGACGGAAGAAATTCGTGAGGCCATTTTTGAAGGATTGGATACAGCACGACCGGAAGGTGATATTGATGTCATCGATGGACCGATACCAAAATTCATTGATCGACCTGACCTAACGGAAATCGCATTAGAACGTCTACAACCAATCCTCGAGGCTTGGTCGGGTATTGAGTTGGAACCCTCCATCGCCTATGGCTTTCGACTGTACCAAAACCAATCCCGATTGTGGATGCATGTCGATCGGACTCAGACACATGTCATATCATGTATTTATCACATTGCGAGTTCCAGTGATTCCAAACCCTGGCCGATCGTTATTGAAGACTATAGCGGGAAAACTATCTCAGCCGTTCTACACCCTGGTGATATGTTGCTCTACGAGAGTGCGAAGAATTTTCATGGCCGACCAACCTACTTTTACGGATCCTTCTACACTTCACTCTTTGTTCATTATCAGCCCAAAAACGTCGAATGGAGACGACACGATCATGATCTAGATTCGCACTACGCAGTCCCACCATTCTGGGAAGACCATGTCCCGTCCGATGAACCTGCAATTATCGTAGAAGGTACTTCACTAATGATGCCCGACTGTCCTGACTCCTGGTGTCCCTTGGCGGAAGCAGACCATTATGAAGGGCCTGGTATGTATGGAGTTGTCCTGACTAGTGGCGCCAAAACGTATGAGCTCGAGATCGAGGAGGATGAAGAAGAGCTGTAGTTTGATTTGAATTTGTAGATGGTATAGGCGATATCTCTTTACTGTTAAATCGACCTGTTCGTATGTTCAGGTACTACTTTCTTTCGGATTGTATGCGATTAATTCTTGGAGTTGTCCCGTCGTGACACTTCCGATCAACACCGACATCAGCATGAAAGGAATGATGAAGACAAGAGCAGGAAGGCCCGAAGTGGAAAGTAGTGGAGCAAATTCGCAAGCCACGCAACCTAGCAAGTATCCAACCATGCATATAACCAACAATGATGTTGTTTTCCCTCCATCCGTTGTTGATTCATCAAATCTTCTCACAAAGGATGCCAATAAGGATGGGAAGACGGCGTCTCCCAGTCCAAGAGCACCACCAAGACTATTCCCAATTTTTGTCGTCAAAAGTCCAGGTGTAAATGTCGTTGAGGTCAATTTTTGTATCGCAATAGATCCCATAGCGGATGATCCAGCTGTCGGCGATAATTCAGACGTCAATACCAATGAAGAAGAACTCGAGAGAAATCCCTCAACAGCATCCGGATGAGGATTTGAGACTGTCAAAAGTTCGGATGCACCCGCTGCGGGGATCAAAAAGACCGATGTTGCATCATACAGAGTTAGAAGACTTAATGCCCCCACAACTGTCGCAAAGCTATCCAATTGAATAGCTCGTGATACCAAAATAGCTAATGCCATATTGACAAAGTTCTGTGCTGGCCATATTTGTCCAAAGCAGGCAATCCCCGTGATGCCTAAAGCGACAATCCACTCAAAGACGACCGAATCTGGAATCCATTTCAATTCATACCCTAGTCTCCGTATTTCCGATCGGGTGAACAGTACCAAAAGACCGACATTCCATACTTGGGTAATGGTCGGTAATACTTGCGATATAAAGTCTTGTATTGCCGAGCCTCGCTCGTCAGTCGACATAAATGAGGGTGTTCCCGACCAAAAGGGTAACAAGAAAACGGATAGAGCAAGGCAAAAGGATACCAATAATGGTAAAAGTAAAGCCTTTGTCTCCGTCGAAACTTCATCCAAACTTTGTTCCAAGCCACTATCGGTAAGTGATTGAATCAGTGAAGGCCTGACACTAGTAGGAGGTTCTTCTTCTAGGACTGTAGTTGCGGATTGATTGTCGTTACGTTCCTGTTGTTGTAATGTTGGTCGATATAGGAGTTCTTCTGTCAAGTCTGTGATCCGTTTTCCGAGTTGAGGTGGATCTGTCGCACCACGACAGGCTGCCAATCCGACGATGGTCGCTGCCATGGTATAAAGGTAGATCCGATTCGATATGAATAGCATTGTGACAACAATCAATTGTTCTGAAGAATTCGGTGGTAAAGACCGAGCCACCTGAAGAAGATTATCAAATATTATACTGATGAATGGGAGGAAGATCATACTTAACGAGAAAAGTTTAGGCGTCGTCGATGTTGTCGTCGATGATGACGATGATGATTCTGAAAGATCGGAAGTTGACTTATCCTTCCAAAAGTTGGCATACCGAATAGTCCCTTTCCTTCGACATGTTGAAGACGATGAAACATATTGCAATGTTGGATGTGGGTGAGTACCCACGTGAGGCGGCGAATGGTGTTGTTGGTGATAATGGTAGATGTTCGTCGTGAAGGTAAAACATGACGAGGGTGGAAGAAGAATCAAACAGTAGTAAAGAAGCACCGAGGATGGGAGATAGTATCTCATCGTTTCCCTGTACACTTTGATGGACTTCCGTTGGTATTCACTCTGTCAACTTGGGTCACATGTATAGCACACGTGCGGGAGAACCTTCCACTCTTTTAGCGCACCAACCACCACCAGAAGTTCGTCGATATTTTCTCGTCGTCCGCACGTCAATGAATGGGACGACGACGAAATGATGTTTGGCTTTTCTTCACACCACGCACTTGTGGAAGATCTGTTTGGTCATGATAGGTAAGTATATAGTTATGCATAGTACTTCAGAAGATAGATCAGGGGGTTTTCCAAGCGATCGGCGAATGTCATCGTTGGGGAATGCGCGGCCCGTGTCTGCCGTGTGCGGGGCCCCCTCCCTCCCCCATCCGGCGACGTGGGTGGAAGGTATATGGAAAATGAGAACCCCTCCTGTGCCATTGACGTCACGGCACGTGTCCGACAGTCGTCTTGAAAATGGAGTGTTGTTTGGATTGGTCCAACAATGTCGTACCAATGTCTGGGCAATAGATTGGCGTGTGTCGTCCTGCAACTGTCAAAGGTCGGCCTCGAGTTCGGCGCGAAGCAGACACCCTTCGGTCTTTTTCCCCGTTCTTGCACAGAATTCTTTCGCCCCCTTCTGTCGTGCGGGGATGTTGTTCTGAGCCGATTGTCATTCTCTTTTTCACTGCATACAATCTCTCTTCGTTGAGACCATCGAAACAAAGTCACCATCGATTTCTCTCACAATCCCCCCCAAAACACCAAACACAATCATCACAATGCTTTCGCCTATGAATAGTCCATACAGAAGGAATCTCTTCCTCTTGGCACTCTTAGCCTTCCATTCACTCACCTCGGCGTTTACTCCATCATCATCGGATGCTTTGTCGTCGTCGTCGTTGTCTACTACAACGTCGTCGTTGTCTACTACAAGCACTCATGCCGAACGACGACGACAACATCGACAACAATGGATTGAAAAGTCAGTGGATTATTATTCTAAAGTCATGAGAGAGGAACGACGGAAGAACATGGGACAGATATCCGATGATGTCTTTCAATCTGTCCAATATCAAGACGACTTTCGAGTCCTCGCTGAAAAGCACTATTATGCATTACGGAAAATAAAGGATGGGAAACATAGACATGCCGAAATTATCTACCGAAGAATCATTGATGAGATTATGAATGAAGAAGAGGATGGTCATTGTGATCATGCGAAACTGGCCGTAACGACCTTGTTACTCGCATTACACTGTCAACGGATGGGTGATAACAAAAAGGCAAGAGCTGTCTTTATTCACTTTTTTCGCGTCGTGGTCGTGAATAGTGGCGATGAAGATCTGTCCGAATGTGCCTGTTCTGCAAAAGTCTTGGGAGCCTATGCCCTGTTTGAAATGAGACAGGGTCATATCAAAAAGAGTTTAGAAATCGCTCAAAAGGCAGTCCAATTCGATCAAGATCTTCGACCTATACTGAATTGGAAACAATTCCGTGTAGCAGAGGAACGACAGAATAGCAACCTTAAGCCATAAAAAGTCTTCCCCCATTTTTGGTTTTCGACAACGAAAATTCTTCCCTTCTAGTCTAAAAACGGTAGAGGATACTACCAAAGGAGAGGACGCGGTAGACCGGTGTACGTACCCGACACAAAGATGTACTAGATGTATCGCTCTTCCATCACTGCGAGCTCGGACGTCGGCTACGCGAGGTCGGCATCGCTCACATCTCCATAAATAACTAAGATCTATTTTACGTGGTCACAGTCGATCTAGTGCTCACACGTGGGAGCAGGAGTAACGCTGATGAGATCATCGCTCACATCTCCAAAAAAGCCTCTTGGTCATAGTGGTCATTGACAGATTGGCATCCATGTCGCATCTGTGAATTCGCCAAGACTACCGTACCGACCTTGTTGCACAAAAAAAGAAGAAATCCTACGTATTTCAAGTTGTTTTGGACGCCTCGACGCTCATGTCGTAGTCATCACCTCTCATGTCGTTCCTATGTTGTATCAAATCAAAGACTCCCTCGACGTCATCAGTTGCAACTACACCACCATCCCAAGTGAAATCCACACCACCATCCCAAGTGAAATCCACGCCTAGTAAGGGACATTCAAACAAAGAAGAAGAAGAAAAGGACACAAAGAAGACGATTACATCGACGACGAAACAACCAGAATCCAAAAAGATGCCTACCGAAGAGGAAATTGCCGCTCGACGTCGGGTTGAAGAGGAGGCGAAGAAGATGATTTCAATGACCAGACAGACGAGGAAACTGAAACAAAAGGAATTAGTTGGTGATGATGCAGAAGAAATCCATGAACGGAAAGACAAGGTAGAAGACGCCAAAAAGATTTGGAGTGTCAAGGGAACAGAGGGACAATCTCATGGATCGGAAGCGATTGAAGACAATATTGCAGAGACTGCTAGACGAAATTATGAAGATAGTCTTCAGAAATTTAATGATAAGGGAAAGTCAGAGGATCATCTATCGGGGAGACCATTGTCACCGGAGGTAGTCAAACCCTTTGTGAAACCAACATCGGATCTTCCACCACTCTTTGGTGGTGAAAAGATGTCTATTAAACAACCAAAGGATTCTCAAGCATCGAATGCGACGAATTATGCAGATGAATTTTCCAAAATTATCAAGGTCGAAGAAAAAATGGTTGGACTGAATAAACATATAACGACGACAGGAATTGATCAAGCTGGACGACGTGTCACAAAGACGAAGATTATCCTCCCCGAACAAGTCGGTGTGACGAAGGAACAACATCAACAAACATCAGGTTCTACAACGAATAATGATTCGACTCCATCAACATCTGTCGGAGTTGGGACGTATTATTCCATTACAGACATGCGTCAAAATAAGGTTCCGGGGGTTGATAAACATAATCGTGAAAAATATTTATCACCCAAAGATTTTGAACAAGTCTTCAAAATGACAAAAGAGGAATTTGCCAAATTACCCAAATGGAAACGTGACAATATGAAACGTGATTTACATCTCTTTTGAAAACAAAAAGGAGTGTATTTCTATGTACATGTATAGTTTTATGAGGATGTGACTGGTGTGACGAATCCTCTTTCTTTTAGCACGTGAGCATATGAATTTGGTTTGTTCTTGTAGTAGTGACCTCTATTGTTTCCGCCTTAGACTACGTTGACGTTTTCGTTTTCGGTGGGAAGATGGGTACAAAGTAATGTCCTGGTCGTTCATCTCGAAGTCGGACCAACGCATCTCTCCATACAGAACAGGAACATGGAAGAATCGTTCCATCGGATATCCGTTCGGAATCTTTTGAAAAGGTTAAATAGTCTGACTCAATCGTCTTCCGTAGGGTCGATGCTGCTTCAGCATCATTGACAGAATTCCGATCATGTTTCGAATGGATATTTGGATCTATCCTTGTCAAGTCGACTATAATCATTGGTTCGGATGACCGTTCCACTACTTTCGGAGGATCTTTCTTGGGCGGTATTTCTTTTTCTTTTTCTTCTTCTTCTTCGACTTTCCAATAGTCGTCATCATCGTCGCCACCATCCTCTGTCGTTTCCAAGTCGTATGGACTTTGATGGGACTTCGCACCATCGTCTACGACATCCTTGATCTCCAACTCTTCCATACCCCATTCATCCGATCCGTCAGAGTCGTCTGGTTCAGTCATGTTGAACTATGATTTGTTCAATTCAACTATGGAGGAAAGGGGGTAGATACCGAGGTAAAGATACAAGATAAGACAAAGGACAAAACGGGAAGCAACGACCGTCGAGCTCCTGGTGGGAGAGATGTTTTTTCAGGTTTTTTACATTTGTCAGCGGTTTCGGCGTGACAACTTGAGGGCATATATATGTACGGGCGAGGAATTTACACAATGGAATCTTTCAATCGGAACCATCGCCTACTTTAGAGAGGTGTTTTTCGAATTTCGGTGTCACGAGTCACGACGCTATGAAGTATAGTCTGTACATCACAATGATGTAGCCGGTCGCGGAAGCCACCACATATGATGATGTTGTGCCAACCATCGACGTTTACGGTGCGGATTATCACCACCATCGTCAGGATACTGCAACTTACAACGATGTTTTCTACGATTGCCTCTAAAATCCCCACCCATCGTATCGTACCTCGATTGAAGGGTTCTTGTCTCTGTGGTGCTATTCAATGGCAATTGGAGGACGTCGCTGTATCTCAAATTTGTATCTGTCACTGTACGGCATGTCAACGTCATTCTGGAAGTTCTAATATCCCCTTTTGTGCTATCGAACGAACAAGGATATGGCCACTCCTTAAGGATCAACCAACACTCCAGGGATACCAGTCGTCTGAAATTGCGACACGATATTTTTGTAAGACCTGTGGGACCCCCGTCGTTCATGATTACCATGCTGAACAACATACTCTATGGATACCTATGGGCTCATTAGTGATGGATGATAAGGACAGTCGTATCCCCCTAGATCCTACCCGAGATTCACATATCTTCTGCGAAGATGCAGCAGATTATGAAGAATTTGCAGAACGTAAACTGCTTCGATATCATTCCTTTGGTCTATACAAGGTCGATCCAAGTCAACCTGTGGAAGATTGGACGGATCTACCGACGATGGAGAATCCTGTTTGTTTATTCGTCAAAAAGGGAGATCCCAAGTAGAGGGGACACTACGTGACGTGTACAGTGTTGACCAACTACGACTCCTCCTGCGGTGACGTGAGTTGACTGGGCAGCGTTCTGTATCCAATGAAGCCGGAAACTACGGGAACAAGGAATACGGTAGTATGATCACTAAACACATCGAAATTTTGGTTTTGACATCCCGCATGATGACGGCTGTACGAAAGCAACGACTCCGTATCGTCATCGCGGATTGTTTCCTGTCATCTTCTCTGGTATTCGTTATGCGACAAGAAGAAATACAGGCGATGAGATATATCCATCCTGGACCCTCCAGGTTGCGTAGTCGATTTTTTTTTTGGGGGGGGTTGCTATCTCCTTCCCACACTCGACTTTGTTCCACGCCATACAGGCGACATATGTTGGTGTTTGGGGGATTCCAAGGGACTCGTATCACACACACATCACTATGGCAATCGCACTGATCCAGCCAACATCAACAAGATCCCGTTGAGCTTCATCGAAGGATCCTTTTGCGAATGTGAACTGCTTTGTTCTCCACGATCCCCCACCCAACAACGCCATTTCGACCTCATGTAGGTGAGGAATGCATATGCATGATCTCAAGGAGGCTAGAATAGGGACGCAACGCGACCCCCCGCCTTCAACTTTAGCTGTCACTGTAAAGGGATGAATGAAAGAACTGTCCCTTTTTCACGGTATATATGTATGCATTTAAGGTATGCATATATATATACAACCCACCGTGATGTTTTTGCGATCACAAAAAGATCGTGCTTGACAGTGAGCAAGAATACACCACGATGTTCCAAGATCACTGATCTTTCTGGTTCTCATCATGCGAAAACAAAAAAACATGACGAGTGCAATCGATCCATGATGCACACAAACTTGCCTTCATGATTCAAAAGTCGATTATCCACCGACTTGTGATTGCATTATCAACTCTTTCGATCTTCAGCCATCATCTTACCGTCGAATCATCATCTGCGTCAGCCATGACATACAACTCTCGTATCGTCTTAAAGTACCTCAACATCCTACCGTATGGAGGTAGAGGTGGCGTCACTCGATTCTTTCTTTTGAGTCAAGGATTGACCTTTGAGGAAGACCTCGTCGCTAATTGTGCCGAAGAAAAGAAAAGGATGATGGAATCGGGGGAGAACCCAGCTGGAGGTGTTCCTATCCTATACATTGATGGTCAAGCGCATCCCCCGCATATTGCTGCCGCTCGTTATATGGCCCGAATCAAGGGATCGACTTCGGGTGATGACTACAAGGACTACGTGCAAGACTTCGTCGCTGATGAATATCAAGGCTTTCGTGATCAGTGGGCCAAGGCGACTTTTGGTGGTGATGAAGATGTAAAGAAGGACTACAAGGACAACGTCGTCGCAGGGCAATTGAAAAAGTTTGATTCCTTGTATGAATCCTTCAAGACTCATGAGATCTTCTTGAGTGTTAGTTCCAATACTGAAAGACCCCTTTGGGGTGATGCGGCGATCTTTGGTCTACTACGTGATCACATCTTGACGGGATACGTGACCCGTGAAGACTTGGCCATCTATCCTAGATTGACAGCCATGTTCACTGCGTACGAGGTGATTCCCGAGGTGAAGAAGTGGTTGGATAGTTTGGAAAAGAAGTAATCGTTTTTTTTGGAAAGAACGACGATACATTCACGTAGACAGAGAAAAACATACAAAACCAAAACATAAATGTTGGAAACATGTTATTGCCTGTTTCTTTCTTCGTGTCAACATTATCTATTTGGCCGAGATCATTTTAGCATAGCAATGCTACAATACTTCAGATGCCTTTTGACAGGTGCGTACGGAGTTCCATTCTAACTGTGATGCCTCGACATCTCTAACAGTCGGTGCTCCGACTTCCAACATGATACCGACACGCCATAGTGTGCATCCTAGCTATCCTCCGACGATTGTGTTGACACTAGAAGACACATCACGAGTAGGTCCGATGGGGGTTGATTCTGTTGGATTTTGAAACGACTCTCGGCCAAAACGTCGACTAGGCCCAGAGTCGTGTGCTACACCAGAACACATGCTCAACATACAGTGTCCATCCAATAGATCTCTGAATAATCGTTTCATGTCATCCCCCGCAACCAAAATTGTTCTGACCTTTAGCCATCAAAATGGGATTGGGCGTCAAGCAAATGTACTATAGACGTACAGAAGGGCTTGGATCCTGTGTAGCTGCTGCATACACCTTTAAATCTTGATTTTTTGGGTCGTACTTTATCGTGTGATCGTGATAGCATATTCCGAGACTTGAATCAAATATACTGAGCTTCATTTGCATCATGAACATAAATGTCCACCACAGGAGTATTTCGGACACATACGAATATAGTGTTTCGAGGGATGGACTTGGTCCATAGAGGAATCGTACCACCATGTTACATGGTATACCCATTGAGTTTCACTACACTGATTTATATGGCACGAACAAAGGGAGCTTGTCGAATATACGACGGCCAATTCCAAACTTCTCCACCGTATCGATGCGTTAGATGGGGAAAAAATTTATGGCGTCATGAATTTCTTTGTTGTTAAATTCAAAGACTGACAGAATCGCCTTTTTCAGCAGCTGGACAAAGGAACTTATGAAATCCAAGTTTCGTCGTCATGATGGGCGTCACAAGAAGAGGTGTGTTTTGTGCGTATGAGCGAATTCGTCTACTGTAAAGTCGTAAAGGATGTTCCTATCTTCTCATACGGGATGAAATTTTCTTCGGCACCCAAGTGTTCTTCCACATTGGTTTCTGCTTCCGTGTGGTCTTCCACCTTGGTCACAGTCACTCGTCTCCGCTTACTGTCAGACATTGATGCAAGAATAATGTGGACAAAACACCATAAATCGGACGTTGCGAACAACGACCTGAAGAACTTGTGGCACAGTGTGGTGGTAGTAGAGTAGGACGACGAATTTTTTGGTGACTTCATCACACGCCACACGCCACACACGAAGGCAAAAAAATCCATCCCAATGGAATCGAATGGAGAAGGGACACATTCGACATTGAAACCCACTGGAATGGGCGACCACAAGAGCCTTGTAAAGAGCCTACCAACAAGGCCGAAGCCTGGCGTCATTCCAAAGGATTCCCTGCGCACAAAGATTCCGACCTTTATGCACGGAAAATAGATCGGTATAGATTGAAATAAGTAGGATTCTTACATATGATATCATCGGTGGGCTTTTGCGTGAGATCGTGCCTGCGATCATGTGACTGTGACATCAAAGGGCACATTCCCATCTTCCGCGACAGGAGGAGGATGACCCAACCATGATAACCCGAACTTCCCTATTCCCTCTTTTAGAGCAGAGGATCAAATCTTCCCCAAATCGAGAGTACATCGAAATTGGTTTGTTATTGCTGGACAAGCCAACCAACATCCCTCTCAAATGAAGCTGCGACTACTCGCTTTTTGTTGTTACCTCGTCGTCCCTTGTGTAGTATTCCTCCTACTACCGGCGTCGACTGAGGCCTTCACGGAAGAAGAACGTGTGGCAGAATATCATGCAAGGAATTGGACATGGCCGATTCCTGAATTTCGACCCAACACCGATGGATGGGATCGTCTTATGCGACGACGTTTACGACAGGTAGCAGAAATTGAAGATACTGGTGATCGTTTTGAAGGCTACGCTCAAACGATGAGTGCAGCATTAATTCAACCTAACTTCACCGAGGTGAGTTCCCTTCTTCTTCTTTTTCTTGTGACTTCGTTCCCCCCCCCCTTTTCCATTCGAGAATATCTTTCTTTTCTATACGTGAAAGAACTACAAAGGGAAAACCTTTTGTCG
>Ga0194115_10005546_pt1 | contig 13092 bp, 4 predicted proteins | sample TA2MahsurfametaG_3_FD_148656 | JGI IMG/M metagenome (GOLD analysis project Ga0194115, IMG submission 148656) | Freshwater microbial communities from Lake Tanganyika, Tanzania - TA2015002 Mahale S4 surface | ecosystem: Environmental > Aquatic > Freshwater > Lake | place: Tanzania: Lake Tanganyika...
GATATATTAATTTATTTGATAATTTATTTTCATTTTACAAATGATACAGTTTAATTATAACAATGGGTCAAACCGAATCAAAAAGTTATGTTGATTAAACTAAAATAGGCACAACTTTTTCTGTAATTAGCTTTTTAAATAGAGTAATAGATATTGGAAAATGGTAAGAGAAGGAAAGACAAACCAACTGCTTAAATAATTTCAAGAAGGAAATATAGACTGCTATCAGATTATAGAATAAAATAGTAACCACACCATCGTCCATGAAGCTATAGTCCTAGATAGAAGGGAACTCTTTAAGTTGTGTGAAGTTTATGGAGCAGACTGGGATCAAAAAGACATGAACGGTCTGACCCCTTTGATGAAGGCAGCTGGTCTAAATCGACAATATTACTTATAAAAATTGATTTAAATGGGCGTTAAAGTCGATTAAAAAGACAAAAATGGTCGAAATGCCCATGATTATGCAAGCCTTTATGGCCATCATGAAATAGCAGAAAGATTATAAGAAATGAGTTCCAAAAATTGATTATAAAAATGTACTTTTATTATCTTTTCCATTTTTGATTGATCTTCTTATCGTTTTTAGATAAATTACAATTTTATTTGTTCGATTATAGAATTTTAGGAGTTAATGTAAAAACATACTAATGAGAAAAGTTAATCAAAGTTCAAAATTCAACACTTACAAATATTAAATTACATAAAACACAAGTTGCAGCCCCTACATCCTTCAGTATTTATATTGTTATCAAAAGAAATCTCTTGCTCGATTGCCTCGGTTGAAATAAAATATTTGTCATACAGTGCACATGGGATAAATTGAAACCAAATAATACAAATTCGATATAAAAAATTTGCTTAATAGCTCGAATAGTCATGAGAAAATCTATAAGGAAAAGATCAGGAAAAAGCAATAATAGAAGAAACAATATAGACTTAATAAAACATCAAAGATCAATTGTAATGAGTTTTAGTCAGCTTAGCATTTAGTGAAAAATCAAAGTAGACTCAAAAAATATCACAAAAAGCATCTATTATCAAAAATAGAATAAAACTATATCTCGCAAAACAAAAAGTTAGAGTTTAAAGAAAATAACTAAAACTTAAAAACTTCATAAACTTTGAAATATTAACTCTTGAAAAATGCAAAATAGATAATAAAATAAGGAAAATAAAAACTTATTTAAAAGGCATTTAAATCAAAAGATTGTTAAAATAAACAAAATTTGAGCTTCGACTATGCAGTGAGTAAACTCAAACAGCTAGAAAAAGAAGAAAACGATCAAGACTAAAAATCAGATCCTTATGAATCAGTTTCTCCCAACAAACTTAACAAATACATAGCATTATTTGAAAACTATAACTAAAAATTAATAAATTGGCAGTAAAATGTGTTTAGTAGATAATTCAAAAAGAAAAAAAATTTTGCAAAGAAATAAAACAATAAAATCGGTGATGATGATTTTTCAAGAGATGAAAGGAAAGATTTAAGCGTATCTAATCATAATTACATCGTTAGATCTTCAAACAGTCGATCTTCTATTTACTTAATCAAAGATAACTAATATTAAAATAACAAATAATTGCATTTTAAACAAGAAAAGTTCAGAATGAGAAATAATCACAAAAAGGTTGTAGCTCTTTTGAGTAAAAAATCATTCGATTCTATGTATATTTGATATAAATAATTTATCGAAAACAATAAATATATCATCAAAAGTTGTAGTAAACTTAGCCTACATTTCTTCTTTTTGCTCTTTCCTTTGCGTTTTTTGGAGATTTTTGTTTAGGCCTTTTTGGGGAAAGTAAAGTCTGAATTTTATTACTACGAGGAGTATTTACTACTGTATTTTTATTAGAATTCTTTGAGTTTACTGAGCTTTATCGATTAAAATCAGCTCTGTTGTTTCCCGGTGTTACTTGAACGCCTAATCCTGAGCTTTTTTTTGTCTTTTTTGTAAAACAAAAGAATAATTATTCGGTCTCATCGACCACTGCCTTAGACTTCGATTTAGACTCTGATTTTTTCTGAGGTTTATTTTTCGAATGATTTTTTTTTGTATCTTTTTGGCTTCTTCTATGCTAATTTTAAAGATTTGATATTTTTTACTTCGAAACGTAATTTGAATTTTTTTTGTCTTTTATTATTTAAAATTTATTGCTAAAACTTGGCGATTTCTTTAGTTTACTTTCACAAACATTATCTTTAGAGTCAGTTTTAATGGAGATATTAGTCATATATTATTTAGATTTATTGAAATATTTCTGTTTACTGTTACTGGTTCTGTTATTGATTTGTTTACCAGGAGAGATCAGTTAATTCGTGAGTTTTTTAAGTTTTTTTAACTTCTATGTCTTTTTGTGTTTGTCTATCTCAAAGTTTGACTTCAAATTGTAATCATTGTCATGTTATTACATATTTGATTATTTAAGGTCAATAGTCCTCAATTATTTGTAGGGTCTCAATAAATCTACATATTATTGAATATCTATATTCAGAATCTCGATTATCTTAAGGATACTTTAAGATTATACAGTTTTGTACTCAGCTAATTTTATATTATAATGTTTATGAAAGCTTGACATTATTTAATTCATATATTTCACCTGGTAAGGGATAGATATTGAGATAATCATAAGGGCTAAAAGATGAAAATTGATTGATAACTTAAATTATTTGCTTGATTTTCGATCCTATGGCCGATTTTTATAGATCTACAAAGATTTTAGCCTCAGTTACGTAGCCCTGCTGAAAAAAACTGCGGACAACAGAATGATTTTTTTATGAATGTGATATTCTTTATCGATATTGCTTTGATCAAGCTTGTCTTTAACGATGCTGAATATTCCTATTTCAGATTATTCAAACTTCAAAACAATAATTTCAACTATATTTCCTATCGAATAGCTATTCAAGCAATCAATATAATCTTTAGTTGTGGCATCCTTATTTGATTTATTTATCGCATTACTCTTCTACTATTACCATAGTTGCAAACAAAAGTGTGTTCCTTTGAGCATTATCTGGTACAATTAATTGTAATCATTTGTGTTCTCTATCTTTTTCTAGTATTCAGCTAAAGCCAGTAATAAACTCAGCCGCAAAATAGTCTTTTATTCACTCTAGCTATAGTGCCAAGACAGCTATCTTTTGAACTATTAGATAGTTCCTTTAATGCAATGGACTATCAGCCTTGAAGATTTTTTTATAGCAATAAGCGAGTCTTAATGATTTGCTAGCTGTGAGTTTATGGCACATAGTTGGATGTTGTATCTGCATAACTGTTGCTTCATCCTGATCATGTTTGGTTCCTTATTTAAAATAGATTCCTCTTTGATAAGTATAGTTTCATTCGTACAAATAGAGCTTTCCTTTATGAACTGTTAGTAGTTATAAATGATTCCTTACAAATAGTTGCTGCAGTCAATCAACTACCATAGCTTTTGATAAATCGATGCTTGATTATGTAGAATATGGATTATAAGTTATTTGCTTATGTTTTTGCCACAGCTAGCAGCATACTCCACAAGTCTTTCAGCTTCTTTCAAATATATAAGAGCAAATTTCAATTATTGCTTTTAATTGATTTCAACCTTCTTGTTAGCACTATTTAACAAATTGGAAATTGCCATCAAAAATTTTTCTAAGATAGAAGAATCACTTACATCTATCATTAATCAAAATATGCATTTAACTAGTCTTTAGGTAAATTTTTTATTTTAACTCGATACATTAACTATCCTATTATTATGAAAAACTTTATTCTTCGTTTTGATCTTACTAAGACATACGTTTTTAAGATTTATTTAGTTAATAATATATAATGTTCTATGTTTCTAAATATAATCTGCTTGATAGTTCAGAAAGATATTTACGTCTAAGCGTTGTTTATTATCACTAGAGAAATGTATATTTTGCTGTCTCAAGGAAAAAATTAAAGGAAAAAATCATAAATAGCCCAATAATAATAAATCACTCCTATTGAGAGATAATGCACCTAAGGCTCTTAGGCAAACTTTATTAAATTCTTTAAAGCTCAAAACTAACTATATATGTTTCTTCTATCTAATATGATATTTTAGAATATAATTTGACTATTCTGAGTTCATTTAAAAATAGAGTATAAATTAAAGGAATTATTTATCAAGTTCATAATAATTGAAAGATGAGTTTCTGGGAGAATCCTCAACATGGAAATCAATCTGAACCAATCTAAAGTTAAACTTAACGCCTTTTCATAAAAGTTTGCAAAAATTTATAGTACCTTGGATACCCGCCAATAGACATCCATGACCTCGATGAGCCTAAATTTATTTCAGATTTAATGATAACGTAAGTTTTTCATAACTCAGGTTTTGCAAATTGACGGATGAATATTCGAGTGTTTTAGAGAGAAAGAAAATTTTTGAGCATAAATTTTATGTATTAGAAAGAGATAGCCTTCTCTATGAATAAAAGCTAGAGACCATCAGATCATAAAGAACTTTATATCGACGGTAAAATGATTAATTGAAATAAAGAATGAAGCAAAAAGAAAGGTAAATCAAATAAATCAAGTAATCTATAGTTTTATGTAGTGATAAAAAAGTAAAAGAGAAAGAAGAATGTTTGAAATAACAGAAGAAAATTTCAGATCATACTGAAAGAGGTTTGAAAGTAGATTTAAAAAAGTGTGAAGACAAGATAAAAATACTAGATGCTAAATTAAAAAAATACTTAGATAAAGAAAAGGTTTAATACATTAACAGTTTTTAAATCATGAATTCGATTTCAAATAATGGTCAACTTTACAAGAAAAATCAGAATAGTCAACAAGTTCAAGGGGAGTTTTTTTATCAGATGGAAAAGAAAATGAACTAAGAAAACAAACGACTATAAAATATAGTGAATTTTTATACAGAAAGGCTTCAATAAATTTATCAAGCAATTTCTAAAATTGCATCTTCTTGCGAAGAAAGGTCTTTGAACGAAAGAAAATGGGCAAATATCTCTCTTATTCTTTTGCCACATGAAAATTCGTAGTATTTTATAGGGTAGTTGAATAGATCCATTGAAACATTAAAGTAATTTGTAGCTACTTCATTTTCAAATAAAGCCAAGACAATAAATATATAGAAATTACCTCAAGACGTATAAAAGTTAGCTGCTGAAAACTTGAAGATGAGGTAATATTATGGAGACTGGTAACATTTATTCAAGAACATGAAAGGATTGGCGAAATCTTCAATGGAACTAGCTTTGAGATATAAAAAAGTGTAATCTCAGACTATAAGACAAATTCATAATTAGTTGAATCAAGGACTTTCCGGGATGCAATTAGCTGAAGAAGCATAATAAAACTCGACTAATATAATTACAAAGATGAGACAAGCCATGGAGTTGAGAGAAAGAGAGTAGCAAGACTTTTTGCATAATAAGGTAAATTTTATAAAGAATGAGCTATAGGTTTCTCAAAGAATAAACGAAGACATATAGAATTTGTTGAGCAACAGAGATTCATCTTGAATGATTGTTCATTTCATTAATAAAAATACTTATTCATCTTGCTTATATAGCCTTGATAGTCAGTCCTATAATATCATATAATATTATCCGTTATATTAATACAATGAGTCTTAACAAGATAAAATAAACTTTCTAATCGCTTGGTTACACTGGAAATACACAAATTTCTCAGCTAAAGTTCCAATAAGTCTTAAACAACCTCATGGTAACTTTTTATTTATACAGTCTGCAAAATCTAACCATGCCTATGACAGATAGGTTGCTGATTAGTTGTGGTAACAAGCTTCTGGAGGGGCCAAGTATATTTAAATCAATCGCATCTGCTAAACAATTGACGAGGGGATCAATATACTTCAAATGAAGTTAGAATAAATAAACGGTAAGATAGGATTTATTCAGGTTAAATCAAGTTCTTGGAAAAATAAAAATTACAAATTCATAGCTCATCAAACGGGGCGAGTCGTAACTCTCTTCAAAAAATTTAAAACGACTTAGCTGTCTTGGAACAAGACCGTTAATAGTATGAATAAGATTTACGTCTGGTCACCATTCCTTTTGGAATTAACGTGCTTGGAAGAAATTCTGTAAGAACAGGATACAATCCCTCCGGTTCGAGAGTTGGGGCTGGGGCAAGCGGAGATAGTAATCTATTTGATCAATATCCCGATTAAAACTAAGAACTCAAATACGTCCTGTATTTTTCAATAGCTTTTGCAGTCATATAGGTTATAATTATCTATGGAAAATATGACTTTCTGAATGTAATCTTTTTAAAATATAGCTTTTAGTGGTAACTTCCTTGCTGTCAATATATTTACTGAACCACTTCGACAATATTTATGTAAAAGTGACTCTAGCCTTGCTTGTAGTTAGTTAAGTTCTCGACATCATATGGCTGTTTATGTACGCAGACCAAAAGTGGAATCCTCCTGATGTTGGTAATAATTCAAAGTACGAGACTGAATATCTTCGATTTATCGTATTCTTCACTATCGTAGTCATCGTGATCAAAGTAATTCTATTATTTATATAGATTCCTATCGCATATTTCCTCTACAAGATCAAGAATATCAACGATAGCAAGTATGTCATTTCTATGGGACTGTTCAAAGTTATACTTAATGCCAATAAATCCAACCCCATTACACGAAACTTAACCAATATATTAAGCAACAATTGATCTTTGTATTCATATTTATTTAAATTAAAAAATAAATAATTTCTTAGACCTTAACAAGGTCTGAATCATATTTGCGTTAGAAAAAATTTGTACAGTCTGATCTTCTCCTGCCACTTCGGGACGCCTCGTATCCTTTTGAAAAAAGATATTTATGATCTTCGATGGCCCCTTTAGGGCTTCTCAGATCGTTTGTTGTTTATATTTAGAGGTAAAATCTAAATTAAGAAAATCAAAAATCAAAATTTTAATATTTTATCTGAAAAATATTCACCCACAGAAACAAAAAGGCATCATCTTGGATATACACGATCTAGCCCAATCTTTTTCCTCTAAATTTACTAATTTTAGCTGTAAACCTAGGCATCGATTGACCATATCAAAGTATTTCATTTTATCTTAATAGAAATGTGTTAAAGTACTTTGCACGCTCCTGACTCCACTTTTCCAAGCATGGGAGCTTATGAATTTTTAATTAATAACAGATATATCTTTGCCTCTAAACTCGCATGATTTATCCTTTATCTACTACAAGATGAACCGTATTTCTTATAAAGTTGTGTTCACTTCTTGCATCAATTATATCTTTGATTTATTTTTAAGAGGTCTCGCCAATTTTTAAATAATTCTTCTCTTTTCTAAATTTTGTATTTTTTGATTAATAGAAAAGAATATATCATGCTGATCCAATATGATGCTTGAAGATAATTTAGTCTAAAAAATATTGTTTTCCAGCATTTATAACAAATTATTATATAATTTAATCTCTGCGTATAAGATGAGCTAGAATAATGACAAATAAAAAATCAGATTTACCATGATAACTAATTTGCGAGGCGGAGACATAAAAAAGTCTCTCTAAATGAGACTTAATGCAAAACTAATCAATTTTATTGAGCTCTATTAATAAATATTCGAGATAGATCTCTATGCATATAAAATAAAGTTTTTCGATAAGAATACTGGCAAAGAGGTCACTACTCTTTCGCAAGTAAGTAGAGACAAAGGAGAGCCTAAGATATAGCTCTTCGTGGAGGCTCCTGGCGGATGATTCTTTAGTACGGTATATTTGTATAATTAAATCAATAGTTGTTTACCCATTTTTTAATAAATAGTATATAAGAGAGATCATTATTAATCATTAAAGATGAATCATTTGTAAAACATCTGGTTTATGATGTCTTGAGACCTTTGCAAGTTTTAAGACTTTTAATTATTGATCCATTCTTCAATAGAATTGAAATCATAAAATCTTTAAGAAATTTTTATATTGTTTTTTTGTACCCATTCTATGTAATACGGAAATATCATAGAGTTCACATTTCCAGTAAAGATTCTATTAATGATATGACAAATAAATAACTTCAACTTTATGCTACTTCTTTCTTGAATATTTTAGCCAAGCCCCTTGTGAGCCTATTCGTAAATTTTTCCAACAGTATTTCTATAAGCAACCTTAAACACCGAAAATTCTTGGATTTTCAAATTTAAACCGTCTTAGAACTTTTAGATATGTTATTTTTCTTTTGTGTTCTGGTACTTTAAGAGGAGATTATATTAAGAGTTTATCTAATTTGTAATTTTTAATTTAATTTAGTGTAATTTATTTTTTAGCTTAAGTTTGTCTTCCTCGTCCCCTTTGTAACTGGTCACTACTTCACGACTAAGAAAATACAATAAGACCTTGTTGATATAGAACTTGAAGGCAGTCAAGAGGTAATCAGATAAAATATTGAAACTATTGACCTTGAGAACAATTCTTTGAATAAACTAAATCCTAGAGATTTACCATTCGATCACATGCTCGTCCAACTACTACTAAGTAGTCGATTATTCATTTGAATTTTGTTATTTAGAAAAAAGACTGTGGTTTTTAAGTTATTTCAGTGTTATTCGTTTGAACTGATTTATCTAGAAAATTTTATAAAATAAGTCGTTCAGAAGAAGCTCTTACCTTTAATTTTTGTAGAAATATCTCAGTTTCAAAGACTAAGAAAGTCTGTATCCATTCTTACATCGATTTTTTATTTAATCTAAAATATTAATTCCTTTGAATGGAAATTCTGCAAACAAAAGATGGTACAATAGAACACCCAGAGACCAAATATCTGCTTGTTTTCCATATGTCTATGCAGACAATATTTAAGGTGCCATATACATCAAGGTGCCGCAATTAGTTATAGCTGATTATTCTTAACCTATCTGTCTGGCGAGTCCAAAGTCTCCTATCTTGCATATATAGCTGTTGATGCCGTTTCTACAATGTTTCTTGACAAAGATATTCTCAAGCTTGATATCTCGATGAATGATGTTATTATGATGAATGTAATCGAGCCCATATATGATCTGAATCAGTATGTTCAAGGCTTATTATAGATTGAAAATTTTATTGTTCAATTTCAGCTGGTAGTTAAATAGATTTCCCATGTCACAATATTCCATTACAAGAAAGTACCAGTCTGATTCCTCGAAAGTCTTTAGTAATTTTACTATGTTGTTATGATTTAGCATCGCCATAGTGTTTATTTCTTGAATTAAGAACCTTTTGAGTTTCGGGTCTTTAATCATTTTCTTTTTAGATATGCATTTGATTGCGTAGTGGGTAGCTGAAGATGTAGCCTTTGTGGCCAATAAAACGTGTCCGAAGCCTCCTTTTCCCAGTTTACGAATCGCATTATATTGATGATTATTCAAAATATTTTTGGTTTGAGCCTCTAGGTTACTTTCCAACATTCTAGATATTTAGTTATAATCTATATTGCTATTTAAATAAATCAGCGTATTACTATAATATAGATAAATGAATATTCTTATTAAATAATCCAATACTTTTGTCAAGTAAAACTTATTGTCTATCAGTGGGCTTATAAACATCTATCAGCATGATTTTTTTTATTATGAACTTTAGGTCATTATTATCTTGATAAGGGATGAATATTTTTATCAAATTAACCAAATGAGATTACTTTAGAACAAATGAATATTAAAAATGAATATCTAATCTCTATAATATTTATCATATATATTATTTAATAGTAATGATTAGCTTATTAAAAAGTAAGTATTTTTTGAGGAAACTCAAAGATATCAAGCCAGAGAGCTGGATCATAAAGCCTGCTGATGCATCGAAAAAGTTTTAAGATCACGATTTGTTGCATTTGAATCTGCAAAGTTATCGATAAATCAAAAGATAATATAGCCGCAAATCTAGCTAGGCTTTACAGCCAGTATCGCCTTTGAAAGGACCCGTAATAGTAGAATACCCGAAGCCTTACGACAAAATTTATAGATGGTGTTCTTGTGGAATGAGCTTGAAACAACCCTTTTGCGATGGAAGTCATCAAGGCACAGACTTCAAGCCCTACAAATTCACCATAGAATAAAAAGTAAAGGATGTCAAGCTATGTGGGTGTAAATTAACGTCAAAAAAGCCGTTTTGTGATGGAGAGGCATGCAAGAAATTGGAAGATAATAAATAGTGATATGATAAAACTCAATTCAAAATAATCATTGATTTATGGAGAAAGATAATTATTACTTAAATTTATTATTATAAGATCATTTTCTTGGCATCGGCATTATTGGTGTCAGTTTCTATCTGTTTGGCGGACCAGTCGGCAACAACTTTTAATCTTTGTGCTCTAATTTATCACTTAAGGCCTGAAACGCCAACGGCTATAGTTCTAATATTATTATATTTTTACTTGCTTTGGAAAGTATTTTATTGGTAGGCGGGGGATTTGGTGAAGGTGGTCTTTTATTCTGACTTTTACTGTCGATTTTGTTTGCTCTAAAGTTTGTCTTTCTGTAAAAAATCTATCTATTCAGTTCTAAACTGTAGTTTTTCTATTTGTATTTCTAATCATCATAGTTGATAGTCTTCAAAATCTTTCGATTATTTGTGAAAGGTAGGTTACCTTGTTCGTCTTCCTTGAAACTACTCACTGAATCTACACCGTTGAGTTTGATAGACGGTAAAGATTCATCTAGTATTTATAGCTTAACTGCTTTTCTTTTCTAGGCCCAAAGATCCTATATTTATCCTTTTTTGAGAGACTTTGGAATAGTCAGTTTATTTTAATGCATCAGAAATGAAGGAATGATGACTTATCTCCTTTATTAATCGTTGGTTGACAAGCCTCTTAAGACTTGCAGATCACTCAAAGTGACAAATTTTTAACAGATTTGCTTATAAAATGATAAATCAGATTAAATTAACCTAATAGATTCATTCAATCTTTATCTTTATTCTTAGAATTAACAATTTATATCCTTTTGGTCCTGCAAAACATTCCTTAATCGATTCTTTAACTTTTTTGAAAGATTTTTCCAGTAAATTATATCTTATTTTTTTCCATCCCCATTAAACTAACCGAATTAGTTAAATTATAGTTATTTTCTTTACTATTGCTCATATTTTTAGACGTTACGTTTGTTTTACTCTTAGAACTTTTATGCTTTTTTCTTTTATGCCTTTCGCTTTTTTATTTTTTATTGAATTTATGGCGATTAAGTTGCTTTTTTCATGATTAACTCTTACATCTCTTTCATTCTCAGTTTCATATCAAGCAATTAAGCATCTTTCTTATTTATTTACTTTTCTTTTTCCCTGTATCTTTACATCTAGCGTGCCATCTATTCATAAGATTACGGAATTTAATTACCTGAGCCGATAGCACTTGATGATCCTCCGCCTAGTTGCTTTTTGAGCAACTATATTTCAGCCAAATATTGTTTTATCAAAGCGTCTTTAGGGTCCTCATTTATCTTAGGCGTATTCTTGATGTTTCTAGCCCTCGCTGCATATCTCAGAGTACTAACTGTTTAGTCAAAATTGTCCAAAGCAGGAGAAACACTTGCAATCATTAATGTTTTTGTATTACCTCCCAGAGAATCTTGAAGCATACGGGTTAGTTTTGAATCTCTATAAGGAATATGACCACCTTTTTTACCATCGACCAAAGCATTTATAACATTACCCAAAGCAGTCAGCGATAAATTTATTTTAGCTCCTTCTTTCAAAGTATCTCCAGTTGCTCCTGTTTTTCCTTGTCTTTAAGATCCGGCTAAATCAACAAAGTTCAACTTTGATCCTTTGACTTTTTCGTCTTAAATCGATTAAATATGAACAGTGAACAATGCATGAGATCTTGAAGATGTTGCATTCATACTAGTCTTTGCAACTGACCTGTTTTTATTACCGAAATCTAAAAGTCTAAACATCTCATCAACAGATTTGACCGGTATCAACTTCAGATCTTTAATAAAGACACCTGTCTGAGGGCTTTCTTTTAAGTCTTTCTTGATATCTCCTTTCATGTCTAGAAGATCGAAAATATCTTCGTTATAGATTTCTATGAAACTGACTCTAACTATATATTTTCGATTTTCAGATATTTGAATTGCTTATATAACGTGATCAAACCCTCTTGGAATGATTCCTTTCCACTAAGGATCCTTATAGTCGCCGACCATTGTGAAAGTTTTTCCGGCACCTGTTTGACCATACGCAAATATTGTACCGTTGAACCCTTCCAAAGCATTTTACACAAGAGAATATCCACAAGTTTCATATACGTTCGTCTGTTTCGATTAAATTCCATATACGTAATCGAAAACAAATTATTTGATATCGTTTCCCTTTTTGATTCCTATTATATTATCTTTGGTCTAAACACAAAGAGGAGAATTCAGTTCTAATTATCTTTTGTTCAAAGGTCTAACTCTAAGTGCAACTTTAACTGATTAGTTTTTCGGGGTGCTCATTGCTATTAATGTAAAATTAATTATAAAAATTATCGAATTAATTAATAAAACTACATGAAAAACATGATCTAAAAATCGTTTATACATAAAGTTAGTCAATTTATTGATTTTTTAAAAGAATTCGAAGATTTTAATGACTAAACTAATTTAAAAATCAACCAGCAACTATGATAGTAATTATATTAAGAATCTAGAAATTTTAGTATATCTGCCTACTTATAAATCATTTTGCAAACCATTAGGGTTTTCCATAATAAAATCTCTTATCTTTGATGGCTTATTAGCCAAAAAAAGTAAGTTTTACTGAATCATATAAGTCTAGCTAACCAAACTACATTTACTTTTGACGACCTACTTACCCGCTTTCATCATATAGCGCGTGCCACCAAGACTCTGGATTTCTCTTCATGTCTCTTCTTCTTTTGTCCATCTAAATGGCAAACTCACGCTCTTGACACTCTGCTACATAGTAAAATTATTATTGACAATTGAATACCATCCAGAAAAGTCCCTAGTTATTAGCGCATTGAATATACTACATCGAAGGCTCATAACATTTGCGTCTGAATGAATAAATTTTTACCTAAATAATCATATACTTGACCTTGCTAATGGCATGGCTTCATCTGCGAGTTGTTCT
>Ga0194115_10005552_pt1 | contig 13083 bp, 16 predicted proteins | sample TA2MahsurfametaG_3_FD_148656 | JGI IMG/M metagenome (GOLD analysis project Ga0194115, IMG submission 148656) | Freshwater microbial communities from Lake Tanganyika, Tanzania - TA2015002 Mahale S4 surface | ecosystem: Environmental > Aquatic > Freshwater > Lake | place: Tanzania: Lake...
AGGAATAAATGCAGTTACCAAAATTAAAAAAGATCGATCCTAACAAATCTAAGAAAAAGAAAATTCTATTGTTAGCAGACGATTTTCGATTGCCATCGGGCATTGGAACAATTAGCCGAGAAATTATATTCAATACCGTACGACATTATGATTGGGTACAATTAGGCGGAGCATTAAAACACCCAGAAGCAGGCCAAGCATTTGATTTGTCAGCACAAGTTGCACAAGAAACAGGCATAGAAGATGCATCAGTTAAAATTATTCCATGGAATGGTTATGGAGACCGAAATATTCTAATGGCACTCATAAACAATGAACGTCCAGATGCAATATTTCATTTTACCGATCCTAGATATTGGACTTGGTTATATGCTATTGAGCACGAAATTAAAACAACATTCAACATACCTATCATTTATTATTCAATTTGGGATGATTTACCTTATCCAATGTGGAACGCACCATTTTATGCAAGTTGCGATTTAATTATGGGTATTAGCAAACAAACTGATAATATTCATCGAGAAGTACTTGCACAAAATGGATTTGATGTTGTAAACTATGATGCTGGAGATTCGATGCCGACGTGTGTAAAATGGAATCAAATTGTTACCGGGTTTGTTCCTCACGGATTAAATCATAATACATTCACGCCATTGCCTGTAAATGATGCAACATACAAACAAGTTTATGAAAACATTAAAACGAAACATAGTGTAGACTTTGTAGTGTTTTGGAACAATCGAAATATTAGACGAAAACAACCAGGTGATGTAATACTAGCATTCAAAACTTTTGTTGACGGATTGCCTGCAGAGCAAAAGCAACGAGTGGCATTGCTAATGCATACACAGATTGTAGATGAAAATGGAACAGATCTCCGAGCCATTTTTAAAACATTAGCACCAGATTGCAAAATATTATTTTCGGAACAAAAATTATCTCATGCTGAATTGAATGCTATGTATAATGTTGCAGACGTTGTTGTTAACATTGGTAGCAACGAAGGATGGGGACTTAGTTCAACTGAAGCAATATTATCAGGCACTCCGATTATTAACAATGTAACCGGTGGATTACAAGACCAATGTGGGTTTGTAGATGAAAATGATGAATGGATTAGATTCAATGGAGAATTTGCAACTAATCATACAGGTAAATATAAATTGCATGGCGTTTGGGTCAAACCAGTATTTCCAAGTAATAGATCACTTCAAGGATCGCCGGCTACGCCATATATTTTTGATGATCGAGTTCGATATGAAGATGTTGCTGATGCAATTCGATATTGGTATGACACGCCAGAAACGCTTCGAAATCAAATGGGTCAATCTGGTAGAGAATGGGCATTAAAAAACGGACTAACGGCCGAACAAATGGGCAACAAAATGATCGAAATGATTGATTATTTATTTGAATCTAAATTAGAAATCCGTGCAAGATATACACTAACTAAAGTTACACCAAAAAAATACGAAAAAACAGGAATAGTATGCGATCAGTTATAATAGCGTCACCAGTAGCAACACAATCGGGATATGGGCATCATGCCCGCGAAATTATTGCAAACATTATAGAACAACGAGGGCAAGAATGGGACGTTAAACTCGTGTCTTTGCCATGGGGACATACTCCATTTACATATCCAATACCACAAGATTGGAATCAACGCATTGTTCCGCTACCACTTACATCACAACCAGACGTTTGGGTACAAGTTACAGTGCCTAATGAATTTCAAGCAGTTGGAAAGTATAATATTGGAGTTACTGCTGGCACCGAAGGAGATATTTGTCCTGCAGAATGGATTGACAAACTTAATGCAATGCAATTAGTCATTGTACCAAGTGAATTTACAAAACAAGTATTTATTAATACATCCCAAAAGAATAACAAACCTATTACATCTAAAATAGAAGTAATTCCAGAATATTTTGATGAAAATGTATATACTAATAAAACAACTGGCCAGTTATCGATTCTAAATTCAATTCCTGAAACATTTGCATTTTTATCGGTAGGGCATTGGTTACAAGGTCAAGCAGGAGAAGATCGTAAAAACATCAGCGGGCTTATTCATTGTTTTTTTAATACATATAAAAATCAAAAAGATGCACCTGCACTTGTATTGAAAACAAGCGGAGCCACATATTCAGTAATGGACCGCATGGATATTGAAAGTAAAATAACGCAACTTCAAGAATTATTTCCAGGAGTCAAGTTACCAAACGTATACTTATTGCACGGAGATTTGGCAGATGAAGAAATGAATTTGCTTTATAATCATCCCAAAGTAAAAACCATGATATCATTTACAAAAGCAGAAGGGTTCGGTCGTCCATTACTTGAATTTTCAACCACCGGTAAACCTGTAATTGCACCACATTACTCCGGCCAGGCTGATTTTCTTAAAAAAGATTTTATTTGTGCATTGCCTGGCGGATTGACTGAAATACATGAATCAGCTCGTAACGAATTTTTAATTAAAGATGCAAAATGGTTTACTCCAGATTATACATATGCTAGTAAAATGATGAAAGAAGTGCAAAAAAATTATAAAAAATGGCAAGAATTAGCAAAACGACAACGTTATTTTGTTAATTCGACATTTACTAAAACTGCAGTAGCACCCGTATATGAAAAAGTATTAGGTAACGTTGATGAAGCATTAGCATCAGTACCAAAACAAGTAGAATTGTCATTGCCTAAATTAACGTTACCTAAATTAAAGAAAATTGAAGCATGAAAATAAGTTATGCGGTTACGGTATGTAACGAATTGCAAGAAATACAACGTTTGCTTGATTTTTTACTTATACATAAACAAGATATTGATAAAATTGTTGTGTTATTAGACACCACGAAAACAGATAATAAGATGATATCAACGCTGCGACATTATGAACGACATTATGACGATCATATAACCATATGGCAAGATAAATTTCAAGGACATTTTGCTGATTGGAAAAATAAATTATCATCATATTGTTTTGGCGATTTTATTTTTCAGATTGATGCAGACGAAATACCTAGTAAAACTTTAATAAAACAACTACCAAGCATATTAGAAACTAATTCTACAGTAGATGTTGTTTTGGTACCTAGAGTAAATATCGTGGAGGGTATGGATCAAAATCATATGCAACAATGGGGTTGGAATGTTAATGAACATGGATGGATTAATTGGCCAGATTATCAATGGAGAATTTATCGTAATGATGATGCCATTACATGGAAAAATAAAGTACATGAAGTATTACAAGGTTTTAAAAATTATTCAGCTTTACCAATGAATGAAGAATATTCTTTGTATCATCCAAAAACAATGGATCGGCAAATCAAACAAAATGCATATTATGAAACCCTATAAATCAAAACAAGAAATATATACAGATTTAGAAGTACTTGCAATGCAACGCAAGAATAATAATTTTGTAATATATGATATAAAACAATTAATTAAAAATTATCCTAATGATAAAGAATTAGGATGTGCTATTCGCAAATATTTTATAGAGAATAATCATGACACAGATAACCGACTATCGAAATCAAGTACTTGATGTATTAAAACAAAATAATAATCATTATCCCACTAAAATTATTAATCTACAAGTAGCAGACAAAACAATATCATATCACCGGTGGATGCATCCATGGCAAGGAGATTGGGAAGTTCATTCATTATTTAATGAAAAAATACTTCATAATTTATCCAAAATCATTACACCGGGTACCGCAGTAATTGATATTGGAGCACATACCGGTAACATGTCCGTTGCATATTCATTGTTTGCTAACAAAGTATTTGCATTTGAACCAAATCCTGCTACATATGAAGTATTAGAATTAAATTCAACTATAAATAAAAATATTCATCCGTTTAATTATGCAATTTCTGATGAAGCAGGTGTATTAACATTTCATTATTCTGATTATGGATTTTGCAACGGAGGCTTCGCTACGCGTACAAATCAAGGCATCGGCGTTACGGGACATACTGTGCCAATTGATGTAATGGCAATTAACTTTGAAAATTTTATACAAGAACACAAAATTGAATTAGGCAATGTTTCGTTAATTAAAATTGATGCCGAAGGACATGATAAGGATATTTTAAAAACATTGAAGCATACAATATCGACACATAAACCAGTTTTAATTACTGAAATTTATGATGGATTACATCTCAATGAAATTACTGATTTGCTAGATACAATTCACGAATTAGGATATAAAGCATATGATGAAGAAATTAATCATTTAGATCTAGATAATTTAGGAAAAGAAATAAAATCAGTTAATGATATAAAACCAGGCTCTGGACATAATTTAGTTTGTATATATGATTCCAAATAATTTGCATTATGTACATTTAAGTAATAATGGTAGGCCATGGAAGTTGCATCATTATTTATCAGTAAAATCTGCATATGTTCGAAGCAAAGTTAGTAAGATATATATGTGGGTTGATGAAGAGCCAACCGGCGAATGGTGGGAAAAAACTAAACCAATGGTTGAATGTATTCATATCGAAGCCCCATCTGAAATTTTTGGAATACCAATAACGCAATTAGCACATAAAAGTGATGTTTTGCGTTTACAAATTCTTTTAGAACATGGTGGCATATATGTTGATACGGATACTATATTTGTTAAAGATTTTTTATCGTTGCTACATAATAAATTTGTTTTAGGACAACAAGCACCCAATGGATCGGAAGGATTGTGCCCTGCTGTGATTTTATCAGAACCAAATTCAGTATTTGCACAACATTGGTTGGCAGGATTCAAAGATCATTTTCATGGTGGCCCTCCTGGAAGTGATACGTGGTGCACGCATTCGGTACATTATCCATTATGGTTATCTAAACAACTTTCAAACGAAATTACAATATTGGACCATGAAACATTTTTTTGGCCATTGTATCATCAAGACCATATTGAAGCAATGTTTGAACAAAATCACGATTTTCCAAATGCATATTCTCATCATCTATGGGAGAGTAGTGGTAAAAAATATTTAGATAATTTAACAGAATCTGATATAATAACTACAAATACTACATTTTCTAACTTAGTAAAAGATTTATTATGAACATCGTAATTTATGCGGGAGATAGAAAGTATTATTCAGTTTTGCAGCCAATTGCAGAAGAATTAAAAAATACTAATCATGCATTTTTATTTTACTATACAAAAAATACGCAGTTATTATATCCATGTCATCCAGATCATAAACATTGTTTTGAATATGATGGTCAAATACAAGATGAAACGCCTGTTATATCAGAAACATTGCAATTGCAATTACCTTTTATTCCGGATGTTTTAATTTTAGCTCGAGAACGATGGAATCCGGAACAATCGATTATACATGAATTTAAATCTAAATGGAATTGTAAAATATGTTGTGTTGAAGTAAGTAGTCATTTAACTAACAACATTGAAAATCGATTAGAAATGTTATCTAGAACACAATATCCACAAAATCAAGTAGATTATTTTTTCGAACATAGTCAATGGGCAAAGCAACGTAGAATAGATTGTTTAGATGAATCATATGATATAAAAACAATTGTTGTAGGCAATACTAGAAACTTTAAAGAAACGGATCTGCAACGATTAAAAGAAAAATATAATATTGACCCAACTAAACAACAGATATTATTTTGGGGTGTAATTAATACAACAAGACGTATCGCATTTGAAGCATTACAAGTTTTAGCAAATAAAACAAAAGATACACATCAAATTTATTATAAATGTTATCCAGGTGAACCATATAATGATCGATTTCAAAAAGATTTCAATCCTTTTTGTGTCGATGGCATTACTGTAATATATGATGAAAATGATATATACGATATGGCTGCAATCTGCGATACTCATATAGCAGCTGCTAGTAGCGTATTTAATTTTGCATTTGCACATGATAAAAAACTAGTTAATTTAGATAGTATATGTTTTGCAGATGAAAAAATGAATGATATCAACACCTATCTGTCAGAAACAAATAATGGTGTTGAAGATTCTGCTAAGTTTTGGATGGAAGTTTGGAATTTGAATTCAGTTGATGAATTTAAAAATATGATTGATTTGCGTCGTATAAATACATTTAAACAAACAAATACAGAATTTATGCAATGTGTTCGAGCAAATACAATTGACTTTGATTGGGACTGTAATTTTTTAAATCAACCAAAAAAAGAATATGGCGATTTAATCAAATATTTTGATGAATATCAATTCGATGGAAATGGTACTAATAGAATAATAAATTTTTTAAACAATGAACTTAAAAACTAATCAATATAAATTTTTAGATCAGACATTAACGTTAACGTGCCAGGAAACAGAACATACTATAAAATTAATACAAGATGAATTGTCTACGTATAAACCTATGTTTGATATAGGATTTCAACCGGGAGATTGCATAATAGATTTAGGAGCCAATTTAGGAATTATTTCTATTTTACTATCTAAAAAGTTTCCATTTACTAAAATTTATTCATTTGAAGCATCTCCTATAAATTATCAAAATTTTGTTAAAAATATAAAAGATAACAATTGCACTAACATTCAAGCATTTAATTTAGCGGTTTGGTCTGACTCAAATAGTATTATACAGATTCCAACATCACCAACAAATTCCGGAGGTTCTTCAATATATTATAAGTCTGAGTTTTTTAATCAATATCCAGTGTCGCAAGTACAAACGATTTCACTTGAAGATATTTTGGATCAAAATAATATAACAAGTTGTAAACTAATGAAAATTGATGTTGAAGGAGCTGAATATGAAATATTTAGAACATTCCCAACAACTCAAATCAACGTTATTAAAAACATCGGGATTGAATTTCATAAGTGTGAAGCAGCTAAATTAATTGATTTGAAACATGTATTGAAAAATAATAGTATTAATATTGTCTGCGAATTTAATGCAGAAGGCGGAAAATTAAGATAACATGAATATATACGTAGATATCGACGAAACAATTTGTATGTATACTGGAGAACGTCGCTATGATTTAGCAAAACCTATCTTGGAAAACATTGAAAAAATCAATATATTATATGAAGAAGGACATAACATTACGTATTGGACTGCAAGAGGTTCAGTTACTGGTATAGATTGGTTCAATGTAACTAAAATACAATTAGATACATGGGGATGTAAATATCATAAATTAATTACAGGTCAAAAACCTGCATATGATTTATTGATTTGCGATAAAACAAAAAGGATAGAAGAAATATGAAAAAAACTTATATCATTGCTGAAATTGGTATCAATCATAATGGCGATTTAAACATAGCAAAGCGATTGATTGATATTGCAGCATTGTCAGGATGTGATGCAGTTAAATTCCAAAAACGTAATCCAGCTGTATGTGTACCTGAGCATCAAAAAAATGTCATGCGAGATACACCATGGGGCACGATGACTTATTTAGACTACAAATATCGTGTTGAATTTGGAAAGGCAGAATATGATGAAATAGATCGTTATTGTGCAGAAAAGGGTATATTGTGGTCAGCATCTCCATGGGATATGGATTCATTACAATTTTTGAAGCAATATGATCTTCCGTTTATAAAATTACCGTCGGCAATGTTAACTAATAATGAATTAGTAGAAGCGTGTGCGCAATATAGTAAAAAGTTAATTTTATCTACCGGAATGAGTACAGAAGAAGAAATTGATACGGCAATTACATTGATACGCAAACATACAGAAAACTTTGCGATATTGCATTGTAATTCAACGTATCCTGCACCTATTGCAGAATTGAACCTAAGTACCATCGCAACACTTAAAAACAAGTATAAGTGCGAAGTAGGCTATTCGGGACACGAATTTAGGATTGGAACTACGGTAGCAGCAGTATATTTAGGAGCTACGATATTAGAACGTCATATAACATTGGATCGAACAATGTGGGGCACAGATCATTTGTCATCAGTAGAGCCACAAGGATTAATTAAATTAGTCAAAGGTGTACGGGAATTAGAAGAAGCATATGGCGATGGCATCATACAAGTAACGGAATCAGAAAAACCAATCAGAACTAAATTAAGAGGATAACAAATATGGCATATCAATTGAAAACTAAGTTTTCATTAGCTGTTAATTCGCCTGATCATATTTATCCGCAAGGTACTAGAAATGTTGCTGGCGGACCTAATTATGATTGGATAAATGGTTATAACCCATTTGTAGATGAAATACAAGAATATTTCGGAAAATCGGATATTCGAGTATTAGATTTAGGTGCAGCATCTGGTTGTTTAGTAAATGATTTTTTAATTAAGGGCGCTAATGCAATCGGGTTAGAAGGTAGTTCATGGCCAATAGATAATAATCGTCCTAACTGGCAATTATATCATAATACTAGACTATTTACGTGTGATTTAGGTAAACCGTTTATAATTTATGAAGACAATGAACCAGCAAAGTTTGATTTAATATGCGCATGGGAAGTTATTGAACATTTGCCTCCGGATGAATTAAGCAGCTTTGCGGATAATGTATATAATCATTTAGATGATGATGGAATTTTTTGTTTTTCAATATCTCCATGGTTTGAACCATCAGTACATGATCCATCTATTAATTTACATTTATCATATCAAATTAATTCTAAACGAGAATGGAAAAATATTTTTCATAAATTTGAATTTATTGGGCCGGTAACTGAAAAACATGAATCTGGATGGCATTATTTATTTAAACATCGATATCGGGGTAAAGTGCGAGAAGTGGAAGGAAAACAACATACATTTTGGAGTACATTAAAAAAAATATAGCAATTTAGGAAATATTAAATATTTTGACACAAAAATAGATTAAAATGAAGTGTATACAAGAAATAGTAATTATATTACAGGCTAGGATGAATTCACAACGCGTACCGAACAAAATGCTCCGTCCATTTGCCGACTCAAATTTATTTGAGATTGCTATAAACAAATTATTACAATCCAAAATAATACCTAAAGAAAACATATACGTATCCGTATATGAACCAGAATTAAAAAATATCGCTGATAAATATGATATAAACATTTATCATAGAAGTAAAGACTCTGCGAATAATGATAATTCGTTACAAAAAATATACGAGTGGCATGATAAACTTACGTTTAAATATGTAATAAAAATCAACGCATGTTCGCCACTATTAACTATAGAAACTATCGATACGTTTGTTAATAAATTTATTAACCAACCGGAAGATAATCTATTCGGAGTAATTCCGTTAAAGGATTATTTTTGGAATAAATCGGGTCAGTTAATAACTCCATGGCCTGCGGATCAAACTATAATGAATACTAAAGCAGTTGAAGTCACGTATAAAGCGGCTCATGTATTATATGCATCGCGATTAGATTTAATTTCAAAAAATATGTTCATGGGTGATTTTCAAAAAGATAATGGAATTAAATTATATCCAATGGACGAACTTGAATGTTTTGATATTGATTATGAATGGCAGTTTAATATAGGCGATATTCTTTATAAAAGTTTATACAATGTTTAAGTATATAACAGGAAATACGGACTTATTAGTAAGTAATATATCAGATAAAACGGTACTAGTACTTGGGTCAGGTCCGTCAGCTCGAGAAATTGATTGGCAGAATTTAGAATGGGACGTCCTGGTCACTACTAGTTTTTTTTATTTGAATCCAATTGTTATATCAGCTAAACCAATACATATTACATTGTCAGATATTGTAGATTTAACGGATTATCGATTATTAAATTATTTAGATGACAATACAAATTGTACAATATCATTTGAACCAAAACTACATCCGTTTTATGATTCTAATTCATTTAAGCAGTTTATTAAAAAATATCAATCTCGAATAGTATTATATAATATAGACGGAGGTAAAGAAGGCGTTGCAGGAAGATTATGCTGGTTAGTTCTTTCATGCGAACCAAAAGCATTACGTATATGCGGCATCGATGGTATAAGTAAAGAACAAAATACTGATCCGCAAAATTATTTTCGAGATCATATAGGTACCGTAGATTCGTATACTTATGATGATTATTTTCAATCATTTCAAACGTTTGGAACTAAGTTATACCAAATGGGACAACAATTAAACATACCTATAAAAAATTTAGGAAAAGGAAAACCATATAACATGATAACTAATTTAAGTGAACAGTATGAAATATAAAACTCTTACATATGAAACTGCGACTTGCGGTGAATTTGGGTCAAAAATAAAACAAGATTGGGATATGTGGAAAGTATATGAAACGCAAAGAAAGCAGCAATATAATTTTCAATCTGATCCTGCAGCGATAAATATAACAAATCAAATACATGAGAATGGTTTTGTTATACTAAAAAACTTTTTTGATGTATCGTTACTAAATAAATTAAATGAAGAAACGCAATTATATCTGCAACAAGGTAAATTTCAAAAAAACATGGCAGGTGCCGGAGTTGGTCCGGAACATGAAATACGTGACAAGTATTTATGGTCAGTTATCGATCAACCTATATTAAACGTTCAATCATTTTTTGATGTAGCATTTCATGATGATTTAATTGTATTGGCTGCAAATTATTTTAATTGTTTGCCATATTTTGGTACGTGTAATTTAAGAAAAAGCTTTGTTAATTCACTTACTGAAGATCATACTCAAATATATCATCAAGATCCAAACAGTCCTAATTTTATAAAAATGTTTTTTTATCTTAATGATGTTGACGAAAATGGCGGGCCTTTTTGTATCGTAAAAGGCAGTCATAAAAATAAATTCGATGGATGTTATGATAAATATAGATGGACTACAGATGAAATAGAATCAATTTATGGAAATGACAATATAAAATATCTTACAGCAAATGTAGGAGATTTAATTATTGCTAATACAACTGCATTCCATCGCGGTACAAAACCTACTGCTAGCGATCGAACTATGGTTACTCTAGATTGGGTTTTACACCCAGAATTTTTTAATAAACCTGAATTTAAAGTTTCTGCCGATCGGTTCAATCAACTTCCGGATTGGAAAAAACCAGTACTGGATTATTTAATAAAAGTTTAATACAACTAAAATAAAATATGAAAACAAACAAAAAAATTTACGAAAAATTGGGTGAAGGTAAAACGTTTTTATTAACTGATTACACTGACGAATATGATTTATATGTTACCAATCAAAAAATTTTAAATGAAAGAAAATTTGGACCGGGATGTAATGATCCAGACAGTATTTTTTCAAAAATTAAAGATGAAGTATTAACAAGAAATTCTGTTCCAACATTTGGATTGTGCCATGGTGTAAGATCAGGAAGAGAAAATAAAATATTAGGTGATATGCTTAACTGTACCGTTATTGGTACAAAAATTGGAGATAAATTTGGTTATCCTGAAATTACAATTCAATGGGATATGCACGAAATTAAGGAGGAGTGGATTGGATCGTGTGATGTAATTTATTCAAATTCTTTTGATCATACATATGATCCAATATATTGTTTGAACCAATGGGCAAAGACACTTAAACCTACTGGTATCATAGTACTTCAATACGCAGTCAATAGTCATTATAATCCGGAAGTAATTCCATCTAAAAAATATTCACCTGGAGATCCGTTTAATGCATCTCTGGAAACATACAAACAAATGTGCGAATATACGCCGTTATATATTTTAGATGTTAAAACATGGGATACGAGACCAGGGGTTACTCACCTTATTTTAGAATTAAAGAATCATGGATAAAATAACATTTTGTATACCTAGTAAATCAAATTTACGTTATCTAAAAACTTGTATACCATCCATTCGCGAAAATGCATATCGAAAAGATCATGACATTATCATTTTCGTTGATTCGGATGAAGATGGAACGGTTGAATGGTTAGAACAAGTAAAAGATGAATACAAGATAATATATTTCGTTAATCCAGATTTAGGTAATAGCTTGTATGGTATTGGCAAAGCATATGATTATTGTATTGAAAATTCCACTACGGTTGTGTTCATGATATTTCATGCTGATATGATGTTAGGGAAAGATGCAGATTTAAAAGCATTTGAACATCTAGAACCACAAACTGTAGTGTGTTCAACTCGAATTGAACCACCAATTCATCCTAATGGGGGAGAAAAAATACTTCTTGATTTTGGAATGTGGCCAGAAGAATTTAAACGAGATGAATTTAAACAATACGTTGAAGAACATTTATCAGATACTAAAATTACTAACGGTATATTTGCACCATGGATGATGTATAAAACGGATTTTATGGAATTGGGAGGACATGATCCGATACTCCATTCTTGCAGAGAGGATTCGGATATCTTTAATCGAATGCAGTTAGCAGGTTATAAATTTGTACAGCCATGGAATTCGTTGGTATATCATTTGACGGGTCGGGGTGCTGGAAGTTTTGATGGAGATACTGATCGCCACGCTGCGTGGAAATCTGCGATGGATCGTTCAACGATGGAATTTATTCGCAAATGGGGGTCTAGTGTAAATCATACTGCCGTAATGGAGCCAATTGTTGTACCTAAATATAATATTGCATACGTAATCAACAATTGTTCTATGCAATTATTAGAAGCATTGGAACCATGGTGCGATCGTTTATATATCGAAAGCGAAGTAGACCCAGCAACTAATTCTTTGCTCAATCATGTATATGAATTTAGAAATAAAAAACAATCAGAAACTTCATATGATTTATCAAAACGAGTATTTACGACATATGGAAATAATCCAGATTGGGAAAATGATATCGTTATCAAATTTGATCCAAATAAATTAACACAACAAAGTTTTCAATTGCTTACTCAGATGCCATTAATCATTAAAGAAAGCGGCGAAGTGGGTGAATTTGAACTTGATATGTTTATTATTACAATCAACCATCTCGAATCATATGAAAAAAATCTAATTAAAATGAAACAATAACATATTTATACATGAAACAATTGTTATTAAACGTAAGGATTACATTGAGTAAAAGCAAAAACTTTTTTCAACGCATGTTATCAGATGCTCGATCAGGCGATGTATCGTCAAAGCGTG
>Ga0194115_10005556_pt1 | contig 13079 bp, 6 predicted proteins | sample TA2MahsurfametaG_3_FD_148656 | JGI IMG/M metagenome (GOLD analysis project Ga0194115, IMG submission 148656) | Freshwater microbial communities from Lake Tanganyika, Tanzania - TA2015002 Mahale S4 surface | ecosystem: Environmental > Aquatic > Freshwater > Lake | place: Tanzania: Lake Tanganyika...
TTTGCGTGCTAATTGCCATCACTTACAAATGTTAGTAATCCTATTTATTGATAAATAAGACAGAAGAAAAACTAAAAAGGATAATCTGAGATGCCTTTAGCGAGATTAGAAAATTTTCTTAAAAATCTTAATGGTAATACTCTTTATGTTGATCCAAGTGAGATAGATTCAACAGATTCTATTGAAAATAGAGGTAATTCAAGATTACGTCCTTTCAAGACAATTCAAAGAGCTCTTATAGAGGCAGCAAGATTTTCATATGTTGCTGGGGAAAATAACGACTTATTTGACCAGACAACAATCTTAATTTCTCCAGGAACGCACTATATTGATAATAGACCTGGATACTATGTAAATTCTAGCGACGTAGTTAAAGACGTTAATAATACAACAAAAACCATTTCAGAATTCAATATTTTAAGTAATTTTGATATTACTGACTTTGCAAATGAACTTTACATCTATAATAGTGCCAATGGTGGCGTTATTCTTCCAAAAGGAACATCATTAGTTGCTACTGATTTAAGAAAAACTAAAATTAGACCTTTATTTGTACCTGATCCTGCACAATCTCAAATAGAGGCATCATCTATTTTTAGATTGACTGGTGCTTGTTACTTTTTTGGATTTACTATTTTTGATGGTGATCCTCTTGGCACAGTTTATAATACATATTCTACCAACAGAGTTAATTCTTCATACTCTCATCATAAATTAACTGCATTTGAATATGCTGATGGTGTAAACAAACTTGTTAAGAATAGTTCTAATACAGGTCATACAGATCTTGAGATGTATTATTACAAGTTGGCTTTAGGATTTGGTCAGCAGTCAACGCGTAGTGTAATTGATGGATATGCCAATTTCCAACCAAATATTGATGAATATAGAATTGTTGGTGATCTTGGTGCAGGTAAAATTAATATTATTTCAGTAATTTCTGGTAATGGGACAAATGGAACAAATGTTATTACTGTTATTACTGACACAGAACATGAATTAACACCATTAACACCAATTTTAATTTCAGGTGTTGGTAATAATCAAGGACCTCCAACAACCACAGAATATAATGGTAATTTTATAGTTGCTCAAGTAATAAGCCCAACAAGTTTTACTTATTTACTTTCTACAGTTCCTACAGCATCACTTCAACCAGATATTACTGGATCTTCAGTTAAAGTTATCTCTGATACTGTAACATCAGCATCTCCATATATTTTCAACTGCAGTTTGAAGTCAGTCTATGGAATGAATGGACTACATGCAGATGGATCTAAAGCAACAGGATTTAAATCAATAGTCACAGCACAATTTACTGGTATTTCTCTTCAAAAAGATGATAGGGCTTTTGTATCCTATGATTCTACATCAGGAACTTATTTAGATCAAACCAGTTTTGGTGTTAATAAGTTTTTACATCAAGAAACAAATTCTGTTTATCAACCAACTTTCTCCAGTTTTCACATTAAAGCATCAAATGATGCATTTATACAATGTGTTTCAATTTTTGCCATTGGTTATGCAAGTCAATTTGTTTCTTCTGAAGGTGGTGATCAGAGCATTACTAATTCAAACAGCAATTTTGGAGAAAAATCTTTATTTTCTGAAGGATTTAAAGCAAATGCATTTCCTAAAGATGATCATGGATTTATCACACACCTGATTCCACCAAAAGATGCATCTTTAGACGAACAAAATATCAATACTTATGTTATTGATAATTCTTTACCAAATTCAAATACAAAAATATATCTTAAAGGATTTGGTGATATTTTAACTCCACCAAATGCTAAAGTCAGGAAATATACAATTGGAGGAAGAAAAAATGATAAAATCTACTACAATTTTGCTGGAGATGAGTATTATGCTGACATAACTCCAAATTATCAAGTTAATAAGTCAATTAGTGCCACTATTCAAGCACTTACTGATACTGCAAGCAAATATTTAACCCTATCCAATATTTCTGGAATTAGCACAGGACTGGCAGTTAAAATAATCTCTAACAACTCTATTCTTCCTGATGGCATAACACATGATCAAACATATTTTGTAAAACCTGTCACTGGGACTAAAGTAAGAATTTATGAAAATCTTTCAAATTGCCTTTCTGATATTGGGAATACTGGAGATTCTGCAGTATCTATTCAAAATACTGTAGGAATTACTACTAATAACTTATCTCTTGTTAGTAGAGTATCTGATTTACTTTCTGGCGATGTTGGAAGTTCAATACAGTGGGATGATACAATTAAAAATTGGTATGTTGGCATAACTACCAATGCAGGATCTCTAAATTTTGTCAGTAACATATCAACATTAGGAATTAGTCCATTACTTTATCTGAAGAGAATCATTGATACTAGATCTAATGAAGATCGTTCTTATAGAGTTAGATATGTAATTTCAAAAGATTCTCAAAATATTGCTACTCCTACTTCAGGATTTATTTTACAAAAATCAGGCAGATCTTTAAATTCATCTTATACACAAAATAGTGGGATTGAATTATCATCTCCTACAGGAGATCAATTAGCATCTATTAGAAATTCAAATGCAATTATTGATGCTTGGTATTCAAGTGGAACAGCAACAATAGTAACAAAAAATCCTCATAATCTGAGAGTTGGTAATAAAGTATCCATTTACAATCTTAAGAGTTCAAATGAACCAAATCCAATAGGAATTGGCACTGGAACTGGTTTTAATGGAAAGTTTGAAGTTGCATCTGTTGTAAACGAAATAACTTTCACATATTTAACTGGATCTACAAATCCTGGAACCATTACTGCAGGAATTTCTATCATTGCGAATTGGTTATCTACTAGAGATTGTTCTCAAACATCTAATTTTAGAGTTCCCCCATATACAATTTACGATACTGATAATAGTGGTAATAGAGAAAATCTTCCATATTTTACATGTGATCAAATTGAAAACAATTATCAAGTATATAAAATTAAAGAAATACAAAGTTATGTTTCAGGATCTGTTGATGGTGTATATCATATTACTTTGGATGCTTATAAAAATACTCCTATTACTCCACCATTCAATACTTCTCAATATAAATTTGGTCAAAGTTTAGATAATCTTTATTCAAAATTAGATTTTGATAATCTTATTGTAGATCCAGATCCTTCAACAACTGTAGCATCAAGAAGTTTGATAGGGAAAGTTGATATTAATGACCCATACTTAAGTTCAACTAAAGAAATTGCAGTACAGTATTTAAAAGATTTTAATCTTGGAAATAGAATTACTGGATTCTCTAAATCTGGAAATAATGTTACTATTACAACTGAAAGAAATCATGGAATTGGTGGGATTAGAAGAGTAGTGGCAGACTCATTAGGATCTGGATATTTAAATGGAATTTTTTATGATATTCCTCTTTGTGGAGGATCAGGATCTAATGCCACTGTAAATGTAACTGTTGTAGGAGGAGTTCCAACAACGTTTGAAATTGCTAATCCTGGATCTGGATATATTGGCAGTGAAACTCTAACTGTTAAAGGAATTCCAGGGTCTGCCACTGCAACAACAGTTACAATTCCATTATCATCAGGAGTTAATTTCAATTCTAGTGATTCTGATGTAATTCAAATTTTAGGAGCTACAAATTCTGAAAATAATGGAATCTTTGTAATAACCTCAGTTACTACCAATACTATTACTTTTGTTAATGCTAATGGTGCTGCAGAGGCAACAACTGATGCTGTTGTTGTAATGTCTGGTCCTGGGTATCCAGTAGGGGCAACATCTTATGATGCAACTTCTGGAATTACAACTGTATCAACATCTGAATTAACTCCATTTTCACTTTCTATTGGAAACAAAGTTTTATTTGACATAAACATAGGAATTTGCACTATCACAAGCATCACTGGAGTTACCACATTTACAGTAAAGGGTGATGCAAGTTCTGCAACTAAAGTTTATTCTGTTGGATTGATTCCTACTTTAAAAGATACAAACAAATTTAATGAAAATCTGACCACTAGAAATTTTGTAGTTTATTCTGGATATAAGGGTAGATTGAGTCAAAATGTAACACATGCTGATCTCAACTTTTCTATTAACAATCCTCATGGATTGAAGAAAGGAGATTTTGTTCAAGTTGAAAGTGAGATTATGTTGATCACTAAAATTTCTGGTGGAACAATGTTTGTAAAGAGGGCATTGTTTGGAACATTAGCAACATCTCATGCAAATCATTCTCCCATCAAAACAATTAAAATTATTCCAGTCGAATTAAGAAGACCTTCAATTCTGAGAGCATCTGGTCATACTTTTGAATATACTGGATTTGGACCTGGAAATTATTCCACTGCAATGCCCACAAATCAAACTAAAGTTTTGAGTAATGAGGAAGTAGTTATTTCTCAATCTTTAGCAAATAGAGGTGGATATGTAGTCTACACTGGAATGAATAATAATGGTGAATTTTTTATTGGTAAGAAAAAATTCGATGCCTCTAGTGGAGAAGAAATTATTTTAGAAGAAGGTGAAATTGTATCAGATTTTGATACTTTGACTGTTAATAAAATCATAGTGAACCAAGAAATTGATGCAAGCACTGCATTTGAAAAACTTAAAGATTTAACACTTACTGGAATATCCACAGTAAATCAACTGACAATTTTAGGTCCAAATGGTTCTCCTGGTGATTTATATGTATCAGGTCTCTCTACATTTGTTGGATTTTCAACATTTAGAAGTGGGGTAAGTATTTCTGGAGTATCTACATTTGTAGGTTTTGCAACATTCAGAAATAGTATTAATGTAACTGGAGTTTCAACCTTTAATAATAATGTAAATGTTGGTGCTGGTGCATCTTTTATTGGAAGGGGTGTTATTCCTATTGGTGGTATTATCATGTGGTCTGGAACAATTGCACAACTTGGTGTTGGTGAATTGACTAACTGGGCACTTTGTAATGGTCAAACTGTCAGTGGCAGAACAACACCAGATTTAAGAAATCGTTTTATTGTTGGTGCTAGTGGTGCTGGAAGTGGAATTAGTACAACTGTTGGTCCAGGGTTTGATGAAACTACTGGAGAATTAGATTCAAATTATAATCCAGGTGATATTGGTGGAGAAACTGCTCACCAGTTGACGAGGGCAGAAATGCCTACTCATGGACATGATATAACATTTCAACAAAAGGCAGTTGAGGATACTGGAACTGCTCGTGTTAGTGATATGACATTTGGTGGAGGAGATGGTGATGGTGGCTCGACTAATCAGACAAGGTCAGGAAATGTTCTTACTCGAGGAAGTGGTGCTAGTGATGACTACCATGAAAACAGACCTCCATACTATGCACTTGCCTTCATTATGAGAGTTTCATAAATAATCTTATAAACAGGGGGATAGTGGAACCCAATGCCATCACAAGATAACTATTTTGTAGTTAAAAAAGGTTTAGGGGTAGGAACTGCAGCATTATATGCTGACAGTAATTCAAGAACAGTTTCTATTGGCAAAACTACAGCAAATTATGCACTTGATGTTGTAGGAAAAGTATATTCAAGTGATGCAATTTATGCACAAAATAATGCTGGTGTTGGGACCACTTCCAACTATCAACAATTTGATGTAATTGGTTCTGCATATATTTCAGATAGAGTTGGTGTAGGGACAACAGTACCAACACAAGTAGTTCAAGTTGGTGCAGCAGCAACTCAATCTGTAGTCATCACTGGAGTTGGTTCTGTTGGGGTTGGAACCACAACTTTAGGAAGTTATTATAGAGTTGATATTGTTGGAAATACAAGAATATCTGGATTAGTTAGTAGTAAAGATGCTTATGCTGGATTCTCTACAATTGGAATTGCCACTATTAGCAATGAAGTAGTAGGATTTTCTACAATTGGTATAGCAAGTATTACTAATGCAATAGTGGGAATTGCAACTATTGCTGATGAACTAGTAGAAAATTCTACAATTCAATATTTAACTGTTACTGGAATAACTACAACTGCTAATTTAGATGTTGGTGTTGAGGGAACAATATTAAGAGCAACTAATTTCCCAATAGAAGATGTTTATAAAACTGATGGAGTCACATTTGAAAAATCAATAATTCCTTTAGTTGGTATAAACACAGTTACACCAACAAGAACTTTAGATGTTAATGGTGATTTGAGAATTAGAGGTGAAGTTGTAGATTCTAAAAATAATGTAGGGTTTGGATATTCAGTTTTAGCAGCAGCACCAAACATACCTGACAGATTTCTTGATGCAGCAAATATGCTCATCAGAAATAAAGAATTTATTGCTAATGAAATTGTAGGATTTATCACTAGCACTGATGGTCCTTTTGGTGCAAATGGTCCCAATTTTGACTATGGAACTGCAGGAATAACCACAGGACCAATTAAGTGCAAAAGAGATATTGGTTTAGTTATTGATGCTATTGCATTTGACATTTCTAGAGGAGGAAACTCTAGATCAGTTGGTGCTGGTTTGTCCTATTACAATGGAAATACTTTACAGCATCTTGATGATTCTCCAACTCCTCCTGCTGGATTTAGTACTGGATATGTAAAGACTGCAACATTAGTTGGATTTTCTAGTGTATATACCTTAGGAAGATATGTAATTAATAATGCAACAATTCCAAACTCATATCAAAGTGGAATAACCAGCATTAAGCAATTTATTGATACTGAACTTCTTCCTGATGGAAATACTAATACAAGTCCTTTTGGTTGTGCTAATGTAGTATCTTCAATCTATACTTGTGTTGGAATTGTAACTACTATCATAGATAGTGGTCCAGCATCAGCACCAAAAGTCAATAATCCTGCAACCAGTCTGATATGGGGTTCTCCAGGTGCAAGAATTGGAAATGAGTGGTTTGTGAATAAGTATGGTAGTGATTCCAATGGTGGTGAGAGTCCTGGAGATGCATTTTTGACTATTAAGAAAGCATGTTCAATAGCTCAACCAGGAGATACAGTTAGAGTTTATACAGGTCTTTATGTTGAAGATGGCCCTATTCAAGTTCCAGAAAGAGTTGCTGTTGTTGGAGAAGATTTAAGAAGAACTCTTGTGACTACAAAAGATCAAACTGATCTTTATCATGTAAGAAGAGGTTGTTACATTGCACAACAATCTTTTGTAGGTCCAACTAATTCTAATGCAATGGTCTCATTCCCTACTAGAGGGAATGGATATGCTAATGGCACAGAAGAAGATTGGCAATCACCTTATGTTCAGAACTGTACAAACTTTGTTCCTGATAGTATTGGAATGAGAATTGATGGCAGCAGAGCTGGTGGATTTAAATCCATGGTTCTGGATGCTTACACTCAATACAATCAAGGTGGTATTGGTGTTTCTATTACAAACTTTGGATATGCTCAGTTAGTTTCACTCTTTACTATTTGCTGTGATATTGCAGTTTTCTGTGATACTGGTGGTGTTTGTGACCTCAATAACTCTAATGCTTCTTTTGGTAATTATGGATTAGTTTCAAATGGGGCAACTCCAGTTCAATATGTTGGAATTGTTACTGTAGTACCAACTGGAGATAATGTTGATAGATTGACAATCAATGTTGGTGTTGGTGCTTCTCAAGAATTCAAAGATACTGTTGATTTACTTAGAGTTAATAAGAAGTTTATTGCTACTGAAGCTGTAGGATTCTTGACTAGCACTGATGGTCCTTATGGTGCATATGGTCCATCTTTTGATTATGGTGGATCTCCTGTAGGAAAATCTAAATGTCTTAGAGATGGTCAAATTATAATAGAATCTATTTGTTCTGATATTCTTACTCTTGGAAATGAAAATTCTATCAATTCTGGATTGGCATATAGAGATTCTGCAGATGGGTCATTGACTTATTTGAATGAAACAACTCCAGCTCCAGCAGGATTTTCAACAGGATATGTAAAAAATGGAGAAGTTGCTTTTATTAATTATATTGCTGGAATTTCTACATATGTGGCAAACAACTTAAGTTTGCCAATTAGTTATCAACCTGGAGTTGGATCTATTACACAAGTAAAATACTTTGATAAAACATATTCACCTCTTGTTCAACCATTCATTTCTGATAGAGCAGGTATTATTACTAGTATTATTGGAATTGGAACTGATGCAACACCATCTTTAATTCTTTCGAAAGGTCAAAGACCTTATGATGGTCAAATTGCAGTCATTGGAGAGCAGTACTACTTTGTTGATAGGATTGATATAACAAATTCAGGATCTGGATATGATCCAAATGTACCAGTCAATGTCACAATAGATCTTCCTCCTGATTCTGATTTCTTCATCCCTGCAGAAGCATCAATATTTGAGACAGACATTAATTCAGATGGGACTATTGCAAATGTATCATTACTTGTTTCTGGAACTGGTTATACAAGTTCTGCCCCACAAGTAATCATTGATCCACCTTCAGGGGCAGGAACACAGGCAACTGCTACTGCAGTTATGGAAAAGTATTTCTTTAACCCAGTTTCTGCAACACAAGTTTCTGTTGGGGGAACCACAACAGTTACTTTTGATGAATTTGTTACTTATCCTATAAGTGCTGGAACAACTGTTTATTTTTTCCAATCCAGCAAAATTATTGCTAGCAGCATTACATTTGAATATATAGGTACAGGGACAACTATAATAAATGCCATCCCATCTAAAGGGGCTGTACCAATTAATGATAATCAAGTAGTTGCTACAAATGGAGGAAAAGTTCCATTTACAAGTACAGACCAGGGAGGAAACTTTAGAATTAGTGAAGGTATTACAATTAATCAAAATACTGGAACTATTAGCGGGCAAGCATTTAGTAAGAGTTTGCAAGCAGAAGTTACACCATTAATTATTGCACTTCAACAATAACCAATCATGGCTCAACAACCTTTAAATAGTTACAAAACAATCACAGGAATTGTCAGCACAACTGACGCTGAAGTCTATAGAACAAAAACTGGATATACTAGTATTGTTCTCTATGCTCAGATTGCAAACACTGGATTGGGTATTGGTACTGTAACCTTTCATCATCAAAGAGAAACAAGAAGTCAATCTGGAATTACAACAACTAAAACTGAAATCATTAAAAATGGATTAGTTCCCCCAAATGATGCCTTAGTTGCTCTTGAAGGAAGATTAGTTTTAGAAAAAACTGCAATTAAAACTGACAGTATTTTAATCAGTGGAATTTCATCCACAACTCCCAATACTTTGAAATATACAATTTCATTATTAGAGACTCTGAATCAATAATAAATAGACATATCACAGGGGGATAGTGGAACCCAACTATGGCAAGATATTTAAGTAGAAGAGTACCTTTAACTCCAGCTGCTAATTTACCTGCAGATAGATACAACTATCTGAAGTTAGCTGATGCTGAGCCTAATTTGGGTCAACCTCCTGGTGATGGAAATGTTCCCATTGGTCAACAATATTTTCCAGTAAGTGTTCCAGGATATTCTCAAAGATATTGGATTCCTGTCCCCCCTGCAGTTTTTTCACAAGGAATCACAGTAAGAGATGAAGGAGATATTGTAGGTGTAGCAGGATCTATCTCACAATTAAACTTTGTAGGTCCAGGTGTAGTTGCTGTTGGTGATGGTAGTATTGGAATTGCTACTATTACTATTTCAACCGCTACTTTAACAGTTGAACCAGTAGATTCTGTACCAAGATACATTGGATTTACTACTCAAAGATCTGGTGGATTAGTAACAAGTTTTGATATTGCTCCAAATACTTTAGTTTTTATTCCCAGCACACAGAGATTGGGAATAGGAAGCACAAATCCTCAATATGGATTGGATATTGGAGTTTCTACTGTAAAGATTGGTGGAGATCTTGCAGATAGTTATGGAGGAGTTGGTCCAATAACTCAAGACTATTTCTTAAGATCTTTAGGACCAGGACTTGGAGTTACTTGGTCTATTGCTTCTGGACAAAGAGGTCCACAAGGATTTCAAGGTCCACAAGGATTTCAAGGTCCACAAGGATTTCAAGGATTTAGAGGACCTCAAGGTGTTCAAGGACCACAAGGTCCTCAAGGATTTCAAGGTAGTCAAGGAAATCAAGGATTTACAGGACTTTCAGGTCCACAAGGACCTCAGGGAGCACAAGGACCTCAAGGTACTGGTCCTCAAGGATTCAGAGGACCTCAAGGACCTCAAGGATTCCAAGGACCTCAAGGGACTGGACCTCAAGGATTCCAAGGACCTCAAGGATTCCAAGGATTCCAAGGACCTCAAGGTCCTCAAGGATTTCAAGGATTTAGAGGACCTCAAGGATTTCAAGGATTCCAAGGTCCTCAAGGAGTTCAAGGTTCATCTGGAAGTGTTGGAACATCTGGACCTCAAGGATTCCAAGGACCTCAAGGATTCCAAGGTAATTTGGGAATAAGAGGCCCACAAGGATCTCAAGGTATACAAGGTATTCAAGGAAACTCTGGACTCCAAGGTCCACAAGGAGCACAAGGAAATCAAGGAAAAATAGGCCCTCAAGGTAGTCAAGGTTTTAGAGGTCCTCAAGGTTTCCAAGGTCCACAAGGTTCTCAAGGTTTCCAAGGACAAGTTGGAGCAGCAATTAATGTTATAGGGACAGTTACAAATGCTGAAGATTTGCCAGGTTATCCAAGTTGTTCTTCTGTTGGAGATGCTTATATTATATCTTCAACTGGTCATATTTGGGTCTGTAATGGAACAGTTTGGGTAGATGCTGGATTTATTGCTGGACCTCAAGGATTCCAAGGTGTTCAAGGACCTCAAGGAGTACGAGGACCTCAAGGATTCCAAGGACCTCAAGGAGGGGGACCACAAGGATCTCAAGGATCTCAAGGAGTACGAGGACCTCAAGGATTTCAAGGGCCTCAAGGTTCTGGTCCACAAGGAATTCCAGGATCTCAAGGACCACAAGGACCACAAGGTAATCAAGGAAATCAAGGAAACCAAGGAACCCAAGGAGCTGGATTCCAAGGACCTCAAGGATTCCAAGGACCTCAAGGAGGGGGACCACAAGGATTTAGAGGACCTCAAGGTGCTCAAGGTGCTCAAGGTAATCAAGGATTCCAAGGATTCCAAGGTCCTCAAGGTGCTCAAGGAGCAGGAGGTTCTGTTGGGATAGATGGTTTCCAAGGACCTCAAGGACCTCAAGGACCTCAAGGTGCTCAAGGTAATCAAGGATTCCAAGGTCCTCAAGGTCCTCAAGGTGCTCAAGGTGCTCAAGGAGCAGGTGCTGACTTAGGAATTACTGACGATTCTTCATCCAATTCTAATTTCTTCCCTGTGATGACATCATCAACTGCAGGGACTATTAATGGTGTTACTATTTCATCTAGCAGATTATTCTTCAATCCTTTTACAGGAAAAATTACAGCAATTTCCTTTAATTCAACTTCTGATATTAGTTTGAAAGAAAATATTAAATCTTTGACTAATTCTATTGAAATGCTTAATGATATAAATCCTGTAGAATTTAAATGGAAAGATAATGGAATTCAAAGTTATGGTGTAATTGCACAGGAATTGGAAAAAGTTCTTCCAGAACTTGTAACAGAAATTGATGGAGTAAAGTCAGTTTCTTATATTCCATTAATTGCACTTCTGATTGATGCAGTCAAAACACTTCAAAAAGAAGTTGATGACTTGAAAAATAAATAATAATAAAGGAATAAATTAATGGCTGTTCCAGCAGTTAATCTAACAATAGACAAAGGAGTAACCTTCTCTACATCAATTAAAGTTAAGCAAGATGGTGCTCCCATTAATTTAACGGGATATACTTTGTCTGCAAAAATGAGAAAACATTATGATGCATCAACTTATTATACATTTACTACAGTATCTCCTTCTCCAAACTTGGGACTAGTAAATATAGGAATGGCAAGTACAATTACTTCAACCATTCCTGTAGGTAGATATGTATATGATTTGATTATTACATCCTCAGGAACTACAACTAAAGTTGTTGAAGGAACTATCATAGTAAAGGGGACTGCATCCTAATGACTATCGAAATAGAATTAAACACTCAATCTTCAATAGAGGTATTTGCAAACGTGGCAGCAACAAGACTTACAGATTTAATAGATTTTGATGATTCTAATGTAAATGATAAATATGTTCTGGTCTATGATTCTACATTACAAAAATACAAGATGGTAAATCCTGATGAAGTATTAAATTATGCTGCTGGAACTGAAACTATACAACCTGGATTGGTTGGATATGCTTCAACATTCATAGATAGATTAGATACAGACCTAGATGATAAAATTGATTTGGATGCAGGAAGTTTCTAAAAATACTAAATAATAAAAAAGAACATAGATCACCATGCCAGCACCAGTATTACAGGTTAAAAGAGGTGCTTTATCAAATCTGCCAGGTTTAAAAGCAGGTGAACCCGCCTTTACAACAGACTCATTTGATTTTTTTGTAGGTATTGATAGTACAACTAACAATAATAAGTTTGTAGGTTCTCATAGATATTGGACCAAAGAAACTTCATCAGTTGGTAGTTCCGTTAGGTTAGTTGAAGGAACCACTAATGGTTCAAATTATGTTGCATTAAAAGCACCAGACAATATTGCTTCTAATGTAACTTATACATTTCCAGGAACTCAAGGTGCTGTATCATCAGTTTTAACTAATGATGGAAGTGGAACTTTAAGCTGGGAAAGTGGATCTGCTAACCCAATATTTACTGGTATTGCAACATTTTCTGATACAACTGATTCTACCAGCAAAGATAATGGATCAGTTATTCTTGAAGGTGGAATGGGTGTTGAAAAGAGTGTTAATATTGGAGGAAATTTAAGTATTACTGGAATTACAACTACTGGAACTTTAAAACTTTCAGGGACTTCAGGGATTGGAATTACTGGTATTTCTCAAAGCACAACTTTAGCAGAAAATAGTAATGCATATTTGCCAACTCAAGCAGCAGTTAAGGCATATGTAGATGCTGTTGATGTAACTCTTGGGTTAAATGCTGATACTGGTGGTCCAAGTACAGTTTCTACAGCACAAACATTAACTATTAGTGGAACTGCTAATGAAGTTGAAACATCTGTTTCTGGTCAGACA
>Ga0194115_10005559_pt1 | contig 13075 bp, 15 predicted proteins | sample TA2MahsurfametaG_3_FD_148656 | JGI IMG/M metagenome (GOLD analysis project Ga0194115, IMG submission 148656) | Freshwater microbial communities from Lake Tanganyika, Tanzania - TA2015002 Mahale S4 surface | ecosystem: Environmental > Aquatic > Freshwater > Lake | place: Tanzania: Lake...
CATCGCCACAGTCGCGAGACCGGGCATAGTCTCACTTACCACACGCAGACCGTTTTCAAGCATTGTGACACGAACATTCTCCGTACGATCAGAGACGCTCACAGCTTTTACTCCCGACCCGCGCGAGCATGCGCGATGATGAAGGCTTCGATCTTCGCTTGATCATTCGGCAATTCTGTCACGCGTTCTTTCCGCGACATGAGATCAGCAAGATGCTCCGGCAAAGCCGGAAGAACACCTGTTGCAGCTTTCACGGCATCAGGAAATTTTGCAGGATGCGCCGTGCCTAATGCGACGACTGGCGTCGCGCGATCTTCTTTAAGCAACGCGCGCGCGGCTTTCACACCAATCGCCGTATGCGGATCGAGAATATAACCGGCGCGCCGCCATGTCTGTTTCATTTCATCATCAACTGCCGCGCGATCCGCACGCAACGCGGTAAAATCACGTCGCATCAGATCAAGAGCTGACGAGGGAATCGTAAAGCATTTTGATTGTTGCAACGTCGCCATCATGTTGCGCAACGCGCCGGCATCGCGCCCCATCACTTCATAAAGGAGCCGCTCAAAATTTGATGAAATCTGAATGTCCATCGAAGGTGAGCTTGTCGCAACCACGCCTGCCATTTTATAGCGACCCGTAGAAAGCGCACGCGCGAGAATATCATTCTCGTTGGTCGCGACCGACAAACGCCCCACGGGTAAGCCCATAAGCTTCGCCACATAGCCCGCAAGAATATCACCAAAATTTCCGGTTGGTACAGCGAATGAAATTTTCCGATGCGGTGCGCCCAAAGACACACCCGCAGAAAAATAATAAACAATCTGCGCGACAATACGTGCCCAATTGATCGAATTCACACCGGATAATTTCAAGCGATCACGAAACGCATGATGATTGAACATCGCTTTTACCAAAGCCTGACAATCATCAAATGTACCATCAACCGCAACGGCATGAACATTCGGAGCATCCACAGTTGTCATCTGACGGCGTTGCACCTCGCTCACGCGACCTTGCGGATAGAGGATAATCATATCAACGCGGTTTAAGCCTTTGAAGGCATCAATCGCCGCACCACCGGTATCACCTGATGTTGCACCCACAATCGTGGCACGCTCATTGCGCAAAGCAAGCACGTGGTCCATCAAGCGTCCGAGTAATTGCATCGCCACATCTTTGAATGCGAGTGTCGGACCATGGAAAAGTTCGAGCACAAAAAGACTGGTGTCGATTTCAACAAGCGGACAAACAGAGGGATGCCTGAACGTCGCATAGGCTTCATGGATCATCTTTGAAAGCGGTTCAGACGCAATTTCATCGGCATAGAGGCTGATGACACGATTGGGATGACACGATTGGCGATGTCGGCATAAGGAAGTCCGGCAAAATCCGAAATCGCTGCGTCAGTCAAAGTCGGAAAGGTTTTCGGCCAATAAAGACCGCCATCACGCGCAAGGCCCGCGAGCAACGCATCCGAGAAACCGAGCGCTAGCGCTTCACCGCGGGTAGAGTGATGGATCATGGCAGGGCGGGACACGGGCAGCGTTTCCTTGATGAAATTTGATCTTCTTTAGAAACAGAAAGGCGCCTCTGGCAAGCGGCAAGGTCTAGGCCTTGCGGGCTTTCAGCGCGAAAGCCGTAAAGACCCCGACAAGGACGAGCGCGAGACCAAACCAGGTCAGCGCATATTCAAGATGGTTGTTCGGTACTGAGACGACCGTATGCCCGCCCTCCGGCCAGCGTCCAGGCACCGGAGTTGAATCAGCATCGACGATAAAGGGCGCCACACGCTCAAAACCAAAAGACGCGGCAATTGCAGCGGGATCGCGCAGGAAGCGGATATTTTTTTTGAGATCGTCTGTCGGGGTAAAAAGTCCGCGCCGCTCGGGCATCCGCATCAAACCCCTTATTGTGATTTGGCCTTCGATGAGACCAAGCGTGCGCTGCTCAGGCGCTTTCAACGCTTCGGGAACGAAGCCGCGATTGACGATCACCCGACTACCATCCTGAAGCGTGAGAGGCGTCAAAACAAAATATCCAGGCGCCGATCCGCCTTTACTGTCGGTGACAATAAAACCGAAGAGATGCGCTTCATGCTTGTGATCAAATTCGCCATTCACCGTGATTTTTCGATAGGAATAATCATCAGGCTTTAACGCGGGCCATTCAGCCTCGAGCGGCATCGCAATAGTATCGGTTTTTAGCGATTGATCAATGCGCTTTAAGAGCGCCTCTTTCTCATAGAGTCTTTCGAGCTGCCAAATACCGAGCCCGCATAGAATGACGAAGGCTATCGCTGAGACAATCGCGGGAAGAATGAGACGACGCACAACAAAAACCTCTTTGAAAAAATCACGATCGGAACTTAGCGTTCAAGCTGTCCTTGCTCGGCTTTGTGGCGATATTGCGAAGCAATCAGCCAGCCTTTAAGCGGTCGCAAAAGACCGAGCGAGACAATCACTGTAAGCGGTAAAAAAATTGCTCCCAGAAGCCACAAAGGCGGCTCATAATTCGCATCAATAATCAAAGCGGTGCCAACAACAATCGCGCCCGCAATCAGCATGATAAACACTGCCGGACCATCGCCTGAATCCGCGAAAGAATAATCAAGGCCACACGCATCACAACGCGGCGCAAGGTCAATGAAGCCCGCGAATAAATGCCCTTCCCCGCAACGCGGGCAACGGCCTTTGATCCCCGCCATGATACCGGCATCACCATGCGAGGGAACAGAAGCTGTCATAAAAAAAATCCTTTCGGAAATGAAAAAGGGGCGGCCAAAACCGCCCCTTCAAATTTTCTTTCGCCGTTCTTAGTGGCCGTGGAACGCAGCACCCCAATTCGATCCCCAAAGATAGATGGAGACGAAGAGGAAGAGCCACACAACGTCAACGAAGTGCCAGTACCAAGCAGCAAATTCGAAACCGAGATGTTGCTTCGGCGTGAAATGACCTCTCGAGGCGCGCAGCAAGCACACTGCCAAGAAGATCGTTCCGATGATCACATGGAAGCCGTGAAAGCCGGTCGCCATAAAGAAGGTCGCGCCGTAAATATGACCGCCGAACGAGAACGGCGCATGCGCGTATTCATAAGCCTGCACGCAGGTGAAGACGAGGCCGAGAATAACCGTCAACCATAGGCCCTGCTTCAAACCCTGACGATCATTATGGAGAAGCGCGTGATGCGCCCATGTCACCGTTGTTCCCGATGTCAAAAGAATGAGTGTGTTGAGAAGCGGCAAATGCCAAGGATCGAACACTTCGATGCCTATCGGCGGCCAGTGACCGCCTGTGAACGCATGACGCAAGAAAGCCTTTTCTTCACCAGCATAAATGCTTGAGTCGAAGAAGGCCCAGAACCACGCCACGAAGAACATCACTTCGGAGGCGATGAACATGATCATGCCGTACCGATGATGCATCTGCACAACTCGGGTATGATTGCCCTTATGCTCGGCTTCATTGATGACGTCCGACCACCAGGAAAGCATCGTGTAGAGAATGCCAAGAACACCGACCGTGAAAATGATCGGACCAGCTTTCAACGAACCGATATGCATACCCTTCATGGTCATGATCGCGCCAACCGCGAAAATGAAGGCGCTGACCGAGCCTACAAACGGCCAAGGGCTCGGATCGACGATGTGGTAATCGTGGTTTCTTGCATGCGCGTCGGCCATAGCTAGATCTCCGGTCTTCTTCGGGGCCCTTCTTGCGGACGCCCACTCTATCAAGGGTTACAGTTGCGGTTTGGGCGGTTCTGTCAACTCTGCGACCGGTGTTTTCCGGCTCTTGGAGGGAAAGAATGTGTAGGAAAGCGTGATTGTATCGAGGGTGGCGATGTCTTTGTCGGTCCACGAGCGCCGGATCGACGAAAAAGACGACGGGCACATCAAGCGTTTCGCCGGGCTTCAATGTGAGATCCGTGAAGCAGAAACATTGCAGCTTGTTGAAATAGGCCCCGGCCAAATCAGGCTGGACATTATAAGTCGCCTGCGCGGTCACGGGTTCCGCCGCATTATTTGTGATCTTGTAGAAAATCGTTGCGGTCTCACCGATCTTCAAAGTCGTCACCTGCGTTTCCGCCTTGAATGTCCAAGGTAAACCTGGCGCAACATTCGCATCAAAACGAACCGAAATACTTTGCGCCAAGGCATTCTCGGGTGCGACACTTGCCACCTGTGTCGTACCGCCAAAGCCCGTCAATTGGCAGAAGAGCCGATAAAGCGGAACCGCCGCATAGGCCGCGCCCACCATCACACCCACAAGCGCAACGCACGCGATCAGCGTTGTGCGATTGGAAGCAATGCGAGGGGATGGCGCTTCAGACATGGATCAGATCGGACGGTTCAAAACATTGCCACCAAGTTTGGCGATAGTGACAACGAAAAACAAAATGACAAGCGCGCCTAAAAACCACCCAAGCGCTCGAGAGCGTGCATTGCGGCGGCGAAGTTCTTCTTCAGTCAATTCGGGCAGATGCGAAGGGCCGCTCATTTCATCAAACTCCACGGAATGAAGGGAAGAAGCTGCTCAACAAGACGCGCGCCAAAGAGAGCAAACAAATAGATGATCGATGTACCGAACAAACGGAACGCGGCTTTGCGCCCTTCGTCCCCTTCACGTTTGCGATAAAGATCATAGGCAAAATAAGCGAGCACAACGCCGAAGGCCGTAGCGACAGTGAGATAAATCCATCCGGCGTGTGAAATCAGCGCCGGCGCCATTCCCACCGGAATAAGCGCGAGCGAGTAGATCAGGATTTGCAAACGCGTGGCATCAGGTCCTGCAACCACAGGCAACATCGGTACACCCGCGCGCGCATATTCATTGCTCTTCACAAGCGCTAAAGCCCAGAAATGCGGCGGCGTCCATACCAAGATCAAAAGGAAATAGAGAAAGCTCTCGAGGCTCACATCGCCTGTAACAGCCATATAACCGATCATCGGCGGGAACGCGCCCGCAGCACCACCGATCACAATATTTTGCGCAGTCCAATGTTTGAGCCACATCGTGTAAATCACGACATAGAAGAAGATCGTAAACGCAAGAAACGCCGCAGATTGCCAATTCGCAATCAATCCCAAAAACAAAACAGATCCGAAAGAGAGCGTCATGCCGAAAGCAAGCGCTTCATTGGGCTTCACTGCGCCTGCAGGAATCGGCCGCGTCGATGTGCGCGCCATCATCGCATCAATGCTCGCATCATACCACATATTGAGACAGCCCGACGCGCCCGCACCGACGGCAATCGCAAGAAGACTCGCAAAGCCAAGAATCGGGTTGATCGGTTCAGGGGATGCGAGCATCCCCACCAGCGCCGTGAAAATCACGAGCTGCATCACGCGGGGTTTTAAAAGTTCGAAGTAATCGCGCGCAGTGCCGAAAGCGATTGTCGGCCGCTCTTCGTCATAAGCGGGTGAAGCGGGATCAAGAAGTTCAGCGGCAATCGTCATGGCGAGCGTTGTTGTTCCGTAACGGGAAAGAGCGGGGGTGCCCCCGCTCTGATTAATTTAAAAAGATTCCCTCGAGAGCGGAGGTCCGCCTCACGAATTCCCTTAGTGACCGCTTCCAGAGAAACGCGGCAGCATGTCAAATTGATGGTGCGGAGGTGGTGAGCTCAAGGTCCATTCGAGCGTCTTAGCCCCTTCACCCCATGGATTATTCACCGCACGAACCGGGCTCAGATAAGCGCGCAAAATGCCATAGAAGAAAATCAGCAAGCCGGCAGCGAAGATGTATGAGCCATAGGAGGAGATACGGTTCCACCCCGCAAAAGCTTCCGGGTAGTCAACATAGTGACGCGGCATGCCCGAAAGACCCGTGAAATGCATCGGGAAGAAGAGCACGTTCGAACCAACAAAGGCAACCCAGAAATGGAAAATGCCGATCCAATCCGGAATGATGCGGCCCGACATTTTCGGGAACCAATAATAGAAGCCCGCAAAAATCGAGAACACCGCACCAAGCGATAAAACATAGTGGAAATGAGCCACCACATAATAAGTATTATGAAGATTCCTATCAATGCCCGCATTTGCGAGCACAATGCCGGTCACACCACCTATTGTAAAAAGAAAGATAAAACCCATTGCCCATTGCATCGGCGCAGTGAAGCGGATCGAACCACCCCACATCGTCGCAATCCACGAAAAAATTTTCACGCCCGTTGGTACCGCAATCACCATAGTGGCAAACATGAAATAACGCTGCGTATTGAGTGCGAGGCCCGCTGTATACATGTGGTGCGCCCACACGATGAAGCCAACAGCGCCAATAGCCACCATCGCATAAGCCATGCCAAGATAGCCGAAGATCGGCTTCTTCGAGAAGGTCGAGATGATGTGGCTGATCATGCCGAAACCCGGCAAAATCATGATGTAAACTTCTGGGTGACCGAAGAACCAGAAGAGATGTTGATAGAGGATCGGATCACCGCCATTGGCCGAATCAAAGAAGGCCGTGCCGAAATTGCGGTCCGTCAACAACATCGTGATCGCACCGGCGAGAACCGGAAGCGAGAGAAGAAGCAGGAATGCCGTGACAAGAATCGCCCAGGCAAAAAGGGGCATCTTATGCATAGTCATGCCCGGCGCGCGCATATTCAAAATCGTTGTAATGAAATTGATCGCACCAAGAATGGAAGACGCACCCGCCAAGTGGAGCGAGAGAATACCGAAATCAAGCGCAGGACCCGGATGACCCATGGTTGCGAGCGGAGGATACACTGTCCAACCGCCACCGAAACCATCTGAACCCGGAGCTCCTTCAACGAAGAGCGAGATGATCAACAGGCCTAACGCTGCGGGCAACAACCAGAACGAAATATTGTTCATGCGCGGGAACGCCATGTCAGGCGCGCCAATCATCAAAGGCACGAACCAGTTGCCAAAGAAAGGCACGAACCAGTTACCAAAGCCGCCGATAAGAGCAGGCATGACGACAAAGAACACCATGATGAGGCCGTGACCCGTCACGAACACATTATAGGTTTGCGGATTGGTGAAATATTGAAGGCCCGGCTCTTGAAGCTCGAGACGCATAGCAATGGAGAGGAAGCCCCCAACCAAACCCGCGATAATCGCGAAAAACAAATACATCGTACCGATGTCTTTGTGATTGGTCGACATAACCCAACGCTTCCAACCCGTCGGATTACCTTCTTGAGTCGCATTTAATGTCGCTGCCTGTGCCATTCATTTATTCCTAAGGATCCATTATTGCAACAAAGCGGCGATGGTCGTCGCCCGGCTTCACTCAATTGAATTATTCATTAGCCGCAAGCGCGACAGGTTTTACATCCTTCGAAGCAAATTTCTTTTTCGCTTCCGTAAGCCATGCCGCATATTTTTCTGCACTCACAATACGAACCGCAATCGGCATATAGGCATGATTAGCGCCGCACAAACGCGAGCACTGGCCGTAATACATGCCCTCACGATCGGTATTGAACCAAGTCTGATTCAAACGACCCGGCACCGCATCCATACGCACGCCGAAGGACGGAATTGCGAAATTATGAATGACGTCTGCGCCGACAACTTGAACAACTATTGTTTTGCCAGCGGGTAGCACCAATTCATTATCAACCGCCAGAAGCGCAGGCTGATTGGCCTTAACTGCATCTTCAGGGGAGAGCATATAAGAATCAAAGGCGAAACCGCCGCCCTGATCTTCCGTATATTCGTAAGACCAATACCACTGATGCGCGACCGCTTTCACAGTGATGTCGGCCTTCGGCAACTGAACCTGCATCGTCAAAAGACGGAAAGACGGGATCGCGATACCAACCAAGATCAACGCAGGAATGAGCGTCCAGGCGATTTCAAATCCGGTGTGATGAGTTGTCTTCGACGGAACCGGATTGACCTTCTCATTGAAACGGAAAACCACAATCGCAAGTAGCAAGAAAACAAAGGCAGCGATCACCGTGATCACAATGTTCACACTGTCGTGGAGCGTTCCCAAAAACTGGGCAATCTCTGTGACAGGTGTTTGCATATTTATCTGCCATGGCGAGGGCTGACCAGTTCCGGCGAAAGCCGCACCTGCAAAACAGGCCGACAGCAGAACGACGAGCGTGGCGCCGAAAGTCCAACGGGTCATGATCGTGTTTTCTCCATCCAAACGCGGGATGCGTCTCATTCTCGGATCACGAACGGGAAAAGCCATACCGACTCCTCAGTCCGGATTGTGCCGCCGCGTCTTACAATCATAAACAGGGAAAACGTGCAACATCCACAGCGGCTAATCTGTGCGTTTTCATGCGAAAGTCATAGGAGATGCGACAAAATAAACCTATTTTTAGGTACATGGTTTGACAGGGTCGGCCGCACCGACTTAGGTGACATATAAACTGTAGGAAACGCCAAAGGCGGGGGTAAACCATGGCTAAAATCTGGTTGAGGGGGGCATTTCTTGTCCCCTTAGCTCTGTGCCCGACCCTTCCGAGCGTCGCCTCAAATCCGCCGGCGCAAGACCCTGCCATCCGCGGCATTTATGGCGAATGGGCACTGCGTTGCGACGTGCAACCGGGCTCAACGGTAGAACAATGTGCCCTCGTTCAAAATGTCTATGCCGAGGGCAAACCGGATCTCCAACTCGTTGTGTTGGTCGTGAAAGCTCCCGAAGGAGGGTATCTTTTGCGAGTTGTCGCTCCTTTGGGCATCATTTTACCGGCAGGTCTCGCACTTCGCATTGATAGCATAGACATCGGCAAAACTGGCTTTATGCGGTGTCTCGTCAATGGCTGTATGGCCGAAGTCGCCATGGATGAAGGCCTGATCGGCCGCTTCAGCACCGGCTCGACGGCGCTCTTCATCATTTTCCCGACGCCCAGCGAAGGGACTGGCCTACCCATCCCGCTCGCGGGCTTCGCCAATGGGCTTGCAAGACTGCCCTGACCTCCCAATCTCTAGGCACGACAATTTTTGGAGACGACCCCATGAATTTCTCTCTGACGAATTTCACCTCGTCGCGTTCCCTGTGTTTGGCCGCCCTCCTCTCGCTTGGCCTCGCGGGTTGCATGAGTTCAGGCGGATCGCAAAGCCCGAGCGGCACCGCGGGCGGCTCGTCATTATTTTCGAATTGGTTCGCGGCTCAAAAGACCGAACCCGCGCCGCAAGTCACAGCGGCCGCACCGGAACCGGAAGTCCCCTGCCCCAAAGTTGAAATTAGCGAGGGCGGTTCCACCCTGCGTCAAGGCAAAGGCAGCGATGTGAGTTTCCAATTTTCACTTCGCGATGTGGCGCGTGAATGTTCGGCGGGTAAAAACGGTGCAATTGTCATGAAGATTGGTGTTGAGGGCATCGCCGTTATCGGCAAGGCAGGCAAGCCCGGTGGCGTTTCAGCACCGCTCGTTGTGACCGCGACCAAGAACGACAAAGTGGTCGCGACAAAGACCTTCACGCTGAAAACGACAATTCCCGCCGATGAAAATCAAACCCAATTCCGCTTCATCGACCAAGGCTTCACGCTTCCCGCCGGATCTGACGACGCAGATGTGACGATTGGATTTAAGGGGTAAGTGAAAATTCGTGATTGGGAACGTGAGCAAAGCGATCCCTAAAATCCAACACTTCAACTTAAAGCTGTATCCACCGCGCGATGCTTAGATCACCCCTCCGCGATGATCGCGTCAGGGTTTGTGTTTTGGTGCGAGGCTGATAGTCTTTCCCTTAGGTCATGCACATCATGACTCGGGACTTAACAACCTCATCTAGTCCGGCAGAGCATCTGCCGACACCAAACTGCCCTGACGTGCTTTCACGTCGGGGTGGCGGCGTTATGTCCAGGCTGCAAAGCTAAAAGCGCTGCGGCCATCACTAGATGGCTTGTTAACACCCCGGCATCAGCGCGCATTGCGCTGGCGCCATTTTCTTTTCTAGGGAGTGACGGGGGATGGAAAAGCCGCAAATCGATTTCACTCAACCCATGACATTTCAAAACGCGCTGCAAAATTTCGCGCTTTCTTTGGCCTGCGTGATGGTCGCCTTGCACGATGAAGTGAATTTCGGCGAAGATCGCGATCACGCCATTCTCACTGCCGCCAATTTATTTTGCTCGATGCTCGAGGACGCACATACCGAAGCTGTTGCGCTTATGAACAAACTTGAACGTAGGATATTGGGGATGAATTAGCGCTTTTTAAAAATGTTCAAGCTCTTAAACCGTCATTGCGAGGAGGCTCGAAGAGCCGACGTGGCAATCCATTCTTTTCCTATATCATTCCTTGGATTGCCGAGTCGCTTTGCCCCTCGCAATGATGAACAAAAAGGGCGCCCTTGCGAGCGCCCTTTATTTTTGAGAGGCCGATTTTGGACTTCTTAGAAGTCCTTGCCGCCGCCATGAAAGTCTGGCTTGCCAGATTTTCACTTTTTTAATGATGGGAGGCCGGCTTTGGACTTCTTAAAAGTCCATGCCGCCGCCCATACCGCCGCCTGGGCCGCCCATCGGCATTGCAGGCTTATCCTTCGGCAATTCGGCGATCATCGCTTCGGTCGTGATCAAGAGACCTGCAACTGAAGACGCATCCTGCAACGCTGTGCGAACAACCTTTGCAGGGTCAACTATACCGGCTTCGAGCATGTCGACATATTGTTCCGACTGCGCATTGAAGCCAAATGTCTGCGACTTGTTCTCGAGGATCTTGTTGACAACGATCGAGCCTTCAACGCCAGCGTTCTCGACGATCTGACGGATCGGGGCTTCGAGCGCCTTCAAGACAATGTTGATGCCCGCTTGCACGTCATCATTCTTGCTCTTCAACGCCTGCACCGCAGCCTTCGCGCGAAGGAGAACCGTGCCGCCGCCCGGAACAATGCCTTCTTCAACGGCAGCGCGGGTTGCGTTCAACGCGTCATCAACGCGGTCCTTCTTTTCCTTCACTTCTACTTCTGTCGCACCACCGACGCGGATCACCGCGACGCCGCCTGCGAGCTTCGCAAGACGCTCTTGAAGCTTCTCACGATCATAGTCGGAGGTTGTTTCTTCAACCTGCGCCTTGATCTGCGCAACACGACCTTCGATGTCCTTCTTCTTGCCGGCACCGTCGATGATCGTGGTGTTTTCCTTGTCGATGCGGACGCGTTTTGCACGGCCGAGCATGGTGAGTGTGACTGACTCAAGCTTGATGCCCAGATCTTCCGCAATCATTTCTCCCGAGGTGAGGATGGCGATGTCTTCGAGCATCGCCTTGCGACGATCACCAAAGCCTGGAGCCTTCACGGCAGCAACCTTGAGGCCACCACGGAGTTTGTTCACGACGAGAGTCGCGAGCGCTTCGCCTTCGACATCTTCCGCAATGATAAGGAGTGGCTTGCCGGTCTGCACAACGGCTTCGAGAACCGGGAGCATGGCCTGGAGCGAAGAAAGCTTCTTCTCGTGAATGAGGATGTAGGGATCGTCGAGTTCGACGGTCATCTTGTCCGCATTTGTGATGAAGTATGGCGAAAGATAGCCGCGATCGAATTGCATACCTTCAACGATATCCACTTCGGTTTCTGCTGTCTTGGCTTCTTCAACCGTTATCACGCCTTCATTGCCAACCTTCTGCATCGCATTGGCAATCATCTTGCCGATGAGCGCATCACCATTGGACGAGATTGTGCCGACCTGAGCGACTTCGCTCGAGGACTTCACTTTCTTCGCGCGAGCCTGAATGTCCTTGATGGCGACTTCCGTTGCCATGTCGACGCCGCGCTTCAAATCCATCGGGTTCATGCCGGCGGTGACATATTTCACGCCTTCACGAACGATGGCTTGTGCGAGAACGGTTGCCGTTGTGGTGCCGTCGCCAGCGATGTCGTTCGTCTTTGACGCGACTTCGCGCAGCATCTGTGCGCCCATATTTTCGAACTTGTCATCAAGCTCGATGTCTTTCGCGACTGTCACACCGTCTTTCGTGATGCGCGGGGCGCCGAATGACTTGTCGAGAACAACGTTACGACCCTTCGGGCCGAGCGTGACCTTCACCGCATTGGCGAGGATGTCGACGCCGCGCAACATTCTGTCGCGTGCATCGGAGGAGAAAAATACTTGTTTAGCAGCCATGATATAGCTTCCTTAAATGAGTGTGATCAAAGAACGAGAGCAGTTCGGCTTACTTGCCGATCACGCCCATAATGTCAGACTCCTTCATAATGAGGAGTTCGTGACCGTCGATCTTGACTTCAGTGCCCGACCATTTGCCGAACAGAACCTTGTCACCCTTCTTTACATCGAGGGGGACGAGTTTGCCGGTTTCATCGCGAGCGCCATTGCCGACGGCGACGACTTCACCTTCTTGCGGCTTTTCCTTGGCGGTATCGGGGATTATGATGCCGCCCTTGGTCTTTTCCTCTGAATCGAGGCGGCGGACGACCACGCGGTCATGAAGCGGACGGAATTTCATGTAATATTTCCTTCAGATTTGGTCCGTTGAAACTGTTGTCGGGGCGAGCCCGTTTTTGACGCCTACTAGCACTCAGTTTCTACGAGTGCTAGCGGTCCGTCTAGAGAAATAGGGAGAGGCTCTCGGTGAGTCAAGGCGCGCGCGGCAAAATTTTGCTCGATTTACCAAGCGCGGGGCTAAGTTATTAAAAATTCAGCTCTTTTTGGCCTTCAGAAGCAGGAACGAGCCGGCAATGATCAGCACCGCACCGGCATAGACCGTCCAATGCGGCCATTCCTGAAAGATGAAGATGCCAATGAGGGTTGCCCAGATGATGTTCGTATATTCGACCGTGCCGATGCGGGCGGCGGGCGCGCGGTGAAGTGCGGTCGCCATCATGAATTGGCCGATGGTGCCGAGCGCGCCCATGGCGAGGCCGAGCATCCATTCCGACCGCAACGCCCCGATGGGGTCGCCAATCAAAAAGGAGAAAGGCAAAACAAGCGTCGAGGCGAGGATGTTTTGCAACACCACCACACCGGCGATAGTATCATCGCCCGCGCGGGCGCGGAGAAGAACATTGGCGAGCGCATAAGTTCCCGCTGATCCGAGTGCGGCGATGATTCCAAGCATGCTGCCTTGCAAATGATCGAGCGAAAATCCTTTGCCGAACGCGATCACTAGAATGCCGATAAAAGAGAGA
>Ga0194115_10005560_pt1 | contig 13071 bp, 10 predicted proteins | sample TA2MahsurfametaG_3_FD_148656 | JGI IMG/M metagenome (GOLD analysis project Ga0194115, IMG submission 148656) | Freshwater microbial communities from Lake Tanganyika, Tanzania - TA2015002 Mahale S4 surface | ecosystem: Environmental > Aquatic > Freshwater > Lake | place: Tanzania: Lake...
GTACCATGTGGAAGGTCGTCGCCTGGATTATTTGCGGCGATTACAAGTTCCGAAGTGGTTTCAAACACATAAGAATACGAAGCATCATCCTCGACAGTTGGTGAATTCCATGCAACGATTGTTCCCGCTGGCAAAGTTGCACCATTATTCGAATTGGCGGTAAATTTTACATTCATCGTTGCTCGTGAACCATCCGAATATGGGGTGCCTATCATTTTTCCCAAACCGAGCATTAGGTTGTCTGGCAACCTATTGATTGCTCCAATGTTTAGTGCCGACATGAACGCAAAAGCCTGAAACATTGCGTCTTCGACGGTGCCAGGTCGTAGTTCAAAGTTGGGCAAGACGGTTCTTGCAACCTGAATTGAATCTAGGTAAATCTGTGCAGGCGAAAGGTCAAGCGGTCTTAGGTTTACATATTGTCTGAAATCTGCGGCCATGATTGTTTACACTTACTTCCTGTACGTAAATCTGACGTTGACCGTGCCACTCGTCTCTTCGGTGACACTGTCGATGTCAACAATTTCAATTTCTGGAATGTATTTATTTGCGGCAATCAATAACTGTGGAATTGGAACAACCGAAAATGTTGGGTCAGCAACGCCAAAATCAGGAGTCAACGGCAATATAAACGGTTCCGTCAAAATACACATGGCCAATAACTGCTTTATATAGCCGTCGGTTCCTTCCTTCAATTTCACAAGATTCTTGTCGGTGTCGAACCGCAGCGGAAATTTTAATGTGTCCATGATTAATCCGTTTGCTTAAAAGGTGTTAAAATAACATTACCCATATTGAGGTTCGCCCGAAGAGCATTAATTTGATTTTGCAGTTCATCAACTAGGGCATTAAATTTTACTTTTCCTGAAAAAACGTCCTGTTTTTTGTTAAAATTACCCAATATAAATATTTCTTGTGTTTCAAGGTCAATGAACGTACACAAAACCCTGTCATTTGGTTGATACACGCTCCTGGTTGAATTATTCAAATAATTGACTTTTGTATATGTGCATCCCAATTGGGGCACATATACGGTTGGAAGACTTGTCGGATTGGAATCGTGCCATTTAATTATGCCGATATAAACGCCGCCAGCGACCAACGGGTGCGACGAACCCTTTGTTCTATTTATTTGATTTTCATTGACGTTCATACAGTTTCTACATTTCCGCCACCACCGCCGCCTGTAGCAGGTGCTTTAAGTGTGTATCCTGGCAAAGGATTTGCTTGGTATAGGCCTTCAATTGTAGCCCATTCAACAGAGCCTGGCAAAATTTCTCCGACCTCAATCGGTTTTATCTTGTTCTCTTGACGAGGCGGGGTGGCAAAAGATACGGATACTGGTTCATTCACCATTTCTGCATAGTCGACCGAAGTTATCAAAAAATCATCTGTAAACCAGGGTATTTCGCCAACATTCACCGTCATTCCTGGTCGCAATCGTACGCCGTTGACCCTATCGACAGTACACGAACCATCACCCTCCATTGGGTCGTTCTCGGCGTGATGCATCGTTGGCAATTTATTCAATATGAACCGCGTATCTTTGACTCCGCCAACAATCCTTGCTGGATAGTGCAAATACGTTACTTTTCTTGTGGTGGTTACATTCTTGTTTTTCTTGGCATTCCAACGTGTATGTTCGTATGAATCGTGTCCGCGTTTGTACATGAGCCATTGCTGGGTACAAAAATACAATGTTCCGTCTGATTCAAAAATAATGTAAGGATTTTTATTTGCATCTTTGGATTCTCCAGCAAGTTTTGTCAATACATCCCATAGGGAGTCGGCCATTTTTTCGCCATCCGCTTGGGTTATTGTTCTTTCTTTTGTCGTTTCTTGAACAACTGATTTCAAACCATATTTCTTTGCTGCATTGACCACGAAGTCGTGCGACGTTCCCTTTATTGCGCCAGGATTCCTGTCTCGTTTCATTTGTTGTATCGCTTTCGTATACCCCTGAACCCTTACCATCGGGCTGTTGCCCTGTTTTTGTTCAACGGTTACATCAGCAACCTCCATAAAATAACCGAGGTAATCTTCCATAACAATTCCAATCGAACCCTCGCTGGGAGATAGTCTCTCTGAGTTGTGGCTTCTGTATACGAACGTTTGACCAACTTGAAAGTAATTATTTTTCGTTATTTCTAAACCAGGGTCTATCAATTCAAACGTGACCGCAGTTGCCGCATTGAGGGTGTAATTTACGCTTATGCTGGTTATGTTGTTAATCAATTTTGTTATAAACGTCGTATTGTTTTTATCTGTTGGGTAAAAAAATACCAATGGTACGTCACGTTGAGTTCCCTGTACCCCAACGAACGTTTTTGCTGAAGAGTCAGTGCCATCTGGTATCGATGGAAAATCCATTTCTTGAATTGATGATGCCATAAATTGGTTATTCCTGTACGGTCACGACAGCAAGATTCTTGTCTGCAGTTTGGCTCATGGTTTTTGTCCACAAATTATATTCTGGGTCTGTTTCTGGTATTTCCTCATCAGGAGTCTTGGGTTTATGCTTTAAGCGAGGCATTCCAATAAGTCTTGTTTTTTCAATTGGGATTTCTTGCAGTGTTATGTTTGCTTGGGCGCGAGTTATTTCCATTTTGGAGTTTCTTCGAACAGCAGCAATGTTTAGGTCCTGGATTACGAATTGAATTCCTCTTGGCGTTCCACTGTTGTCGTATCTAAATTGATTCGTCATAAAACTGTCAAAACCAAAGAACATGACGGGAAACGGAGTTTGCGCCATTCTTTGTAATTCTTCTAGTTGTTGTGTTATTGGTACATCAAGACCATCGGCAACCTGACCTGGAACGCTCTTATGGGCAATAACAAAAGAGAAGGAAACTTGCAATAGTTTGAATGATTTCCAGTCGATAAACGGAAAGCCACCAGTTCTTTCGATACTCACCCAGTCTCCACCAAAGTTTGAATATTGGATGTCTTGTGGTGCTAAGTCAAACTGAAATTCATTAATCTTCGGGGTGCCAACTTCTGCATCTGTTGTTCCATCTAAGTACACCTGATACATGATTGGAACAGAGCCATCAATAATTCTTTTTCTACTTTTATCTTTGGAAAGCGCATCTACAAATTGGTCTGACCCGAAGAAAATGTTGAGACTACGATTGACTGTAACTTCCGAAACATCTCCAGCACGAAAACCCTCTGGTCCCTTGTACGTGGTTCCATCGCTTTTTCTACCACCGCCACTACTGCCACCGCTACTACCACCGCTGCCAGGAGTTGACGAACCGTCGCCAGTTGAAAGTCTTTGTAGGTCATACATCGTCAATCCCTTGACTGCACGTATTGCATTAATCTGCTCAGAGGTGTATCCCATACCCAACAATTCCTGATTTATTGCGCTATCACTCAAACCAGTTTGTTTAAATTTTTCCCATAGTCCGATATAACCCTGTTCTACGGTGTACCATTTGCCGTCTATAAATCGTTTGTTGGTGGTACTACTACCGCCCAAAGAAGACATAAATTCCATTTCCAACTGTTTTTCAAATTGGAAGTAACGCGGAAATGCTTGAGCCAACTCCGCCAAAGTTGTTATTTTTTTTCCAGCGGAACCATGGCTGTAAAAATACAGCGCTTTTGCACTCGCTTCAGAACTATTGAGTCCATATTGTCTGGCGGTAGTTAAAAAATTGTTCCATACGCCCAGAATGGTTGCGGGGTCTGCGTTTTGAGGTAAATTTTGACCACCAAAGCCGCCTACCAAAAAATAAGAATTTGCCATGCCTCCTTGGTCGTCCTTATATTTGCCGCGACGTTGCAGTTGTGGTTTTTCGTACACAGTACTGTGTATCACTCCGCTTCCACACATTTGGGATATGGATGTTTCTGGTCCGATATTGGCGACCATCGGAGCATTGTCCCAATCATTTGGAATTGCTATTCTTATAATTGATGGGTTTGAATGGTCGTATGTACCTGTTGCTGGGTCGTATTTGGGCTTATATTGTGATTTGAATGTTTGCGGCAAGTTGTTGTCTTTGCCTTTAAAAATATAATTCGGTATTGCGTTGCCACCTACCTCTTTTATTAACGAGTGGTTTTCACCGTTATATAGACGGTAAATAATCGGTAATTTTCCGTAAATCACCTGTTTGCTATATAGAAGATTTGTCAATACGTAATCACTTTCCTTATAGTAATCCCCACGCGCACTTCCTGAGACTTTGATTATTTGCTGCGGCATAAATTACCTTCTGTTCTGATATTCATACATAGACCTATCAATTGCTGCCTTAATCTTGGGAATTGCTTCATCCATTCCCAAACCATGAAGATTCACATTGACGGATACTGGGGCGCCACTTCCGCTTTGTGAAACTGGCGCACTTGCCATTGCTTGTGTGTATGGACCAACCGTGTCGCCCATCGGGCCGCCACCATTGCCAGGAACAACATGCAAGTGACGGTTGGTTGAACCACCGTGGAATTCTGCAAATCCACCGTCTCGCTCGACAATTGTCTTGTACATACCAAGTTGATTTCCAACCAAGTCATATGCCCTTCCAGTGATGTGGTCGGAATTGATGGAGCCCAAATGGTTTGTTCTATACGACGAAGTAATTGTTCTTTTACCAGCAAGCATTGAATTTATTGACTGATGCCTAGAAAGTGTCTGCGCAAGTCTTGAAGACGTGTCTCCAATTCCTTTTCCGCGCGGTGTCTTGGTGTCCAAATCAGCGGTTTCTATCCCTGCTGCTTTGAAAACTTCTATCAATGCCTCTTTTGACCACCACTCTGGTTTTTCTGCACCAGGGGCAAAGAATTTACCGAAGGCTTCAATGTTCTTCCTTTCCGCTTCCAGAAGGACCGCTTTTTTACCCGTTTCATCCGCGATTGCAAACGCTTTTTGGTCATCGGTCAAGGTATTAAGGTTGGAGTTGTTTATTAAACCACCCAAACCCATTTGCGCAAAGAACTGTTGCGGGTCTGTACCAAGGCTTCCAGTTGATAACTGATTAACTATTCTCTCCTGTTGGTTCAAATCCAACTCCATGAATGATTTTTTAAACTGAGCAAATTGTTCAGGACTTGAAAATCCCACACCCGCTTCGTTAGCCATTACCGCTGTAAGTTGGTCCTTCACTGTCGTATTGAACATATCCTCTTTCATTTGTTTGATAAAGTTAATATTTGCTTGACCACCAAGCGTTTGCGCGTCAAAAAATTTATTACCCAATCCACCCAGGACATTCTTTTTCCCGTCTGCTGAAAATTCTCTGAATGCGGCACCACTGGGGTCACCCATCATGCGCAGGAATTCAAAGGACGCTCTCGTGGTGTCCCCGCCAAACATGTCTGTAAGACCAGTAATTGCGGCAGTATTTATATTTTTAAAGTCCTCAGCGGTCACGATTGCGTTCGGCCCACGTTGGTCAAAGTCTTGCCTAAAGTTCTTCATTACCTCATCTGAACGATTTGGCGCCGTTTCCTGTCGAATTGCGGCATCAAAAACCGTTAAAGAATTAATAATCTTCTCGCTTAACGCTTGGTCTATTTGCTCTGCGGTTTTTACAACCGTCAAGCCCAATTTCGACATGACATCATTTAGGTCTTGTGTATTATCGGCAAGATTGACGCCCATTGTTTGGGCTAGTTGAACTACTTCAATTTCGGTCATGCCAAAAGTTTTGGCAAGAAGTTGAGTTCTTGCCTGGAGCGAGTCAGCAATTGACAATTCTGCTGTCATTTCTGCTTCCTGCTTCTCTATAAATCTTTCAATAAAAGTTTGCATGCCGTGTTGGTCGACCGTATCGCGGCCAAATCTTTTCTTCTTTTTCTCGGTCAATGATTCAAATTGGTCTTGAGTGATGGAGCCATCTTTGCGCATTTGTTCAAGTGTCTCTAGTCTGACTTTATTGCGTTTTCTATCTTCTCTGTTAAAAAGAAGGTCTCCAACTTTGTCGACTCCAAAAGCAACTGCACCAAGCGCACCGCCGACGCCACCGCCAATAAGTGTCCCCTTGGCGCCACCAATAAAGGCTCCTGGCACTGCGCCGACGCCCCCCGCTGCTGCACCAACCGCCGCACCTGCTGTCATACCAACAGCCATGCCAATGCCTGCGCCAATTGTGGCGCCAAAGGTAACATAATCTCTTAAGCCCCTACCACTGTCCTCGACTTTTGCATTTCCTTTCTGTGCTGTCGCAAGGTTCTTTTTTCTTTTTTCTGCTGATTTACGCAACGAGTCTGCAAGCGTAGATTTTCCTTTACCACTTTTTATTTGTGCGCCTTCAAGAAGAGCCATCTGCGTAAATTTGTCTTGTCTATCTTTCTCTATATTTTCAAACAGCATGGCATCTGCTTCTTTTTTGTTGTTTCTATCTCTCGATTTATTTGAATTAATAAATCCAGTTATTGAACCTATTGTTGTTCCGATTGCCAAACCCTTTGCTCCGAATTGAGCGCCAAATAATCCGCCAGCAAGTCCACCACCCGCAGTTGCGGCCATTGCGTTTTCGCTTCTTAGGGCCATGGTGCCGCCAGCAATCCCCAATCCAAGACGAGGGCTAAACATTGCGGCAGTGGCAGCCAAAGACAAACCACCAGCAATATCTTTACTTAGATTTGGATTTTCTGAAAGTTTTGACATCAGCATTGCCAATCCAAAAGCCGCTGCGCCACCATCCAATCCCTTAAACCCAGTTCCAGCCCTTTGTTGATTTGCTCGGTCCGCAGCATCTTTTCCGAAGCCGCCCACAGCAGCCATCCCGCGAGAGGCTAGCGAGAACATCTGAGCCGCAGCACGGGGACTACCACCCGCAGTCGAGTGCCTGCCGCCAACGTGTCTGGACCCCGTCGGCGTCGGCGTTGGTGTTCCTCCACTGGGCGTCCCACCACCAGAACGCAAACCGCGTGATGCTGCGCCAAGCGCCCTATTAAACGATGAGAGCCCTTTGGTTGTTTGTCTCAAACCGCCTGTTGTTGAACCACTTTGACTTCGAAGACCTCTTAGGCTTGCCGTTACCCCTTGGGCAGCACCACCAACACTGCTAGTCGATGATGATGCGGCGCCACGAGTAGCAGCGGCAGTAGCCGCAGCACGTGCTGCTGCAGCACCATGACCAGTGACTACTGGTGCACTTCTTGATGCAGCCGCTCTCGTAACTGCTGGAACTGCCGATGCCGCAGCCCCAGCAGCAGTTGTCGCTGCACCGACTGGACTTGTTGCAGCCGTGACTGGGCCAGCAACACTCATGAACCTGCCAAAAAACGCCTGTGCCTTTGGTCCAAGCAGTCCACTGTTTGCTGCTGCACCAATCGCCGCACCAACTGGAATACTCACACCAGCAGTCGGTCCTGCTAGTGCGGGGTGAGCACCAACTTTTGCTCCCTGTATGGCACCCTTGATGGCACCAGAGATACTAACGCTTCCTGCTTTAACATTCATTTGATTCACGGTTGAGGTATCAACCAGTGTTCCTCTATTGGTCTTCATGCCACGAGCCATACCCATCATCGCCATGAAAGCACCTCGGTCACCAAACATTGACGACAGGAATTTGAACGTGTCCGTAAATTGCTTAAAAATAGCCGAAAGTCCATCAAATACGCGGGCAATAAATGGCAGTTCTTTTACAATGAGGCGTTCAAAGACCCTTAGTATCTGCAGCAATCTTTTTACTGTTTCTCCAAGTGAAGAGCCAAATTTTTCAAAAGCAGGTTGATTCTTGACAAGGCTCTCGTTGAACTCTTTTGTTCCGCGTTTTACCTCTGCCCAAACAGGACGCCAAGCATTTCCAAATGTTTTTTCTATTACCCGCGCACCATCTTGAAATTCTCTTATTGAATCAACCCATCTGTCCCAGCCTTCCCTAAAACCATCCCACCATTCACCCAATCTCTTAAATCCACCGACTGATGCTGGTAGCCAATCTCTTACCAGATACAGATAAAAATCAGATACTTTTTGGACCGCATTCACCATTGCATCAATCAAACCGCCGCGTTTTTCCCATCCAGCAACTGCACCAGAAGTCATGTCCATGGTTCTAACAATGATGTTGTAGATTCTTTCCAAACCAACTTTTGCTTCTGGCAAAAATTGTTGACCAAAATCGGCAAATTTTCCACGAATTAAATTAAAATACTTTCTCAACTGACCGACTAAAGTATTGTTTACTGCCTCAAATTGACCAGTTACCCCGCCGAGCATGGAGAGTTTTCCGCTCTTCATGGCTTCAATAAATTCTTTCTTGGTGTCTATTCCCTCTTTCTTGGCTTTCTTCAAGGCTTCTTCTGCTGCTGGCCCGAGTTCCTTAAATGCTGTATGTACTGCGCCCAAACCCTTCTTGGGGTCCTGTAGTGCGACCACAACCGCCGCCGCTTTTTGTAGCCCTTCTTCCAATGGTTGTCCAGCAGCGGCAAAGTCACCAAGCCCCTTGAGGAGAGTCTTGCTTGAAGCGTTATAGCCAGTCTTTGACTTTGCTATTTCTGAAAATGCTTTGTTGAGCGCCTCCACACCAGCACCAGCCAGTTGTGCATCCATATGCAATCCACGCATGTTCACTCTGGTCTGATTCAAGCCAGACCCAAATTCCTTGTTGTTCGTGCCACGATATGCAAATATTGCTGCTTGCTGTTCGCGTATCGCAGCAGATGCGACACTCAATGCCACCGCAAACGAAGCGGCACTCGCAGCCAGACCCTTCAATGCAACGTGGTATGACTTTACCAGAAATCTTCCAGTAATAAATAGGGCATGGATTCCGACCAGCGCTAAAGACATAGCACCCAGGGAAAGCGTTGCTGCTTTCAATCCAAACGTCAAACCTTTCATCATCATGCCACCAAATGCGCTTATCAATTTATGAATCTTGAACATCATTCGTTCAAGTTCTTTGCCGTTGTGGTTAAATGCCCTGAGGGCTGCATTCGCTGCGGTTGTCGCTACAGCGACTTTTGACATCGAGCGGGCAAATCTGTCGCCCGCTTTTCCAGCAGCCAATAGTCGTGCTGTTGTTTTACTGGCGTGGTCGCCAAGTTCGTCAATTCGTTCGGTTGATTTACGGGGACCCTGGTCGGCACGGGTCCTAACGTCAATCGTTATATCTCGTTTAACTTCACTCATATGTTCCTAAGTCGTGTTGAAAGAGCGTTGTCTTTCGTTTGACTCGGGCTAAGGGGAGTGCTACCGATGCTTGTCCATCTCGCGCCGTTCTCGCTCGCGGTCGTTGCTTATAACTTTAGCACAAGCAAGCAATATAACCCATTCAATATCAGTACAATTCATCAAGTCAAGAGGATTGGTTCCCCACAATTCACCAAGCCTTGCGGCGTTAATTATTAAGGAATCCGCGACTAATTCGTCGAAGACTCCTTCATAGGGTCCTCTGTGTCAACAGTGTCGGAATATCCAGCCGCTTCCAGAATTGCTACAGCCGCCGATTCAACATGTGGGTCAACACCAAAGAAAGCCCGAACACAATCGGGTTGTGGCCTGGTTGTTTCGGTCATGTCCAGGATTGCCGCGGAAGCAAATGTCAATTCGTTTCCGTCTGCGTCATGAACCTCTTCGCCGTTAATCATCATGCCCTGCGTGGTGTGTCCAACAACCAGACAGGCAAAGCGCAAAGCGTCCATGCCGTTCTTGGTGTCTTCACCAGCGGCTTTTCGCCAAGAGCGAATTTGGTGCTGCGTGATATTTGGGCTAATGATAATTTTTACATTTGGCCGCTCAGGGACATTAATGTAAACCGAAGGACGCTCCACCTTTTTGCGGACGGCCAATGTAAGTTGGTCAAGAAGAGTCAATTCGGTTTTCTTCTCGACCTTTTCGGCTTTTGTTTGCTTTTTGGGCTCATCACCCGATGTGTATAGTTCACTGTTGCTCATGGGCACAACCTAGCACACCAATACCAACTCAGGTGTAAATTGTTGTTTTAATTAAACAACAGTTGATACAGAGAACGTAAGCGCAAACGTTGATGGTGCGCCCGAAGATGAGTCGCCGTCTGGTTCGGTCAAGCCAACCAAAAGGGCCTTTGAATACAGGCGGTCAGTTCCCTTAACGACCAGGTCGCAGTCGCGAACCTCAACAGTCACGTCGTAGTAGGCCTTGCCAACATACTTACGAAGTTCCTTAATTTTTGCCTGCAAACCACTTGCCAAGTCCGACGGTACCAAGTCATCGTCAAAGTGGGCGGTCAGCGTAATGTCGCCAATGTCAAACGGAGCGCAAAGTACGGTCGGCGATGCTTTTCCACCCTCGTAGATTTTTTCTACAGATGCGGTGATTTCGCCGCCAGAGACCTGAGCGAAGACAAACGTCTCAAATTTTGGAAGGTTGCCAAGGATGAGCGTTGACTGACCGCCGTGTGGCGCAATCTTTGCCGTGACTTGTCTTTGTGATACTTTTGCCATTTGTTATCTATCCTCCGTTGATTAGACGACCGACTTGGTCAGGTTCGACTTGACGATGTCAATTTCAATTTTGTCCCCAACACCAGACACTCGAACACCAACCTTGGCTTTTACAAGACCGTCAGCAAGTTGAGCAGTTGGATTGAGCGAACCGTCACACTTCACGGTGTATCCGTAGTCGACTCGCTTGCCGTTCGCGTCAAATGCTTCAAACAGTGCTCCGTTTTGACGGAGTGGCTCAAGAATCGCAAGCAACTTCGATTCCACCGCGGTGAAAATCGTGTTTCTTCCATCAATGACACTGAAGATGAGGTCTTCGAGTGAACGATTGGCTTCCACGACAATCTGGTTGACCACATCTTGCGCTGTAATGTAACGGAAGTTTGATGTGTCAGACGAGATTGAACGAGCACCATAAACACGAACCGTGTTATTAATGACGCGGATTGCGTTCACAAATGCTTCGTCAAGCGAGTCGCCAGTGGATTTGTCGATATCTGTGGCAACACCATTGACGAATGCTGACACGGAAATCAAACCAGCGCCAGGTCTGTGTGCACCAACCTGAGTGTGTGCAACTGCTCTTTTGCCAGCAGCATAACCGACTGGTGGAATTAGTCTGTTGACACCAGTGACACCCGTTGGAACGAACACCCACGGATAAAAGTATGCAACGTGTTCTGCGGCGACATTAGCCGCAGACAGTGTGTTCCCAGCCGATTTTGCTTCGGCAACCGTGTCGTCGAATGCTCCATAGAGGAATGCAACTCTGTTGTAGGTATTGGCGTGATTGGCCAATGCGGTTTGAACGCTGACTGTGATTGACTCTGGGTTCATTACAACGCCAGTTCCGTATGATTCAAGGAACAATTCGAGCGCGGTATTATACGATGCGTCGACGATATTGCCTTCATCCGCCGTACCAGCGCTCAATGCAACGGGCGATGCGTCATTGTGCGGCAATCCTGCTGCTCCCAAATCTGTAGCAATCACTCTCTTTGATGCGGCAAGGTTTGCGTTGATTCTGCCGACTGCCTGGGCAACGGTTGTGCAATTACCAGTCGAAACTAGCAATGTGCCAGAGTCAAAGACTTTCACAACGAAGGTACCAGCAACAGTACCTGGATTTACAACCTGAACTGTGATATTGCTACTCCACGAACCAGGACCATTGGCAGTAATCGTCATGACGTTTGTTCCGCCATCGCCAGCAGTTGTGTCGAGGGTTCTTGAACCAGTGGTCGTGGTTGGTCCAACTACGCGGGCAATCCACGCTCTTGTTCCGCCCTCTTCAAAGAACGTTTCTACCGATGGGTGCAAATACGCACCCGTGTGATAGGTGCCAAACAGCGCTTCGAATTCGGCTAGGCTTGTCACCAACTTTGATGCGTTGACTGGGCCACGAAGGGCCTTGCCAACAAAGAATGCCTGAGAGGTTTCAACCGAAGTTGCTGCCGCTGGACCGACTCTTACTGCTGTTTGTATGCTTACGCCTGGCATGGCACCTTCCTCACTACTTGAGAACTTTGCGTATTAATTTGATTCCTATTGTACAGAATCATTGTCTTCTGGGGATGCAACTGTTGATTCTGTCTGCTGTTTTGGTTCAGCGACACTTTTGGCTTTTGATTTTGCGGATTTTGAACCGCCAACCTTATCCAAAACAATCAATTTCCCACTCTTAATGCCTTCTGCACATTTGTTGTGTGACTCATCCACTGCGGCAACTCCCATACTGTGCAAGGAGCGCCCTTCGTCATCAATCACGAACGGGCCGACGGTCACGTTTTTGACAATTGTTGCTGGACCGTCAACGGAAGACCAGTCATGATTGTCAATGATTTTGAACAAATGGTGACTCACTAGAAGCCTCCTTGCATGGCTTTGCATAAATTGTACTTCATAAATAATTAATTGACCGTATGAGTATCCGTCCAGGTGCTCTGCAAAAGATTTGTATCAGTCAAAGGCTGCTGGGAAACGGCAAATTCGATTTCTGAAACTTCACCAATATCTTGACGGGTAACCACTTCGTTAATTGAAAGGTCATACCCAACGTACGCACCGCACAAAACCCTGTCGCCTTTTAGGAGAGTGATTTCCGAAAATTCTTCCCTCATGCTTGATTCGTCAATCATTACCTGAAATGACTGCCTTGGGTCAACTGCCTGTAGGCACGGATAGTCAAGAAGCGCAGAACGGACAACCGCCGTAAGCCTGTCTCTGGCAACGGTTGCCTCATCGGCGCCTACCGCCCTACACCAAATGTAGGTTCTCATCGCATAAAAAACCCTGTACAGCGGGTCTGGCCCATCAAACCCCAATCGCTCAAAACGTGTTGTCGAAATCGCAACCGTAATTACAGTCGGCCAAGTATCAAGGGCCAATGGTTCATGAGTGTAAAACTTGAGTGGCGTGGGCAATTCAGTGCTTGATATGTTCCAGCCGTTTCGATAGCGCACCACTCGTTTGGGTAAATCATTTTGAAGGTACGAAGAGACGTAATCCTTTGCAAAGTGAGCGCCGTGCATGAGGTATTGCGACATATTTACTCAACTCCACCCTCAACAACCCAATCCGCCATTGCATCAGTAACTTCATTCACCCAAACATCTGGGGCAAAAAGTATTGTTCTTGCTGGCATCTTCGTGGTTCCATATTGGTGAAATCTTGCTCTTC
>Ga0194115_10005564_pt1 | contig 13066 bp, 12 predicted proteins | sample TA2MahsurfametaG_3_FD_148656 | JGI IMG/M metagenome (GOLD analysis project Ga0194115, IMG submission 148656) | Freshwater microbial communities from Lake Tanganyika, Tanzania - TA2015002 Mahale S4 surface | ecosystem: Environmental > Aquatic > Freshwater > Lake | place: Tanzania: Lake...
GAGCAGCCCAATCCTGCTCTCAATGGCTGGCCACCTTGTCCCTACGCCCGGCGCGTCCGCACAGAAAATCGATTCAGCATACGACCCGGCACCGAACCCTATTGGGATCTCATGCACGTGGACATTGGTCATCTAGATGTGCTGGCCTTTGTGTACGAACCCGAAGCTTTCTCTGCCAGCGAGTTTGAAGATCTGGTGCATAGTGCCAACCAGGGTTTTTTGCTGGCCCAAGATCTCATTGCCCTGCCCGATCATCCTGATTCACCGGAGATCGTAAACGGTGTATCAATGAATCAAGGCCAATGGGCCATCGTGTTCGTGCAAGCCCTGACCAAATTGAACTCACATGCTCGTGATTTGGCCAATCGAGGTTTCTATCATGGCTGGCCCGAGGAATATATGCAAATCTTGTTCAATGGAAGGCAGGATCCAAGAAGTGTTTGAAATCAATCAACCATGGGATCCGTTGAGAGTCTGCGTAGTGGGCCAAAGTTATCCACCTGAATTTTATCAATGGATCCAAAACTCTCGTCTGCGATCGATGTTTGAACGTATTGCCGTCGAGACAGAAGAAGATTATCAACTTTTAATCAAAACACTGCGATTCTTTGGAGTCGAGATAATCAGACCCAAAGTTCCAAACTTTTTAGATGCAGGTTTTATCTCTAGCAACAACAGAATACCTGGCCCAGTTGGAATGACCCCAAGAGATAAGATGACCATGATAGGCAATAGATTTTTCATGTTTCCCGAAACGCATCATGTTGCCAAAGCGTCTGGCAGAATACAACACCAATCAAGCTGGGATACGCATGTTTACAACGACCTCAAAGGACCAGATTGGCCTGAGAATTTCACCCAGTGGGAGGATTTGCCAGATTGGATACGCCGTGAATGCACAGATTATTTTGATTTTGTTTACCACAAGGGCGAGGACATAGATGAACTCGCTGAAAAATCGAGCAGTGTTGGTTGGTGGGATCCGATCAAACACATGGTGGCCAAACAAAACAACCCTGTTTTTTCTGCCATGGAATTTCCGGCCCTCAACCTGATTCCGGCAAATGGCATCACAGTAGTAGGACGAGACCTATATTTTGGATGGGCTGCGCCAAGAGAAAAAGATCTATTGCTCGAAAAGATAACGAAAAATTATTTTCCAGATTACAGATGCCATTTGGTCTGGACAGGTGGACACATCGATGGGGTGTTCGCTCCAGTAGTACCAGGATTGATCGTTAGCACGCACGATGTTACTACCTTTCAAGATACTTTTCCGGGTTGGCAGGTAGTATATCTCGCCAACGAATCTTGGAACAAAGTCAAAGGTTGGACTGCGTTGAAACGCAAAAACAACGGTCGATGGTGGATCAAAGATGCACATAACGATGCTGAGCTTGTGAACTTTGTTGAGCTTTGGTTAAAGCACTGGACCGGATTTGTTGAGGAATCAGTGTTTGACGTAAACATGCTTACCATAGATGAAAAAAATGTCATAGTAAGTTCCACCAACGATATTGTGCTGCGAGTTTTTAACGAGTACGGCATCACAGCGCATGTGTGCCCTTTCAGACACAGATATTTCTGGGACGGAGGCATACATTGCGTGACCTCTGATCTGCATCGTGATGGCATGATCAAAGATTATTTCCCTCAAAGAGCAGCATGACCTATAAATTTGCTCGTATCAATTTATCAGCTACCGTTTACAGCGATAAATTGGTCAATTGGAAGTACCTCGATAGGAGTTCTGAAGTCCTTGCTCAATGTCAAGAAATCTATCGTACGTATTGTATATTCAAACGTTTTGCATCAGTGATGCCTTTGTTTGAAAGTCGCTTGCTAGATCCTATGGCCGACGTGATAGGATATTGGGATCAAGATATCATGGTGGCTTTTAGTCTCATAAGGAGATTTGATGCTTACAATGCCCTGTGCGATCAGTTTGCCTGGACCTATCATGATCCAGGATTGAGATTAGGGATCGAAACCATGAAAACAGAATGCGCCATATACAAAGCCCGAGGTTTTCACTATCTCTATCTCGAGCAAGCACATCTCTACAAGCAAGAGATCAAAGGTTTTGAGATGCTAGGACCAATCACATGAGCGATTTATACACTATATGGGCCGACAAACAAGGCGATATATCCGATATTGACTGGGTCACGAACATGCGCACATTCCTACAGCATCTGGTAGATGAAGATCGCATGCTGTCATTCAGGATCACCAGATGCAAAATGGGTTTCAGGAGCGTGGCTGACATGCCAGAATGGTTCATCATCATGGAGTTCCGAGACATGGCGCAGCTAGATACAGCGTTCCGTCGCGTGGCTCCGTTGCAAGGCGAACTAGAAGACAAACATCGCAGTTTCAATCAGTTTGTTGCTGGCAACATCCAGCATGCACTGTGGAGAGATTACCCAGATCAGTTCTGAGATCTCTGGCGAGATCTATTCATTTCGCTGCGCTCATGAATCAGTTAGATCAAACGAGCGAAGCGAGTATGCAGTATCATCCAGATGCTACGGTCACACTTGGCCCAGGATCGGGCCAAGTCAAAACTGCGGCATCATCCGAGTGCATCACAGTCACACAGCGTTAGAGCTACGATATCACATAAATGTGGCACAAAATATTTTTGTGCAAAAAATATGTGGCATCACGCAGGCGGTCGTCCGGTACCTGCTCGCTCCGTCTTATCACGACGGCGGGTCTGAGCGCACACGCTATCGCACGCACAGACGTGGGGTTTTGATCCCCTCTTTTGGCCTTTCTTCCTTTTCAAACAACCAAATCACAGGGCTTACAAGTGATCATCATCCTCGCGGGTAGTGGTTGAGTGCTCGCTGGTACGGCGAGGCTTCCGTCCCTGCGAACCGAGTTCCAGGTCTAGAGCACACGAAGTTGGCCTGCGCTAGCCGTTAGTACCTAGTTTGCCTTTGATGTGTGAGCCATGCACCCGGACCTGTATGTGACCATTGTAGTATTCGTCTGATTCCAGTACTCTCCGTGCGAATTGTTCGCGAGCTTCGATGTAACTGCATTCAGCTCGGCTGTTGCAGTAATACAAGATTTCGCGGCGGAAATTTTCAGGGCCTAGTTGTTCTATATCACGTAACAGTTCTGGAGATGAGCCATAATAAGTTTGCCAATCTGATTCTATTGTGCCGCGTATTTTTTGACGTTTCTTTTTGCCATTTTTTTGTTTGATCATGCGATACGTGGTTTTGCGGAACCGTGCCAGTTTTTTGCCGATGTACTGTCTGCCCGTGATCTCGTTGGTGATTACGTAGACGAATCCAGCACAGCCGGAAGGTAGATCCAAAATTTCCTGTGATTCGAATAGCCATGTCATCCATTGTGTTTATGATCAAAGTTTACCCATGCCACGATTTCTTGTATACAGGTATTGTCCCTTGCATCGAGTATCAGCTGCACGCAGTCGGCCACATCGTCTAGTGCCATACCGTTACCGGTCCAGGTGGCACGGCTGCGGCTGAGCTCAGTGTCCAATCTATCCAGGGTCAGCAGCGTGGTTCGGAACAGCACGCGGTTTTCTTTGAATGCGCGACTCCACTGTAGACTGTGTGATTTTAGAGCGGCCTTGGCCACACGGTAGGTCTCGAATGCTGGATCAGGAGCCGTGACTGTTTCGGTGCCCACAGAACCCATGTTGATTATGATACCTTTTTTGTTATTGTGTCGCCATAGATCCGCTACTGTCCACAACAACTGTGTTTGTGCGAAATCGGCCCAGGATTCCTGGAATGGCCCATCAAAAGCATTGTTGACAAACACGTCGTGATCCAAACTCATCTCGGCGATACGGCGTTGGTCTGGCAACTGGGTGATGTCCAACCCAGAGCTCCTACTGACACTGGTGCCATCAAACCGTTCACACAGATGTTGCCCCAGTCCTCGATTACCACCAGTGATTAAAAATCTCATCTTGTGTTGCCTCCTTGATCCCAAACTTTAGTAAACTCTGCGCCACAGGTCATGGCACACTCAAACAATCTACCGTGTGTGCGGTCCAAATGCCAGCTGGACACCAGATCTGTCCACATCTGGCAATCAAATATCTCCTCGAGAGATCTATGGTTGATATTGAGATTGTGCAGGCCATATCGTTCTAGAAAAATTCTCACTTGGTTGTTTTTGTCGGACAGGTTGTGCAATCGATTGGCTCCGGGCAACTGATCGTCGTGAAATCTAGCATCGTAGAGATTGTGATTGAAAAAATTGCAAGGCAACACTGTTCCTTCTGCATTCACAGCGACTTTCTTGCCGGCCAAAGCATCACAGTGTATGGGTGTTTTATCAAAATAATCAGCGAGATCTTGATAGCGTGCTCGCAGAAAGGGTAACTTTTTCACACTGGCATTACGCCATTGGGGGTCCGTGGGCGGCTCTAGGAAATACAATGTCTGTCCGTGGCGATCCATCACCGGCCACTGATCTAGTTCTCTCTCCTGTCCGTGATGAAAAAATCTGCCGGTGCGACGAGGCAGGAAATTGAAGAATCCTAAATCTTGGCTCAGCTGCCTGGCCGTATGCACCTGATGCTGATTGTGTTGGAACACTATGAAGTTCCATTGGGCCCGGCCGCCGGCCTCTATAAAGGCCGTGGCGTTTTGGATCACTCTGTCAAAAATCACGTTGCGACGATAAAGTCCCAAGGTATCAGCCAACCCGTCGATGCCAAAATCGATCTGGCCGTGTCCTTGCATGATGTTGGCTATTTCTGCCCAATAAATCTGATCGTGTGCTCCGCCGTTGGTATGGAAGTACAACCACAGCGTGGGATTTTTCGCCCGGAAATCTCTAAGGATCTCCAGGAAATCTGGATGCATGATAGGATCACCATAGGAACCACAGAAGAATATCTGCCGTAAACGCTGGCAGAGATCTGCATCGAACGCGCTATCTATCACGCCACGATCTAGATGCAGCAAGGGCATGTGAGGGTTGATAGCTCCACCGTTGATGTTGCGAGGACACTGTGGACAGGCAGCATTGCAATAGCTGGTGATTTCCAGTTGATATTCATCTATCTCAAGGAAAGAAAATGACTTCATCCGTGGCTGGTCCTGCTGGCAAAATCAAACTTGACTTCTTTTTTGACCGCGGTGTGCCATGAGTCTCCCAGACACTGCTGGCAGGTGCCATAAGGTCGATCTTGCCATCGATCAACGATGGCCTGGAAATCCTCTGTGGTCAACAGAGATTTCAGTTCATTATTTTTTGAAAAAATTTCTCTACCAAGTTGGCAACAGGGCAAAACTTCGCCAGTAGCAGCCACATACAGGCTGCGTTCATGCAGCACTGGACACTGATTGGCTTGATTTTTGTAAGCAAAATCCGGATGTTCGCGCATGTTATTTGGCATCAGCATGGTTTGCCAGCGTTGACTCACCGGCACTCTGGGCACATTTTCGTTGTGATTGCGACGACTCACTTTGACACGAAAATATCGGAAGCCCATGTCCCGTGCCATAGATTCACACTGCTCGATCTGGTGTTCATTGTGGGCGAAAGCTAGCATATCCCAATGTGCGGGACCTCCCGCAGACAAAAATGCCTTTACATTGGTCATCAGCACGGACCATTGCACTTGGCGCCGATAGAGATGGTTTGTGTCTTCTAGGCCATCGATGCTGAATGTGACATGATCTCTGGGATGCCTCAGCAATCTGGCCAGACCAGTCCACCAAGATGCAGGGCGCAGACCACCGTTGCTGTGTATGGACATGGCGGCGAAAGGATTGTGTTTGCGGAACCATTGGATGATATCCATGGTATGTTGCCCAGCAGCTGGATCGCCAAAAACACCACAAATCTGTAGATGCTTGAGTTTGCGCAGGAAATCGATACCAAACTCATCTATCAGTTGTTGCATGCTGAGATGATGGCGGTCGCGGCGATCATCGTAAAAATCGGCCTGTTCTCTCGCGCACTGCGGACAAGCAGCGTTGCATATCGTCGTGGGCTCGATGTGCAGAGACGTGATATTTGCCCGTGCGAATGGAGAGTCAGACATGTTTTTGTTTGCCTAAAAAAACCAAGACAGAGCTGGAACCTCTGGATCCGACGATACAGGCATCGTATTTTTCAACTGCACCAAGAGGTTCATGCTGTTTCGACGTCGGTGCTGTAGGAGGTAAATCCGTTTTCTTTGATCACTCTCAGTATGTTTTCCACGCGGCCCGCTAACTCATCTCGATGGCTGACCAACCAGATAGATTTGTGCCTGTCTCTGCTCATCTTCTTCAAGAGCGCTAGAGAGTTCTCTACACCTTGTGTGTCCATACCGGAATCGACCAGCTCATCGATGAACAGCACGTTGATTGGAGAGTACAGGCTTTCCCATACATCACGGAATGCCCATGACATTGACAGGATCAATCTGTTGCGCTCGCCCCGGCTGAGATTGTCAAAGTCCAGGTCTCGGCCCAGTTCCTGTATCTCGACCGAAAGGTCGTTCTGGAAAGTCACTGAGTGTGGAAGACCGATGCGATCTAGATAGTGCGTGAGACGCTGATTAAGATATGAAAGATTCTGTTCAATAATCTTTTTACGCACGAAACTGTCTTTGTTAGTTAGCAGTTTGAGCAGAAAATCCTGATGTTCAAACAATCTTGTGAGTTCGTTGAGAGTGTCGTAGTCAACTGCCTGCAAGGCTTGCCCACGCATGTCTGAGATCTGCTCGGTGTAAGGATCTGCTTCAGCAGATCTGTTGGAGAGATCTTTTCGCAGGCCGTCAAGGCTGTTGCGATGATTCAGGGCCTGCTCGAGGTCGTCGTAGAACACCGTGGGCGCCGTGCCCAGCTCACCAAGGTCATCTAGTTCATTGAGATGTTCGAGCCGTTGGGTTGAGTTAGTCAAGATCTGTAATGCGATCTCCTTCAGTGTTCGTTGTTTCTCGCCTAATATCTCGTCCTGTTTGGTGTCGTGCAGTTCCTGTCCACAGGCATGGCAACGATGCTCCTGCAAAGCTTCTATGTCTTTTTTCAGTTTTTCTTGGTCACGCAGGAGCTTGACATCATCTTGATCGAGCTGTCGCACCCAGCGATTGTGTTCGTCGATCTTTTTTTTCTTACAGTGATATGCCTCAAGATCTCTGTGGGCCTGCACTTCTCTGTCAATGTTGATGTGTTCTAGGGCGGCGATAGCATCTTGGTAACCAGAGATATCTTCTTGTTGTTTCTTAATCCAGAGATTCCGGCGATTTTCTAGGCTCACGATCTGTTCTTCGATCCTGGCGTTGGCTGTCTGTATCGCACGGATGGTCATCTCTTCCTGCGAGATCGCCTCTTTGGTCATACGGTTTAGTTCTTTGATGCGCTCAGCGCGTTCGCTCAAAAGAGTGATGCCCAAGAGTTGTTCGATAATCACTCTCTGATCATTGGCTTTTAGGCTTAGGAAAGGTTCGGTGTAGGTGTTGAGGGCCAGCACATGACGGAACATGTCATGAGTCATGCCCAGCACCGATTCTATAGCTTCCTGGGTCTCACGGCTGTCGCCCTGCGCATCATCGGTGGCGGCTTTTTCTTCCGAGTTCACATAGAACTTCAAGAGGTTGGGCTTGCGACCTCTCTCCACGCGATAGGCCTGGCCATTCACAGAGAACTCAAGGCTGACCAACATGTTCTTGCCGTTGGTCTTGTTCACGAGATTGTCTCGGCGGATGTTTGTGAGTGCTTGGCCATACAAGGCATAACTCAAGGCATTGATGATGGTTGTCTTGCCTGTGCCATTGCGACTGCCATCACCACCGAGGTCTAGATTCTCTCCCAACACAAGGGTGAGATCTCTGCGATCAAAGTTGATAGCCTGTGTGGCGTTGCCCACGCTCATGAAGTTACGTACTGTAAGGTCTCGTATCTGGATCATAAACTTTGGCTATACGTTCGCAGTGCATCGGCTATCGCTTTGGGCTGTTTGCACAAATAAAATTCTATGAAATCGTGTGAGATAAGTGCGCCTGGCAAGTTTAAAAACTGTCGCAAGTGCTGATAGTATCTATCGTATGTGTTTTTTGAAAATAAAAAACCAAACGGCACGTTGCAGACTCTTTCGTGATCGATCAGGTTATTCTCTATCGGTTGGTATGGCACACTCGATAGTGTGTCAGATGATATCGGGTGATTGAGCAATTTAAAACTGGCCATTGATCTCAAAATATATGCTGCCAATGTATCTTTAGGATATATGTTGATGACTTTTGCCTGGGGAAAGTTTTCCAGTATCTGAGAAATTTGCATGGGATGATACATGTGACAGCCAAAAATCACTTGATCAAGCATGCTATAGGTAAGATTACGTTCACCCAGTTGAGCAGAAAAATCATAAAACCATTGTTCATCAAAAGTGATTTGCTTTTCTTTCTCTAATCGTAGGTCAATCATGTCATAGTCTGATGTATAGAGCATGACCCTACCGCGGTCGTTTATGCCATAATATTCACACCCGGTGCGGAGATAATGTTTGTCCAAAACGGATATAAGGAGATCTCCTGCCGATCCAGGACGATAAACGATCCATAAACATGGGTCATCTCGAGTGAACATTAACCCATCGATAAAGTTCCTTGATTCTAAACCAGGATTATGATCACAAAACATCAACTTCCTTGCAAAAAGTAATCGATTCTGTCTCCGTCTCGCCATAGATCAAGGGTAGCACAGTGCAACCCGCAGTCCCAAAAATACCTGTGACGGAATGCGCATTCATGTGGAGTAATGCCACGTGCTTCCAGGGCTCTGAGGATCGTCTCGTTTCTAGAGTTGATGATAGCATTCTTTTCGTCTATCATCAAGAGGTTCACATCAAAATAAGTTTCTATAGCATATCCAGTCCAGCCCTTGAAGTTCTGATCCACAAATTCAATAAGGTCCTGATCGAACTCGTGACCGCGGATCCACCAACAACCATTGGTCGCCTTGAGCGCTCGCAAGGCCAGATCATTTGCCTGATCCTGCTTACGACGCACCTGTAAGACTTCCCAGCCCGGAAAGGTGTGGGCGTATAGATGTTGAGGCTGGTAGGTGACCAGTAAGCCAGGCACTACGGGAGAAAAAACCGCATCACTGTGCCCGCCTTTGTCCACGTAGTGTATGCGGTAGTCAGGAAAGTATTCGGGGATGATAACATTCTGGAGCAGGTAAAAATACTGCTTGCGTGTGAAGTGAGGATCGTGGCTGGCAAAATCAAAATATAAATCTTTTCCCACTCTGGTGATGCAGGGCGGACTGACCTTTTGCCAGACTTCCACATCATCTCGACGGTCTATTTTGTTGGTTTCTGGTACCTGGTCGACCACCCAGTCCCAGGGATCGGTGTAGCCTTCACCATAGCGCAGGTGTGCCACATAAAGTTTGTTGCCGATCGTTATCATGTCGTCCCGAGGTTGCATGGGAGGCCTAATGTACCGTTCTATTCCGTTGTGGTCTTCATAAAGATACATGCCCCAATGTTCGAATTTGGGACGCAAACACTCGACACCGTGATTGGTCAATATGCGGATGAGTTTAAGATAGTCTTCTTCGGTCTCGATAGCGATACGTTCAAATATATTCCGCATCCTAGCATTTGGTATAAAATCAAAGAATTCTGGGGGATAACAGGAGCCAACCAAACAAGTTCGTAATTTTTGGAATCCAGTATGACTGTTGATTTGGATCATAGATTTTGATAGATTTGTAATAGCAGTTTGGGGTCGTAGAACTCTGATTCAATCTTGGTGATCTGGTCAGTCACGATCTGATCCACCGACTCAAATTTCACATCACCGGGTGCCATGTCTTCTTCCAAGGCTGCGCGTTTGTTGGGCATGAGGGACATCTCTCGCAGACCGTATTTGGTGATAAAGGTTTCTTTGATATAGTTGGCCTCTTCATAGCTGATTTCGATATCCAGCTGCACTCGCACATGCATGTTGGGCCGCAAGATCTCGGCTGCATGGTCGATCACGTGCGACAGATTCCACACATTGTACAACGGCTGATCTGGCCAGGCCAGATATCGAGGTTCTGAACCCCACTCCAGGATCATGGCACCGCGATTGGCATCGCCAGCGTCGGCGAAGTTGTGCGGAAACGCATTGCCAATATAGTTGATATTGCGTTTGTGCTGCCGGAGATGGAAATGACCGGAGAACACCTGATCGTACTGGCCGAAGTGTTCCACTTGGATCTCACCGTGATCGGGCATCTCCACCATGGCGTTCATCTTGAAGTGCGGCAGCTCAAAATGTCCAAATATATACTTGGCTGACATCTTTTGTATACGCTTATGATCATCTCCCACCAACCACGGTGCAATGATCACATCACCTTCTTGAAACCAATCGTTCACGATCACGATATTGGGTATGTGCCGAGCCCACTCCGTGGAGTAGATATCTCTTCGGTCTCGATAATAGAGATCATGGTTTCCTGGAATGAAGTAGAATCGATCGAAAGCGGCCGACAGCTTTTCCAGTGCTCGGAGACTGTACTGCAGAGTCTGCATGTTGATAGAAGCACGATGATGGCTCCAGTCGCCCAGGAACATACCAGTCTCACAACCCTGTTGTTTGGCGGTGTCAATAAACCAATCTACAAAGCGCTCACAGTCTTGATTGTGCAGGAGACTGTTTGATTTCAGCCCAAAATGTATGTCAGTAAACATCGCTGCTTTACGGAATAAGTTGGCCATCCTGTGATTGTACTAATCTTCCGACACAGTCGCGACCGGACCGGACATCATGGTATTGCTCTGTGAATACTGCCGACTCCATGAAGGATTGAGACCGTTCATCTCCAGGATGTCGTCTCGGATGTTGTGATTTTTTTTCTCGATGTTGAGAATGCGTGTGAACGAGTTGGTGATGGCCGCGGTGTAGTAAGCGAAAGGGTTTTGGCTCTTTGACTCGTCAAACTGTAACCCTATCTGTGACAACTGTAACAAGGCCTGTCCTCGCATCTCTTCGTTGTAGGAGTAACCACGCCAGTTTGAACGGGTGGCATAGCGTTCACATAGTTTCATGAACATCTCCGCCAGCCTGCGGGTCATGGCACCGTGGTCGCGGCTGTAGTGACCAGTATGAAAGTCTCCTTGCCAGTGGCTACGGCCCACCAGGTATGGCACTCGATGGTCTGTGATCCTATAGTGCTGGAATGGAGGGAAATTCACCCTCACATGCACCGGATCCAGCACGGGTTCATCCACGAGATCCGCCAAGGGATCGTCTGCGGGTAACTCGTCCCACCCCAGGATATCTTCGATTTTCTTTTTCTTGGTCTGGGTTTTGGGTACCTTTTTTGGGGCCATAGGAATGTGTTCCCAAGTCATGATACGAAATACTAAATCGGTGTTGGCAATTCGTTTTTCACTCACGTCTTCGCCGGTTTCGCGCGTGAGCCGGGCTGCGCGATTGCGTCGGGCCTCGGCCACGGTCTTCTGATTGATCTTTGCAACAGAGGGCAGGATGATATCGTACTGGTGATCCAGCACAGGATCCAGGAATGCACAGTAGGTATTTTTGCTGAGGTGTATTTCTTTGAGGATGTCGCGATTGTTGAGATAGTTTACTTTTGCTGGCGCTTTTGGGGGCAAGGACAAGGCGTTTCTCCTAGGATATGTACTTATTGTACAGGATTTCACACAGTTGTCAAATCTTTCCTATCTAAATATCAGCCGTTTTTGGCCACGGTAAATAGGATATCAAGGACACAACATGACCACACGTGAACAACAGGCCAGGATCTACAACGAAGCAGTGGCACAGGGACTCAGCGAAGATGATGCCCTGAGAGCGGCCGGAATCACCAACCCTGATTCTTTCAATTTTGGCCCCAATGGCCAGCTGGAACCCACACGTGTAGGACCACCACGCAGAGCCAATGAAACTATCGTGCCGGCCAATGTTAGCATCGATGCCGGCGACGACGATGAAGATCGCCGGTTTGTGACCCGCCCGGTCAGCAATCAGACCACCACTACCAGTCAGAATACCGTGACCGGTGGATCGGTACGCACCACTACTGTCACCCCAGCTACATATCAAGACACGGCACAGAGTTCTGCACTCAAAGGCGAAGCCGATGCTCTTGCTGCGCAGAAGGAAGCCAGGGCAGCCGAACTGCGTGCCCAAGGCAAGACCGGTGCCGAAATCCTGAGAGATCCTCAATATAAAACTCTCAGCAGAGAAGCACAGGCCAAAGAAAATGCAGCACAAGATGCGCGAGCCGTGGACCAGGCCGGCACCGTGTCTACCACTACGTCGCCTGGTCAAGGCCAAGTATTCCAGCAGACACCCAACAGCCAATTTCTCTCAGATGACACCGCCGGGGATGATCCACAAGTCAATGTACAAAATATCAACAGATTGAGTACCAGCGGCGAACTGCCTCGCAGTTTCTCGGCCGGTGATGTCACGGACACCGGTGGTGTGCCCACGCAGAGCCTGGCTGACATCGACGGTGACACAGGATTCGTGCCACAGGCAGAACCCGCATCCATCCCCCCGGGATTCAGCCCCTACGGCGAGCAGGATGATTTCATAGACCCGGCGTTGGTCCGAGAACCCGGCCAGGACGATTTCCAGAACGAACAGGACAATCTCATCCGCGCCCAGGAACGCGAGACTGAAGAGGCTATCCTAGCACAGCGCCGAGCCGAGGCCAGCGACACCGGTGCGCAGCTGCCGCCCACTGTGAATCCTGCCACCAATCCCCAGGTACCGCAAGGCACACCCTTCGACGATGAAGGCAATCTCAATCCTGGATTCACACTCGACGCGGACGGCAACCCTGTGTTCATCGGTGCGGATTTCATCGACCCCAGCCTCACAGCATCAGCGGAAGCCAGCCGTGCGGCTGCTGGACAACAGGCCACGCTCAATCGAGCGCGCCAGCAGGCCACCATCCAGAGCCAGCGCAAGCAGGGCAACGATACCGACTGGCGCTTCCGCATCAGCCTCGCGCCACAGAGCACCTATCTCTACAACGCCCCGGATCGGGGAGGCCAGCCGGGTTCAGGAATCCTCGCTCCCTTGAAGAAGACCAACGGGGTGATC
>Ga0194115_10005567_pt1 | contig 13060 bp, 10 predicted proteins | sample TA2MahsurfametaG_3_FD_148656 | JGI IMG/M metagenome (GOLD analysis project Ga0194115, IMG submission 148656) | Freshwater microbial communities from Lake Tanganyika, Tanzania - TA2015002 Mahale S4 surface | ecosystem: Environmental > Aquatic > Freshwater > Lake | place: Tanzania: Lake...
AACTGCCAATGAGGTGTGTGAGAACAGTCCCATCCTTGATCAAAGCCCTGCTCATGAGGATGTCTTCCTCTTGTGCAGTCATCGCCTTGATTTGGACAAACTCTAGATTGTGAAGTGGGCTTCCCTTTGGATATGTTTTTCCTCCTGAGGGCAGCGGTATTCTCTCAACAGGCACTGTCCAGTGAAAGTCATCTTCTAACGGGTTGGAACGCGGGATCTGGCTAAATGCATCGTTCGCTGTGACGCCTACATCACTCTTCTTTGGCATATGAATATACTCCGATCATATTCTAGAGTGCACACTTTTCCAGTAAATAAAAACCGCGCACATAAAAGTGCGCGGTTTCATAGAACCTGTCTAGAGATCAGAACTGTAGGACGCAGTTGTCAAACCTAATTGAGAGTGATATGGACATGACTTCGTCACCACCGTAGTCCACGTCACCAAACTTAGCAGACTCGATTAAGGCTCCCTTCACATCCCATAACTCAACAACGGTTCCTATTGGATCAAGCATCTTAAGTTGAATGTCGCGCTTATAGAAATCAGCATATCCAGATCGACCTGACACCGACTCATGATGTGTGCGGATCCACTCCATCACCTGCTGAGCGCCTGATGGCGCGATTGGATCGTGAAGGTCAACTGACATTGTGTCAAACTTGAGCTTTGATGAGATGTAACGCTGGGTGTTTATCCAGGGAATTTCCTTGCTTCCCATGGTAAATCCAGGCCTAGCTGCCTTCCTAACAAGGAATGCATCAATGCCCTCGATTGCAAAGACCCATCGGTGCTTTCTTTTCGGCTCAAACTTGTTAGGGAGCATGTCTGTGACTGACAGTGTCTCGGCCATTGTAAATCTCCGTTATCTAGTTACTAAGTATTATTAAGTTGTGGAAGTCGCTGCAACAGTGAAGTCAATTGAGATAAACTCTGCTGTCCTCACAGGCTGGAGGAAGATCTTGCCTCGTATCGTATTATTGTCAATGTCTGCCTGCGTTGTCGTCGATGTGTCTATGACGACCTTGTAGCGCGTAATGCCAAACCTAGACTGTGCGTCCTGCATGATCGGGCTGACGAGTGAGTTGAATTTGGCAAGAGTTGCTTGAGTGTTAGGCTCAAAGAGCAAAGTATTTGCCACTGCTCTAACTCTGCGCCTGATGTCAATTAGCAGTCTTCTAACGTTGATTCGATCAAGTGAAGATGCAGTCTGCAAAAGCGTCTTTTGCCCCCACACGACAGTCTGGCCGGCTGAAGAGAGCTCGACTACTGGATTAATCTTTACGTTATAGAGGCTTCCTAAGACTTCTGATGTTGTCGATAGAGGATAACCTAAACCGCCTGCGACAGCTGGGATTGTTCCTCTCGTAGCGCCTGCAGGTGCATACCAGGGTGCGTATGTATCATTCTTTGCGTACGCCGAAAGTACTGCTGCTGAGGGTGGAATCGTAACCGTGCCTGTCCCTTCTGGATTCTGCACTGTCACGTCTGGGAAGTATGCTGCGGCGAACGATGAATTGAGGCCGCGGGAGGCAAAATCAGAGATTGTGAATGTTGGCGACGGCGCAGCTGCACTTGATGTTATGTAATTATTGAGATCGTCTTTCTGTTGGATGTCCATCAGGTATAACGCATCAAACCTGCTCTCAACTGCTGATATTGCGTAATTTGTGATGGTAGGAATTCTTATGCCAGGAATTGCAAGAAGCTGCATTGTGACATCAGAAGTGCTTCCCATAATGTCTATTGCTTTCCTGTATGCTGCAACTGTTGGCCCGTTCACTCCGCCCTGATTTGCAGAGTCATCTATTTCTCGAGCAGCTGCCAAATCAGTTAGGTCTCTCTTTTGTGCGTCGAATATGTTTACGCCGTCAAATCCGCCTTGCAGGAAGAATGAGAACGAGACATTTGATCTATTATTAGACGGAGCGTCTGCTAGTAGATCTGATATCTGGAGTGCCCGTGTTTTATTTGTCGCGTTTGGTACAATGCCGCCCTGTCTAATGTACGACGCAGATGCCCAATTGATTGCCTCAAGACTACCTGCGACATCTCCGAATGCGCCTGTTGTCACCTGAATGTTTTCAATTGTAAACAGACTATTTGAAAATGCATCTGACGTTGTTGTGTTATCAATATAGAACTTCTTTCCTGCTGTGTCATAGGCAGGTAAGTAGTTAATGTAGCTGGAAATTGATGCGTTTATGACATTAGATGAGTTTGGTTCACTTAGGCTTGTCACTTCATTAAAATATGTACCCCACGCGTAGGTATTTTCAACAACATCGTCCGTAGATGTGATCTTCTGTCTAACGGGTATTGGAGGAACAACAGCACGACATAGAATGTCAGTGTTTCCAGCAAGGAAATTAATATCTCCCGAGGCGGGTGTTGTTAGTAGGCTTCCCGATGTGAAGGCAAAGCCATAACCTCTAAACCCGGCAGGAATTGCATCTGCTGGAACATTTCCTGCGATGAAATCATTAGACAGTTCAATTCTTATGTAGTTATTATTAACAGGATAATCACCTTCAACAGCAATCTTCTGACCGCCTAGATTCCTATCAAAATCAAAGTAGATGTTTTGATCACCAATAACAGATGCAATATAGTTGGAAGAATTTGGATCAAGAGTTAATCCGTCAAAACTTATCGGGAGGTCTTCTCCAATGCTTGAATCAATGTAATCAATTGTCAAGGAGAATGTCGGATACGGATTTGCTGTAGTTGCAGGTGAAATGTTGCTTATAGTGATCTTAATGTTCTTAGCAAGGTCAGGTGCTTTATTAGTGTTTGATGCAAGACCGTCTGATATTGAATGTACTCTGAAAAGATCGTATTTAACACCACCGAAGTCCTGCGAGATAACAAACGGAGACTTCGCGTGTGTGAATCTATCGCTAAATTGCTCGTAATTGGGAGTCGTCGCATTGGAAGTATTTCTACCTATCGACGATGAAGTAATGAACACCGCATCATGTTTATTAGGATCTCCAGATGAAGTTGCATGCGCGAGTATTCCTGAGCCTGTGACGGCAGCAACGACTGCTGGAACATTAAAATACGAATATAGGAAATGTCCTCTTTCTTGTAATTTTAGAGGATCAGTGTTGAGTGTGTCTTCAAGTGTGGAGATTGATGCTGTAATCACATTTGGATTGTCGACTGTGGATACATGACCATTAAGCAGCATAACAAACGTGTTAGCTGTAAAGTCTATTGATCCTGTTGTTGAAGATCCCTCTGCTGCTGTAGTAGTAGGTTGATTAGTTACATTACCGTTACCTGATAATGTCAAGGTGACACCTGAGGGTGTCATGATAATCCCCCTAATTATAGGAATTGCGCCAGGACCTGTCTGCATACCTGCCGAAGAGAAGTATGTAGATCCTGCTGATTCTGACATGTAGCATCCCAGGAAGTACGTCCTTCCTAAGACGCCTCCAGATGCTGCATATGAATTATTTCCTACTATGCCGGTTTCTTTGACTTGTTGTTCGCCGACGACAAAACCCGCCCTATTAACGGATCCACCCGTGATTCTTTTGAGGCCGTCACCGGCTCCTAAGACTCTAAGATATGTTGCATTTGTATTTAATGCACCGTTTAGCCACATGCTCACAGCAATTGGTCCAAATCTATTTCCACTTTCACCAAAGATTCCAACAAATCCTCTTGTGTATGTGCTGAAAGTAAGTGGAACGTATGCAGGTCCGCTTGCTGCTGTTCCAATAATACCAGCTGGAACGCCCGTCGAAACTCTGGTCGGTGCGGCAGACACGTCTGTCTCTGTGAAGGTTATGCCGGGATATGGTAAAGCTGACATATTCTATTAGCCTCTTATTATGTAAGTATTAGACAAACTCGACGCCTTCGTTAGTTATAATGAAGTCAATTGCAATATACTCCACTGCCTTAGTCGGAACTATAATGATGCGCCCATTTAATTTGTTAGCTTCTATGTCCGTTGTAGTGTTATTTGACTCATCCATTATTATTCTGAAGCTATCAACTCCGCTCTGCGATTGAACTGTTGAAAATCTAGGTGTAAGTAAGTTAACAAACCTAGCGCGTGTAGTCGAGGTGTTGGGTTCGAACACAAACTGCAGGCCAACTTCTGTCACTATTCTCGCGAGCTCGATTAGTAATCTTCTAACGTTGACTCTATCCAGGGCAGTCCTAGCAATTTGTAATGTCTTCTGGCCAAATATGACGTAACCAAGACCCGGGAATGAGGTTATAGGATTTATTCTTGCATCATAGAGGTTGTCTCTGTCTGCGCTTGTCAATCTAACGGCAAGATTAACCACGCTTGTCAATGATGTCCTATTAAATCCAGCAGGTGCATACCATGGGAATGTCTTCGAATCGTTCTGTGCCAACGCACCCAATGCAACTATTGATGCAGGCATCCTGACACGCTTGTTAACGGCGCCCGTTGAATCATCGATTATTGAAGCGTCAGGGAAGTAAGTTGCCACGTAGTTGTTATTAACATTTCTACCCGAAAACTGCCTAATTGTGTACGTGACATCAGGTAAGATGTTAGACGTGTATATTCTTGTTCCTGTGTCTGTGTATGTCGGGATATCCATTAGGTAGATTGCCCTGGCATAGTTTTTAGTTTCTGTTGCTGCGTAATTAGTTATTGTAGGTTCTCTAATGCCGGGTATGGTCACAATGTTTGCATTAGACACACCTGCATCTGTTATGATGTCTATTGACGTCTTATAAGCGCTAATAAGTGCGTTAGAGTTACCGGCGGCAAAATTATTAGCTGCAATATTAAGACCAATATTAGGGCTTGCGACAGCTTTTCCACCTGTTTCCGATGAAGTCGCTTTGTCATTCATATCGGCCATGTCTTTGTCTAATATATTAAGACCATCAAACCCGCCGTAGAACATGTTGGTAAATTTTATGTAGGGTGAAAATCTATTGAAAATAGATGCTGAAGGTATTAGGGCAAGTGTTCCTAAAGATAATCTCCCCGAAATTGAAGAGTCTGTTATTGTGTAGTCAGATGTGTCAGGTACTGCGTTTCTAATATAGATTGCATTTAACATGTGCTGGTCAAGTGTGCCTGTCAGATTATTTACTGCTGCGGCTAGCGCCGTTGAGCTTCCTTTTGAATTATAGAGGGCCACATTGTTGAGAGAGAACTTGTTATTATTTAACAAGTCAGCACCTGATCCTGTCATTAGGACATCAAGTTTGACTATTCCTGCAAACTTTGAGAGTGTGTGAATTAGAGGATTTACCGATGCATACGCATTTGATTGAAGGTATGCAGATGTCCCAAGAGTTCCTGAGACTGAGGGGAACGATTGAAACTTAACGCCCCAGTAAAGACGAGGATCGGCAGTCTCAGTTACTCCTGCTTCTCCTTGGAATGCAGGTGTTGAGTCAGTCTCACTATTTGTCACCTTATATCTGTAAGGTACAGGAGGCGCTATAGAAGATGTTAATGATTGTATTCCTCCGCCTGTCGGAAGCACTCCTTCGAGGCGCCTACTAAGCGTAGGTAATGATGTGTCTGTTAGGCCATCATTAGTCTTTATGGCGGGAATTCCGTGAAAACCAAATGGAAGCGCTGAAGTGGGTATTGATCCTAACTCAACGTCCTGCGACATAACAATTCTAACTCTTGTTGAGACATTTGACCTTGTACCCGTAGATGTAAAATTCCTATCATTAGGATTGATCGTGTCAAAATTGTAATAAACTTTTCTATCACCGATCTTCTTGGCTACATAATCGCTGCTCTGCGGGTTGAGTGTGCAATTTGAATACCTTTCAAGAATTACCGGGCTCTCGTCGGTGTCATAGAAGTCACGTATCAATACGTCAAATGTACCGTATGGATTGGCGTCGTCTGTGGATCTTTTTAGATTTGATATAGAAACCTTGAACTGGTCATTAGCAGCCGCTCCGTCTGCTCGAGTTTCAAAGTGAAACAGGTCGTACGTCTTGGTTCCATAGAGTTGTGATATGAAAACTGTTGTACGCGCAGGCATGTATCTTGAGTCAAATCGCCCAAATGCATTTAAGAACGTCTGTGATGAATCACCTGACGTTGATGAAGTATTGCTCGAACCAGAAAGTATTGCAACACTTCCTGCATCAGATGACACAGTGGCGAGTTCTGGTTCAATAGAGTAATCAAGATACAGAAGATGCTGTTTTTCCTGGAAAAGGTCAGGTGATGTATTTAGTACTTTGGCAATGTAATTCTGGTCATTTGGGTCAAGAGATGCTGTGTATATTTTGATACCTGTGTACCCGTCGGTTGTACCAAAACCCGTTGCCGATGATGAAACAACAAGCTTAAATGACTTGTAATTTTCTAAAGAAGGGTCTGTCTGAATTGTTGCAGCATCATCTGCGACATTTGACGGGCTGTAGGTATCGCTGAAGCTCATTACGTGGCCTCTTGTACCTGTTGGAAATAGGAGGACGCCTCTAATTAAATTAACATTGCCGCCGGCAGCTAGCGTGACACTAGTGCTATCATTGTTTGCAAAAATTGGATATGAGTCAGATGTGTCTGTTGTAACACTGTGCTTTGCAGCAAGAATCTGAACGCATCCTATTGCGCGGCCGTCCGCATCATTTGACGGACTCTTTATAACAAAACCAGCGCCTTTCGCTGTTCCCTGGCTACGAGTTCTTGTAATGTCCGTAGCTGTTGAATTTACTCCTGCGCCGAGCGTCCTGACGAAAGTCAGCGCCTCACCATATCTAAAAAATTCCTGTGCTGCGTAATATGATTCGTTGAATTCATCAGATGTTCCAAAGAATCTCTCTCTAAACGCTGCTAGAGATCCTACGGTGACTGGCAAAAATGCAGGACCAATCGGAGAAGTTCCAATCACTCCGGCAGGTGTTGCTGTTATCCCGGCAGGTGTCGTTATAGAAAGGTCAATCTCACTTTCAAAGAAACCGGGAGAGCGATAGGTTATTTCGGCCATTGTTGTTACACTCACACTTCGGTTATAAATATCCCATCACTTTGAAGAAATCTTAAATCTTCTCATCCTCGATGAAGGTCACTTTGCGTGCTGAGATGACCTGCTCGCCTGATCTTATGTCTCTATATATTATCTTCTGGTATTCATTCCTTTTTCCGGACGTTACAACTGCTTTGACTCTGTCTTCGCCTCGAAGCAAGTGTGGTTGTCCATTTTCATCGAGGTGTGTTGCGTCTGTGAGAATGAATCTATTGAGTTTGGCATTAGCGCCAGGCTGTACAGGCTCTTCGGCAATTTGTGTTCTGGCGTCGTATATTCCAAATACAACTTCGGGCGCAGATTGAAATGTCCTAAATGGTGTAGGCAAGCCCGGGTGTCTAGGTGCCAATATGTAAGCTGGAACCTTAATATCAAAGCTGTATTTGATGATTCTTTCATCGTTTGTATAATCATCAAAATTATCGTTATTTCCAAATGGGCCCTGCACAAATGCAGTGAACTTATAACCGCTTGTTGATTCTATTTGAAACTCATGACCTTGACCATCAAATTTCATCATCATAGACTCGAGAAGTTGATTCATCTGCGACATGTACTGTGTCCAAAAGACAACATTGTACGTGAGCCCTATGAATTGTGGGTATGGTATTGTTATAATTTCAAAAATATTTTGTCCTAAATTTGATTTATCAAAAGGTGTTTCAAGTCTTCCAGCACCATACGCCGTAGCTGGTCCATTTCTACGTGTGGATATTGTTCCAGGAATTGTGAACTTTCCTGGGTATGTGTTATTATCTGTTATGTGTGCGCGAGAGGAAACGTTATCCTGATTTTTAATGGAAAGCTTATTGACAACATCCTGGTAGCTTCTGTCAGAAGTTGACAATCGCTTCTTTATGACATAGTCGGCAGGTTGTCTAAAAGATATTGCTGTTCCACCAACTTCAGATTCATTTTTATGACCTATGCTTGTCCGCTTTATTGCAATTAGCGGCAGAATTAATGCATTATTCTTGTCTCTTATAGGCTTTAATCTTTTCGTGAGCGCAAAACGCTCGCCTGCAGCAAAAACTACAGGAACTTTTGTAGTTTGTTCATTTACTTTAACTTCAAAAGCAAGCTTTTTATCAAAAAGATTAAATAGCGCACGATCGACATCTTCTATACCACAAGGTGGAATACTAAAGTCGTCGGGTACATTAAAGCCTTCATAACCTTTCTTGAGAACTTCTTTTTCAGGCATAATCAACTCTCATCGTAGAATGATGATCCTGCGCCTGTCTGGTCACCTGATGGTGAAACTTCTGCGGGCCCAGTAATTGGTGCGTCGAGGACGCCGTTCTTTTGTAGATCTCTAACATCACCTGTAACTCCCAGACGATTTTTCTCAAATCCACGTTGTTGAACGTATGTAGTTTGAACTGCATCTGAGTCGATATAGTCTTCTGACGTTGGTCCAAATACTTTTGAGATAAATTGACCTTTTCTTGATTGCTTTCCAGTTAAAGTTAAATAGTTTTTATGTTCAATCTGACCGTATATGATGTCCGTCCTGGGTGCTTTGATTACCTCAAAAAACGTTTCACCATAGCTAAAAAAATCTCCTTCATTTACTTCAATACCTTTGTCAAGTAAATCTCTGTATTGGACATAACATTCTATGGAGTAGTATTCTTCTGAACCAAAACGATTAGTTCTAACATCTTGAGGTGAATATTTTACCAAAGCGTCTATTTCAATTGGGTTTTCAAAAATCTTATCAGGTGATTCTTCATAGACGTCGTGCACCTTTGACTTAATATTGTTGATGGAAAAATAATAAATTTTCTGGCCAACGACGTCCTTAATGAGCTCTTTGCCAAGATCGTTAATGTAGTTTATCTCACGCTCAGAGAGAAATAGCCTGCCCATTTGTCACCTATCCTGTTGTAATTGCCATTCCATTAGGAATAGGAATCTTTGAGAGTTGTTTCATCAAATTTTCTGAGCGTGTTGCGGCACCCTCAATAAGTTTATCATACGTGAGAGTTTCAAGCATCTCTTTTAATTTGGTTACAAGTTCTTTTTTATCTTCGCGGCCTTTTGATGTTAGATCACCGCCATTCAGCGTCACAGTTCCTCCCGGTATAGGAACAGTTGTGAATTTATTTCTAATGTATCCTAGTTGCTCCATCGAAAGTGCCAACGTATACTGTCTAATCCACTGCAAACCCATGCTATTGATTCTAGAATAAGTTAAATTACCAAATGGGACATTTGATAAGTTATTTACTCCAAAAATAGTTTCATCAGTAAAGCTAGGTTTTATAGGATTTTGCCAATATTTAACGCGAAGATACAGCTTTCTTGCTACACTTGGTGTGTCTGTCGGTGTCGGAAATATCCTGATGTTTGTTCCTACAACTTTATAGGAATAATTCGATCTTCTAACTCTATTTGAAAGATCAAGCTGGCCTGCTCTCAAGATGTCTTCAAAAACAGGTAGGACATAAAATATTGTCTCAGGAGTAAATGATTCAAATGTGAATTCATTATTCAGGTAATTAATAGCCGACGTTGTATCAAAAAATCTATAAGCAGCCTGCGGATTAAAGTGAAACACTTCCATAATTCTCATCTTGGATTTAGGTGTTGCATTTGACCCAGTATTGACCATCACTGTCCCATCAGCATTTTTTAAATCGGTATAAATGTTATAATCCTGTTGTCCTGGAATTAGGTCTATCGAACCTGAAAACATGTTGTATGAGCCACCGAGGCCTGCCTCAGATGCATATGGATCTGCGAATCTTGAAAGATATTCTAGGCTTTCTCTTGGGAACGCCGCCTCAAGACCTGTTTGAGAACCTGTTGTGTAACCCAAATAATTTAGGAGTGTTGATTTTGCTTGATATTGATTGAGTATGTTGCTGTATTCTAGACAAGCTTCTTCTAGATTTGCCCAAATTTGCTTTTTTGTCAACTCAACGCTTAGAATGTCATCTCCTAACTTGCGCTTGACAAAGGTGATCATCCTATCGGCATCAGATTGAAATGATGTGTCAGCATCAAAAATACCGAAAGGAGTTGGATTTGTTGTCTGTACAAATGTCGACATAGCACCACCTACATTTAAATATCACAATTTAGTGGTTGTATGATTAACTCTTCTTGGACTTTGATATTTCTATTGCTGCTAATTGCTTTTTTGCCGCTGCCTTAGAGTCATGTGTCCCAAGCCTTTTACCACCCTTCTTAGGGTAGACAATCCACTTGTCACCTAATTTTCTTATTGTTTCACGAATTAACAATCTTAACACACTCATCTAGACACTCACATTAGTTAAATATAAAAATAAATTGCACCTGAACCTTAGTCCAAGTGCAATTTATTTTCAGTCAATGGTGTTTATTAACGCCTTCTATGTTTTCTGTAGGGTGCTGTTTTAGGCTGCTCAACTTGATCTTGTTGAGTTTCATTAACACCTACAGGTGTCTCTGTAGAGAGTTCTTCTTCAGGCGTTGCTTCCTGCAATTTTTGAGACACATTAGCGATATCTTTTTGAGATACCTCTTTTTCATTTTTACGTCGCTCTTCCTTCTCAGCAGCGCGCTGCTGATTTATCAGCTCTTCAGGTGATGCTAATCTTATTCCCATGTTTCACTTATTACGGAATTGTGATTGAGCCTGACCCTGCAGCGACGCAGTATGCAAGACCATTTGAAATTAGAGTTACAGTTTCACCAATCGAAGCATCAAGTGTAAACTTCTGACCCGTCACAGTTGCTCCGGTTAAAGGAGGCCCTCTAAAGATACTGACACCTGCAACCGCTGCTGATCCTGTAAGAGCATGAGCATTAGCTGACAGGCTTCTGATTACAAGAGTTCCGCCTGGAACTTCAGAAGGATCTGGGAGAGTCACTAGAAGTGCAGGATTTCCTGTAACTGTGTAAACACCGGGCGATGTTATCGTTGAATTTGCAGTGATTGCTTGCGTTGTTGATACAGGAAGCGAACTAAAGTTAATCGAATCTGCGTTGAATACGACGCCGGTCCCTGTTTCTTGAACAAGGCCTCTCTTTGAGTCATAAGTTACTTTTGGCATGTGATCCTCCTATGTTCCGAAAGCTTCCAGCACCTTGTCGGTATCAAGTGATCACTGAGCTGGGCTTGATATTAAATATCAGTATGTTCTGAATAATTCACGACGATTAATTGTTTTTTGTCTGTTGTCAAAGAAGCCAGTCGTATAAGGAAACATAGGTTAAGCAAAACAAATCGAACAGACATATTCTGGTTAAATACAGTCACTTCTTAGCTTTTTTAGCTTTATAACCTTCGGCCCATATAGGCAGATATTGATAGTATCGATCAATCATCTGATTGACTTCTTCTTGACGTGACAAAATCTCAGGAAACACTTCGTAAAATGCATTAACCATGGATGTCTTGACCTCTCTGTCAAGATCAAAATTCTCACGCTCAGTTGGCTGTGCTAGCGTAACTTTAATGTTGTCAGGCTCGTCAGCCTTCACCTCGACGAAGAAACACTTGTACAGGATGCTGTCAAATATTGACTCATACAGGGGCTTCCCGTCTCGGATGTCGTCTAAGAGGTACTTGCGCATGAGTTGCAGCGTACCCAGGTATGAGTGGAATAGGTCAAGTTCTACATCGTCAGGCTCGACTCCAAAGATTAACTTGAATCCTTCCTTTATCTCAAGTACGCGGTCATCTGCGTATGCGATGTTGATGTAGACATCGTACTCATCCTTCACACCTAGCTTCGCTCTTGCCTGCCTGAAGCCGTAGTCGGTTGAGAATGTGTACAGTGCAAGCTCATCACCGTCAATTGTCTTTGAGATCGTGATCTTCTCAGGAGTCGACTTGGGAGTCGCCAACTTACCCTTGACCTTTGTGAGCTTCGACGTCAGCGAAGCGATCAGGTAGTTCTTTGCAAATCCCTTGATACCCGCCATGAGATCCATCTCGTTCGACCCGTGCGAGTGAACGATTGATGAGTGCGGGAGGCCCTCTTCGGTAAAGCGCGCCTTCACAAAGTCGACCTGCATGTTGATCTGTGCCGGAGAGCCGTCTGCATCTGTGAAGTTATACACGAACAGAGAATTGATCTGGTTGCCTACGGCATCCTCGTCGATCTGCCCCACATAATCGACGCTTCTTCCTTCTGGGAGATCGATGACCTTGGTGCCCTCAATCTCACGAAGCATGTGAAAGAGATTCACGTACGCTTCTCTTGGAATGTAGATGTCAATGTCACCCAATTTCTTCTTCTTCGAAGCAAAGACCTCGTCACTCTTAGACAGATCAAAGAAGACACCGGTCGAACCGCCGAAGCCCGGGCCTGACAGGAACCTATCGATCGTGTTGGGATTGTAGAGAGGCTCCTCATTTCCCAATTTGCGTGTGTAGGCGATGTAACGATCATTCAGATTCTTGAAGAGTGCTCTCATGTCCTCGACAAATCTCTGTCTCTGGACTCTCGCAACTTCAATTTTCTCTGCCTGTCTCTCACCAACTTGGACATTGCCGCCTTCGTCGAGGTCAAGAGCCTCAGAAAGAACGTGCCTAATAAAGCTTCTTAAAGATGTCTGTGTCATGTGTCTAAATATAAGGGTTCAGGAGTAATTGACAACCTCAAGATGCGCGTAGTTGTCGAGGCATCAGCGCATCGTGGCACTCCACTTCTCTCGATCGACGAGAGATCCATAGACATGAACGTTACATGAAGTCAAAACAAAAGTGGCGCCTCCTGTTAGAGAGGCGCCACCTACATAGTTGAATCTAGTTCTTACGAATTAGATTACATTCAACTATATAATATTCATGTCAAGACACGTGACCGTGCCGTAGAAGTCGCTGCGGACCATCTTCTTGCCGTAGCGAGTCATCACGCCCTTACGTGGGGTGAAGTCCTCGGGAGCGAAGATGGTGGGTGTCACGATGAGTGGCACGTAAGGAGCGTAGACGTAGCCGGTCTCGAGGTAGCTGCCGCCCTTGTAACCGATGAGGATCTTGTTACGGGGGAAGTAGGGGTCCTTGTAGACGGTGAAGCGGTTGGAGAGGCTGCCGATGGGGGTTGCACCG
>Ga0194115_10005575_pt1 | contig 13045 bp, 4 predicted proteins | sample TA2MahsurfametaG_3_FD_148656 | JGI IMG/M metagenome (GOLD analysis project Ga0194115, IMG submission 148656) | Freshwater microbial communities from Lake Tanganyika, Tanzania - TA2015002 Mahale S4 surface | ecosystem: Environmental > Aquatic > Freshwater > Lake | place: Tanzania: Lake Tanganyika...
CTCATCAGCATTTTTCTATCCATTCTTATTTTACTTCAAGGATAAACTTTCCTTCAACTTCAAAAGTTACTGGTTTAATTTTAGGTTTTATATGTTCAACTGGTTTATTGTTAAGTTTTGTTGGTCGTTCAACTACCTTAATTATTTATTCAGAGAAAGAACCTTATTGTTTTATATTTGACTGTTCAAGATATAATTTTATTGTGATTTCTTTAATTAACTAGCTTGAGTTTAAATGATCTGATTTTTTTGTTTCAGCTACAGCTATAAGAAGATAGTCTTTTCAGCAGATTATTGAAGTTTCCTTTAAAGTTCGCTTTTCTATTTCATCATTTGGGAAGATTCATGATTCAATTTTTAGTAGTATATCTTGATTTATTTTTATCTCTATAAAAACCTTTGCTAAAGCTGTTTATTCAGTTACTTAAGTTACAACTTTTCCTTATTCAATTATTTACTATATTGATTGAATGCCGACTAACACTTTTATTTGAACTTTAGCTGAGATTATTCGCCTCTTTTTAGCTAATCTTTCAAATTAGCAATCTCACGATTTAGAAGATTTATCTTTTACTAATCTTCTTTGACAGATTAAGGTATTTATATGTTTTCGATCGATTTAAGAAGCTTCTAGAGATTTTATTTGTTTTAATGTAACCTTTTCATATTTGATAAATAGTTTGATGAACTATTGTTCTCATCTTCTTTAGATAAATACTACACGATATTGCCTTATGATTCGTTTTTATCGGATTAGCCTTCAAGAGTAGACACAAAAGGATTTGATTATTCTAAAGTATTTTGTTCTGAAATTATAGATAACTTTGGACGGAGAACACTTTTCTATTGAGTTTATATTGATCTCAAGATATCAATGTGCCGAGTGAGTTACTATCTTACACATGATAACAAGTTTTTATCATATATCCCCTAGAACTTTTAGTGATTCACATCTTTTATACTATTCGAATTCGTGTTCAGAATATAACAGTTTTCCTTTAATAAATTAACTTACATTTAAAAAATTATACTATTATTCAAATCATCATAATATACCTGTAAAAATATTATCTTTTTAGCAAAGAAAACTGGTTTAATTTATTAAATATGGAAACAAAATACTATAGATGAATGTTTGATAGCGAAATGATCAGACTTTGTTTTGAAACGATGATAATCTTATCCTTACCTATCTAACCAGTCGCTGGTCACCTAAGTCGTTGAAAATCTTAAGAGCCTTTTTGAAATTTAACTATGCCTCCTTATATTAATTTTTGGCAATATAAATATTCGCAATACTTTTGTACTATTTTCCCACTTATAAACTATTTTATCCGTAAACCTTTTGTTCTTTTTCCTACATAAAATAAAGAATACCAAAATATCTTCAAACTCTTATAAAGATTCGTCTATCTTCTTGTGCTTCAAAAGAACTGTCGCATATGATCTTTGTTATTTTATGGATTTTTTGTCAGCATTTCCATAAGAATCTTCATAAACTTGATACTTGTCTTTCAAAGTACTGATATACTTTTAGATATCTCTTGAGTTCTAATACAGTTCGGCAACCTATTGATAGATTTGGATGAGGTCAAGCTCAACATCGTTTTCATTGGAATTCTTTAATATCTATATACTCTTAAGGTATTATTAAATGGACTATTCTTTTTTGTTAAATTTCTTATTTATTTTAGCCTTTTCATGCAAAGTAAGGGCATAGACGCGACTCGTTTATTTATATATAGAAGCTGCTTTTTTAAGAGCATTTTAAATAACTTTAATTGCCTCAGAATTATTGGTCTCAGCTAAACTCTTAGCCAAATAAGTTAGAGTTCTTACATTGTTGATATTCTTATGACCATCGCTTTCTAATTATTCATGAATCTTCAGAACATTCCTCAATAAACTAATGGACTCTTCATATTTTTTAGTCTTGTAGAAAGCCTATCCTAAGTAAGTATTAATGTAGGAGTTATACAGTACGTGGTCTGAATCTATAGATCTTTACGTGAGTTTTAAGAATTCTGAGTGTTTCTATTGACTGCAGATGACAAATGCTGGATGGCTTGCTCAAAGCATTAGAACCTCAGATACTACTTTCCAATATGAAAATGTGCTGCTACCAGTCTAAAGTATGATTTTTCGTAAGTAAGAACTAAAATCTTATTGAAGGCAAGCTCTTGCATTCTTAATTATATGATCGACTGAAAGCTTTTCCCGTCATTTTATCGAATATCTTCTAAAAGTTATTCTAACTTGAACTCAACATCTTCGCTCAAAACTAGATATCAAGATCCTTACTATTGACCTTTTATCTTAACTTTTATTTGACTTCCTCTGCATCTAAGATCAAATTTTAAACAGTTTCCTAAGGAGATAAAACTGCCTCTTTGAAGTTTCCTATATTGTATCTTGATTACTTTGTTGTTCGAATTATTATACCTATTAATCAGAGTCTTTGACGTTAGCATTCATTTTATTAAAGTTATATAAATTTATAGCAGTTTTAATTAAAAGATTACTTTAATACAAATGTTAAAGAATTTGTTTCAAATAATGAATTGAGTCTATCGATCATAGTGGTCTTCCTAAGATGTAATTTGGAGTCCTTTGAGGAATACCCAGGCCAAGCATTCCTGGAATCAAATTATATTCCACTATTATTACCTTCCCAAGCAAAGAATTATCAATATTATTCAGGTTCAAATCTTTTACATCTATTTTTGACACTCCACTTTATATAGAACGTCGTGACTCACTAGCTGAGTCAAATTATATAGATTACTAAGCGTCTCGAGGGTTACAGCCAGTGCAACCACATATTTTACACCCTTAAGACTGGAGCTTAGTTTTCCTGACTGATCGAGGTACTTGACAAAGACAAGATTTTCCAATTTTGGAAAAGGCTCTCATGCATTTTCGACAACAACCATTTTTTGGATCGAATGCTTAGTCGCTATATTTATCTCGATGATCCCTATCGTCTCGACTTCGACTATTTTCATAATGATTTTTGTTGTTTCTTGACCTGTTTTTAAACTATCTATCCTATGCTCGGCTCATTGATGAGCGGGGAGATGAGTTGTTTGACATAAAGATTTATATAAATCTAATATTAATAATTATTTTTTGTTCAATATTTTATCATTTCACATTTCAATAATACAAACAATTCTATTTCAATATTATCTATTTATTTTATTCTATGAAAAGAATCACGTTCAGAAGCATAAAGGAAATCGTGCCACGGCAAGAAAAGAAAAACAAGAGTTGCAAGTTAGACGTCCAAGAGGTCAAAACACAAAGCTCAAGACTTTTCTATACTCAGCAAACATCGTCAGTCGAAGTCGTATGGTAGGTCATCAACAATATTTTTGAGATGATGGACATCAAGCTTGAAAAAGTTGAGGAAAAAAGTCAGGCAGGTCAGCTGGAGAGAAAGGTTTAGTTTTTGGAAAGGTCAATCATAAAAATGCTCGAGCCTGTTGCGGTTGGTATCAATCCTTAGACATCAGTGTTGAATCTCTATGAAGAATTCAAAGGTCAGCAGTCAGAGTTTTAGATAAAGTTTATTCAAAACGAAAAGAAATCACACAAATCGTCAAACCCTTCGAAAACAGCTCAGAGTCCCTTTTTTTAGTCGGCCCTATCTCGAAACGAAACTTTGACCACGATCCATCAGAAAAAATCTCAGAAAAACATAAAATCGTTGAATTAAGGATAACTCAAAAGAACTCTCCAACTTTTGAAGGACTGTTAGGAAGAATAAAAAGACCCATTTGAGACGATGCTTCGGCATAAAAAAATTTCAAAGGAATCGACCATCATGAAAAAGGCATACCTCAGAAACAGCCTGCAACAAGACTCCTCAGTGATAATAAAGAAAAACAATACTAAAATTTGTTGGGATTTTTCATATGACTACGACGGAAGCATTTTTCCTTTGAATAGAAACACTAAGACAATCATAAACGGGCCTAAAATCTTGAATACGAAGTGTAAAGTCAATAAAAAATAATAATTTGAACCCAAAAAAGTTCATAAGTTGAGCAAAATGAGCTCTTTATTGACAAAACTCGAGACAAATCAACAATTTCTAAACAACAACAACGCAGAAATATCAGCTTTTGTCGTATATGAATAGAGGCTGAAGATGCCAAGAATAATGCAAGCTGACACAATCTTCAACAATGAACAAGGTTAGTTGAACAACTCCAGTCACGAAATGGATATTGACAACCGTATACAGAAGAGCATCATAAGCAAAGATGTAAAAATTCGAGAGATTGCAGTCTGATAGATAATTTTTTTGTATTGACAGATACATAGTTGAGATGAAAATGTAAGGTGTTTGTTTATGATGATAATATATTCAAATTATCGATAATAAAATCTTGATAAACAGATCGATTTCAATAAATCAGAAGTATCATTATAGTTTTCTCTTTTTTGGGATTTACTCTTAATGTTCAAACAAAAATGGGTTCGGTCGAATATTACCCTATGTGGGCAGCGATAACTAGAAACTCTTTTCCATAGATCGAGACGTATAATCTTTTCTGTCGAATCTCTTCAAGTCTTTCTTCTAACCTTTCGTGTTGACTTTCCTATCGTTTCTCGCTTCTTTCTTCAGATCTTTGACTCGTGACCGACCTTTCCTATCGTCTTTACAGTATAGCTGCAGGGCTATGATTCCTCTCGCCGTATGTTTCTCAACTGATTATGGTTTTTCATACTTTTATCCTTTTTCTGATTTTTTCGTATGTTCTGACTTTTTGTTGGATTATCCACCTTAATGACTCATCTCAGGCATTTTGGCATGGTATAGGATATTTTTGTATTTCATATTGCCATACCTCGAATCTTCAAATTGACTATTCATAAGCTCCCTACCTGAAAACTCAGCGACTTCACTATTCTTATCATGACATTTCACTTTTTTCAAAGTATTTGTAGCCATCTTTTGGGCTAATCGTGTCTGATGTTCTTATATCTTTTTATTGAGCATGTTCAAGATACACGGTCTCATCAGCTCCTAGATCTTGTCCCTTTGAATTTTGTTTACAATTTCTAGATCCCGCAAAGCACGTCCAAGGGACAGGTAGAGATAGGTCTGTTATAGTATATTTTGCATGCGGCAATTATAAAAAATAATATGATCAAATTAATCTAATTGAATTGATAAACATAAACGTATTATCAAAAAACATCAAAAATCTCATTTTTATCGTTTATCCAATCCAAAGCTGAAACTTTCTTAATTCAAGTAACTCTGTTAAAAAACTTAAAAAGCCTTACCAAATAATCGCATTTTCATAACATTTTTACTGAACCTAGCACCAATTTTATTCATCTCATCATTCATATGTTCATTGATCGATTCTGTATTGTGATATTTCAATAAATTTGTTGGAACGAACAAATTTTGATTTTTGTACTCTTCAGTCAAAAGAATCATTAAATTTCTTATTTAAAAAAGTTAGACATTTGTAAGGGTATGTTTTTATGAGATTATTTGTTAGATGTTTTTTAGGATTTATTTATCTTTTGAGATGGTTGGAGGACTCCCTTGAAAATCTATGTTAGATTGCATATTATTATGAATCATGGGTTAAATGCCAATTTTCACAAATTTTATAAAAATTAAAATTGAGATATAAGTAATGAATAAGGTCCGACCCGAGATCTCAAAAAAATTTTAAGAAGTAGTCCACAAAGAAATCCAAAACAGACGTCTCAGCGTTGACCAAAAATTGATCTAACAACGAAAATCAAGAAGAGGCTTCAAGTTACAGACCAACCTCTCAATACCCTAAAATGATTCCTAAAAGATCTACCTATACTCAAACACCTCAGGAAATGAATTTATCCTCCGTGAAAACACAATAAAAACTCCTACATTTCCAAACTCACTTCAAATCTACGAAACAATCTCTTAGATCAAGGTTAAAAGTATATTTTTGTAAAAATATTTTAGTCAATAAGGGCCTGTATGGCCTATGGCTTCTGAATAAAAAAAATGGCAAAGAAGAATCTTTCTCCCATACTAAATTTATTATCAAGAGCAGTCATATTTTTGTCGTGGCTTTGATGGTTTTGTTGGCATTGATAAAATTGATGGATTTTAATATATTGGAACAGTACCAAGAAACCTTAAACAAAATGTTGTTCATCATTATCGTCACAGTCCGTACCTATATTTTTTATAGGCAAGTCTTAACAAATATAATATTTTTCATCCTCACCATGAGCAAGTAATACAGCTAACTGATCATGGATGAGTAGACCGTCAAGATTATCGTATAGGTTTTAAAAGAATACCATCAACGTCTCAGTGATGATATGATTGAGATTTTTTGTGATAAAGAGATGACTTGGATTTGTTTCAAATATTAGAAAAAAAGTAAATAAGACAAATAGGGTGATGAAAATGGTTTAGGTGAAAATAAAATGATTTTTAGTGTGTCTGAGAGGAGTACTCTGCATCGGATGTCGAAGTATCATTAAAAGTCTGATATGATTAAAGAAGACTGTATTACATAGGAAAACATTCGTTGAAAGATCATTGTTTTTTCATTCATACTTTATCCTTTTACTCTTTTTAGAAAAATATGATTTTGTCTTTTATAAAACCTTTGGGAAATATTTTCCAATGCTTATAATGCTCTTTTTCTATTTTTTCAAAAGATTCGATTATTTATCATTTTCCCTGCATTATTTATATAAATAACTTTCTGAACGGAATTCTCAAAAATATATTTTTTACCATTTATTAGCTTACGTTGAATAAATCGATGCATAAATTTAATATATTACATTTACGATGTCAACAAAACGTAAAAAATATTCAGAATAGGATTACCTCATAAACATTTTCCTATGAATTTACAAGCTTCTGAAGATTTTATCATTAAAAAAGGCTATAAGTTCATAAAATTAAATATATTTTCTGCGATTGAAATAGACAAAAGCATTATCTCTAGGCTTTATGAGCAAAAAACAATGGTTTTTAGGCGATAATCAATGTGGAAAAAGAGCATTTTTTCGTAAAAATTGACCCCTTTTTAATCTTTCATTATATAAATTGATATTATTATTTGAGCTACATAAGTTTAGAATTGAGACAAATGAATTTATTGTTAACGATTAAAAATCAAGGTTGATCAGATGTTTAATCTGAAATAGATTTATTTTATTTTTATTATTTTTCAATATTTTTGTCTTTACTTGATGATATTTTTTTGATTTCCAAAGACATGCTAAGTTGCTAATGCTTTTAGGCCTATTATAGAAAAGCTGCAACACTGCCTTCTCCTAAGATTTAATTTACTTGCGCATCGATATAAGATGAATAGTGAACTAAATCGCCTGCAGCCATCAGAGCTCTATTTAACTCATCATACAGTCCCATCCATACATCCTAATTCTTCTTCAGCTAAGTGATCAAATCCTATTGTTTTTTCAACTTATTTTCAATCTGTTGTTGATTCTTGTGAATCTGGTTCACTTTCTGATTTAATCAATTTACTACATAGTTCTGGATCTTTAAGGAATATTTGCTCTCCTATTCAATCTTTGCTTATATGTTCTTTTTGATTTATACAATTTTTTTCTATCTTTCTCGCTTAAATTCTTCAAACTTTTTGAGCTATTCGTGAAGACTCATTAATAGAATTAAGCTACAAAATCAAATAATAGATATAATTTATTTTTGTTTTGTAAAATATATATAGAATGGCTTCGATATTTGTCACTCACGGAGGAGGGCCTCTGCCTCTTTTGCAAAAGTAACACCATGTAGAGTTTACAAAGGCTCTAGTTTAAATCTCATAAAAATATCCACAACCGAAGGCTATAATACTTTTCTCAGCACATTGGTAAGAAGAATCATGGGCAATGATCGACCACGACAATCCTCCCCTGTATTACGACTACTACAATTTTCCAAAACAAACATATAACCTTAATTATCCTATAGGAAGTACGAATGAGTTGAGAAAATAAGTAAAAAATGCCTTGTTCGCACAAGGAGTAGAGGTCAAGAGTAACTATCAAAGAGGATATGACCATGGCGTTTTTATACCACTAATGCTAGCCTATCCCCATGCCAATGTTCCTGTCATTCAGATTTCCATCCTTAAAAGTTTAGACCCTTAGGCTCATTATCGCATGGGAGTGGCTCTAAGAGGGCTTAAAAAATAAGGATTTTTGATAGTGGGTTCAGGAGCTTCTGTTCATGGGATATCTGATCTGCAAAAAAGCAAGTAATTTGACGATTAGCTGTCTCAAAAATGGATTAATACTGAATACAACTAATAGAAACTGCTAGCAAACATAAAAAATTGGAGAAATCTGAAATATGCTAAGTAGTTTCATCCAAGGGAATAGCATCTTGTTCCATTTTTCGTGAATCTAGGAGCTTACTAAGGCATTAACAAAAAATAGCAGAAATATGTTATTATGGGATGCCACTGTACTAATTTTATTCTATCTTGATAAATTCATAGCTTATTTAGTCTAATTTTATTGTTATTAAAATAATTGAATAGTAAGAATCATTTGAGACTTTGTTTTAGCTTAGTTATGGTCTCACTTTTCTATTGAATTTCAAATGCCAAGTTGTTTAGCTTCGAACGCAGCTATTAGTCTTCAGTTTCGTTCAATACTCGCACTAACTTCTTATACTACTTCTTAAGTTCATTCAGTTCTCTTTCACGCAACTATAATCCTGTAAGAGAAACCACTACTTTCTTAACCTTTTATTCAGTTTATTCAACAAATCTTTTGCCTTTGGATCCCTATTACACACTTCGCTTACTCTTTGAACCAGACTGCACTTTCTATTTCTTTTTGCTCTTGCTGCTTATAGATTTTTGGGAATTTCTAGAATTATTCAACATGCTTTAGTTAGTTGTCTTTCTTACGCTATTAGAACGAGACAAGGATCTATTCATAGAGCTGCTTCTGTTTTTAGTTGGGGTCTGCAAAGTAGTTACTTTTTATATTTTACTTGAAATGTATTTGTTAGCCCTAATAGTGACTATGTTAATGATGATTTACGATATTTAAGTTACTTGGGGCAGTTGGTTAATTTACTGATCTTGTCAAGTATTTAGCACAAGATATCCTAGACTTCCCTCGATCTTTCTTTCATAGCCTTCATATCTTTTTCTTCTCGCTTCAATTTATCCTAGCTACGTTTATACATATGCAAAAGTTAGTCATACTTATTCCTCATATCATTTAGCTCATCCAAAAGCTCATCGTTGTTTTCTTTCTCTCTCATTTCTTCCTCCATACTCATAGTTTTTGTTGTCTACCTCAGCATCTGAATCTACAGCTACATTTCATCGATTTTCTTCAAGTAAAATTCGTAGCTTTCCTTCGATTAACTCTTGATGCTATCTGTCAACTTAGAAGTCTGTGATTTGATTTGTTCCATCTACAATCTCAATGAGCTATTTTACCTGGTCATCTACTTGTACTTCGATATCTATGATTATACATTTTATACATCTTGGCTTATCCTGGCTTACTTCTCCTTCAAACTATTTTCGACAAGTACCAATCTTCTTTATTTTTCCTGGATCTTTTTTTATTTATCGTTTATCTGCTTGATCTTCTCCTACAACTATTACCTTTTCATTATGTTCTCCTGGGCACTGTTCTATCTTTTAGTATTAATTTCATCTTATTTTCGCTTAACAGTTGTCATGAGATGCTGCTTGTCTTCCTACAAATGCTTTACAATCATTTATAGCTCTTTGGATTTTCCTTAGTACTTCATTGCTTGATTCAAAGCTTCGTCTAGTTTTTTATTTGCCTCCTTTATCTATATTTTGTAATTGGTTATAGTCATGTCTTGCTGACTTGATTTCAAATTGACTTAGTTCAAATTATTAAATAGGATTTTCTTTTAGGAGTTTACATTTTACAGCTCTTCCAATATAATACTCTTTTCTCTCGATATGTCTTCAATGCTTTTTTACAGTTAAATGACTTTTGTTTGCAAAATTTTCATAGCACCTGCGATCGCATTATTGTTCGGAGAGGTTATATGCTCCCTACTAAAAGACCTTTCAAGACCACTATCTTTTTACCTAGAATGTCCCTATATTTTGTTGATCTTTTGTTTGGCCCTTTGAATAGATGATGACAAAATTCTTTAGATCGTCTAAGATTGATTATTTTAAGTGGGTTTTATCGCAGGTGGAAATTGAGAATTAGGGGTGGAATATGCTTGAGTGGATGATACATAAAGAATTTAATTATTGCTCATCTTATTTTATTTGAATTGATGTTAACTCATTTGCAAATTTAAATATAAAAATGAATGATTTGAATAATAAAAGTATAGATAGGATTACACATTTTTTTGAAATTTATTAAAGAATATATTCTTGGCCTTTATTATAATTTTAAGAATTCAAAATAGTGATTTTTTGAATAATTTTTGATTAATTTACTTGAACCAAAATGGGATTCATGTCGATTGTAAAGAAAGCTAAAGAAAAATAAAAATAAATGAGGCTTCTAGTACTGGGTCTAGACAATGCTGGAAAAACTACAATTATTAAGAAGTTCAATGGCTAGGACATCAATTAGATCTCCCCTACTTTAGGTTTCAATATAAAATCTTTACAGTACGAAAGCTTCAAGTTAAACGTATGGGATATAGGAGGACAAAAGACCATAAGATCTTACTGGAGGAACTACTTTGAGCAAACTGATGGGGTCATTTGGGTTGTAGATAGTTCAGACAAAATGAGATTAGAAGATACTAAAGCAGAGCTTCATTCATTGTTAAAGCAATAAAAACTGATGGGAGCAACTTTGCTAGTTTTTTGTAACAAGCAAGATATTCCTGGCAGTTTGACTCCTTAGCAAATCCGTGATTTTTTGTAACTTTAGACTGTGAACACTAGACACTGGGGAGCTATTGGATGTAGTGCTCGTTCTGGGTAAGGACTACTGTAAGGTGTAGATTGGATAGTAAAGGATATCGCAAGCAGACTCTTTACGTATATGTGATTCGAATATCTATATATACATAAGTAAGTATATCAAATATTTTTTTAATATCGTTAAAATATAAAACAAAAAGTTCATACAAAATCATTTGTTACAATAAAACTTTATGGCAAATAATACAATCAGTCGTTAAAATAGTCAAAACATTTAAAGATGTCATAATGTAGGCGAAAATTTATTCTGATTTAGATTAGTATTGAATTTATAAATAATACTTATAATTATACTATTTGGCCATATTATATAATTAGCCGAAGATCATGCTACAAAAGAAAATATTCCAGTCCGCAAAAGAATACATTTAATAAATAAACAAAAGTTTTTGTAAAAAGGATCAAGCCAATTACAAAAGTTAAACATGTGATTCTTCAGCTGATAGACAAATAGAATCATCAAATCATGTTTTGAGATAGCTTACAAATGCTTCAAGTTCACACGAAAGAATTTTCAAAGGGGAAGATAAAGTGAGCACTTCCTAGGATAGTGGTGTTATGATCATTGACAATAATTCGTTCAAGTGTCACTTGGATGATTCTAGCCAATATCGAATCTTCAAAAAGGTTGAATCCATACTTGAAGCCATTCAACTCATAAACTACAATAATCATGTCAATTAAGTCCAGGAGTAATTTATGAGTCTTACAAGATAACACATTGTGTTTGAATATAAAGGAGTATATCCAAAGGCAATTTCATAAGCTGGGCAAAGCCTAATCGAAGATGGTAAAACTAATATTACTTAGGACTTTTTCATGAACTATGGGGTAAAATATTGAAATAATTTGACAAATAGCATTTCGATAAAACAAGCATTTTTTCAGCTTACTATCAGAGATATTTTAGTTAATTGAAAGAAAACTTCTCTAATTTTGAATCTACTTTCAATTCATATGATTCAAATGAATAAATAGTCCTCAATCAAATCAACAACAGCTAATAGGAAAACAAGCTGAGAAAGAAAGACGACAAAAGATAATAAAAAAGCTAATTGAAAGGATAGATTAACTCGTTTTAAGCTAAGATTGTTCCATCTTAGTGTCAAAATGATACATAGAGACCTAAAAAAAAATACCCTATCTAAAACTAACAAAATAGTCAATAATATCCTAATTGTATGAATAATCGAAGGCTCAGATTGATAGGTCACATTTCTATCAACAAGAAGAGAATATAGGCCGAAATGATTTGCTATTTTTTGCGGATTAAATCATGCGTTTCTTTGAAGGAAATCTAGATAAAAAAAGTATTTTAATTTTACTCCAACAATAAGAAAGAGCTATTGATACTTGAGGGTCATTTTGAGCACTATAATCCTATCTTAAAGAAGAAAGTGGTTGATATAGTGCCTAAGATAGCAATTGGAGTCTATGGCTATGTTAATTTTGGAGGGTTATTGAGAATCAAATAAAGATATGGCGATATTGCAGCATTTATCCTCGAAGATTAAACTATTAGCCTCCCTGTTTGGCTCAAGGCCAACGGCTATTTGAATGACAAAAGACCATGATTTTACACTCTTATCATTATCTTGAAATTATAAAGATTACAACATCATAATTAATGTTTTGTACATCTAATTAGAAATTATATGCAAAAATCGATATAGGAGACTCATAATCAGTCTTACATCAATCGCATTATAGCTTTTAAGCTTGTGAATGTGAATGTGAACTAATCTTTAAAAACATTATCATGTTCATTTACAAAAAAATCAAATAGAGATCAATAAGCCGAATGGCCTTCATGGTTATCGATAATATAACTATTCAAAGTGATTATAACCATTTTTGACTTAAAAATATTAATACTTTTTATGACTAAAATATTAAATTTTATTGTAAAATAGATATAGATTCAAGAATTATTATATTTTCTTATTAATACTTAATACACTCGATTTTTATTAATACTTATTACTTAGTCATGAATAGAATCTTTGATCTTTTCCTTGTTTGTCAAGACCCTGAAGTCAAAGCAGCCTTTTTATCCAAAGTTTTCTTCCGTTTTGGAAGTA
>Ga0194115_10005576_pt1 | contig 13045 bp, 8 predicted proteins | sample TA2MahsurfametaG_3_FD_148656 | JGI IMG/M metagenome (GOLD analysis project Ga0194115, IMG submission 148656) | Freshwater microbial communities from Lake Tanganyika, Tanzania - TA2015002 Mahale S4 surface | ecosystem: Environmental > Aquatic > Freshwater > Lake | place: Tanzania: Lake Tanganyika...
TCTCCTCGCTGCAATTACCATCACCTGATGTCAACGGGAATCTGATCACTCCCGTGGGAAAACTTGAGCGACAATTGAAAGAGATTCGATTCGGACAAAAATTCCTAGGTTTTCGACGAAGGTTTTGTGACAGGAAACACATGACATAACGTTTTCCCGCCAAACGGGACCCGCATCGCCAGGCTGACTTCGTGTCTAGCTATGAGCCGTTCGATTCAATCGTGCGTTGACCGCTTCCGAATACACTACGAGCTCCAGTTGAGCTCTTGTCGAGCTCCACGCAGGCCAATAGCACCGTTGGTTCGACAGGCGCGCCTGAAGTAACCGCAAAAGCCACAACCAAAAATCTGAACATGGGACCATGGCGCTCTCCATCACAAATCGCCTCTAAACAATTAGGCACCCTGGTAGTTCTAATCATCTCAAGGACGGAATACTGAAGACAGCGGGAGCTGCTTGAATCATGGATTATGACAATACAGCACTTTTCTGGGGCGCAGCGTTCGTGGGCTTTGCTCCGCTGATTTGTTTTTTCTTCCAAATTACATTTCCAAAATCTCAGCTAATTATCGTCTTCGTGACGGCAGCCTTCTTCTATCTACTAAGTTGTTTGGGCGCCTCCTGTGTATGGTACATATTGGACCCTGTTTTGGGATTGGACAGTGCCTGGACTGCACTGGTTCCTGGAATCTTGTCACAGTTCTTTGCTCGATGTATGTTCTGCTCCATATATCACAGAGTCGAACAGATGATTGAGATTTCAATTGAACGAACAGAACAAGAGGGAGCCTCAGGCAATTCTAGAACGGACCTTTCTGCTGCCAAGCTGAGACTGGCGTTGAATGATGTTGCCTCTGGATTTGCGGCTGGCACTGGATTCGGAGGCATGCACGCTTTGCTCATGTTTGGAAGTCTACTTGCCAGCGAAACCGCGGACATGGGAGTTTTGTATCAACCGTCGTGCCCCTATCTTCCCAGTTTGTTGGTCAGTTCGGTCAACTCGTTCGTATTTTTCTTTTTGGATATTTTCTGGATGCTGCTGACGTTTTTCGGAATGCGACGTCGATTGATTTTTCCAAGAGGAGGCGGTACCCTCTCTGATATGGGACCCAATAGGACGCGCAGCTTCGGTGGATATTTTGGAAATACCCGAAGCGGGGGAAATTCGGCGTTGCTTACAGTGCTTATTTCACACTTTGCAGCGGCTGGCTTTACCACCTTCAACCTTTTTCAATATGGTTGCGCCTTCTCCATGTCGTTGGTACCACTGGTTTTGGTTGTGGTTGCATACATCTACTGGAGTGGAGTCTCAAAAATATTCAATCCGCTACCGAACTCAAATATCCGACTGTCATTGCCGGCGGCTTTCAGCTATGGTAGTCGCATGGACGGAGGCGAGGACGACACTGATGCCGTTCTTCTTGCAAGGAGTGATGAAATGTAACCTTTGTTGTAAAGATAGATTATCTGAATGGTTCTGTTATCGCGTTGGTAGACGCACCCACTAGCCAAGTTCGAACTACAGTAATCGACCGTCCCTATGCATCGATCGTTGAATGCATGTACGGTTAGTCCTAGTCTACACAAGTCAAAAATTTGACATCCAGAAACCAACAAAGGGATATTCTAATTTGCAAATATTAGCATCTACAAATAGCTTCTTTTCACTCGTGACACGCACTGTATGTTCAAGGGAGCTTCAATCTAGCCATAGACACTCTGTGCAGCAAGAGCATTGCACTTGAGGGGATGATCCGGCACAATCGGCTGTAACAATGGAAAAGGGAGACGGAAGGACAGAACCACCATCACAAACGAGATTTGTCAAATCAGCGACTATACCTGTACCCTCCAGCGCCAACACAGCTGTACCAATCAGTATTTTAGGACGACGACGACAATGAAGAAGAAGAAGAAGTAGGTGAGAAAACTGTGACGGTCGTATGCATAGACAGCCACCTCCCCCCTCCCTCCGCGAAGAAAACACAGGTCGTCGACTCACTGAGATTCAAAGATGAGATGGTTTCTGGAATCGTTCCAGATAGTCCCGTATATGAAACATTGAAGTGGATTAAGGATGAGAAACTTGAGATGATACTGGGTACATTCCCAGATAGTTCTGGATTCCCACCTAAATCCAAAAATACTATAGAGCTTGGACCCATCTGAAGAAGGGGGATGATACCCCCGGAGAAGCGATTGTTGCCCAGAAAGACTTGCTGTAGAGTATCGGGATTCGAGTAAAAGGTTGGAAGAGCACCCACCAGACGGTTATTGAAGAGCCATATATTTTCCAGAGTTTGCATCGTTCCTATGTTTGACGGTACCGTCCCCGTGAGCTGGTTATCCTGTAGATATAGAATCCTGAGACTCGGCAGGGAGGCAATCATGGCTGGGATCGTCCCCGTGAGGCTGTTCTCACCCAACGAAACAATTTCCAAATTTGTTTGACCTGCAAACGTTGGGACAGTTCCAGTTAGGTCGTTCGCCCCCAATGACAGTAGCTCTAGCGATGGCAAGTTACTCAATTCAGACGGAATCGTTCCAGTAAGGCTGTTGTTGAATGCCTGAAAGAATTTCAAGTCTGTCGCTTTGGCTAATGAAGTTGGTATTTGACCATTCAAGCTGCAGTCGTATACCGAAACAGACAGCAACCTTGATTCTGTCGAGGTTATTTCAGGGATTGTTCCGGTCAGGCCTCTGTTGTTTAATAGGAAGACACTCTCAAGAGCTGGTAGATTGAAGAGTTCGCTAGGAACTGTTCCTGTCAACAAATTGCCATCCACGTCCATGTGCCGCAGTGATGAAAGAGTGCTCATATCCGGAAAAGGCCCACTCAGTTGGTTGTAGTACAAATCCAAAGTTTCGAGGTTAGGGAGATGGCTGACCTCACTCGGAATAGTCCCCTGTAACATGTTATCAGCTAAAGAAATACAAATTACACCAGTCAGACGACGAACCAAATCGGGTCTCGCAAGAAGATGCTGGAGTGACACAAAACTATCTCGTACCCCTCTCACTCCCTTCTTTTCGACTCTTCACTCACCGATGAAAATTGTTGAAACTCTTTCATTTCCGTCGCATCCGATACCATTCCCTCCACCATCGTTCCAACTACAAATGGAATCGCCATTCAAGAAGTTGTACTGGGAGGACCATTTCTCTCCCGAGGTTGCGAAATATAAGACGGCGGCGATATACCGCTCTGTAAGGTCTGTCGAATTTAGGTCCAGTTGTTGAGAGTCGACCGTTGAGATCCACTGAAGTGCTGATGTTTGTGCCGCCCCGGCAACAAAGGTTGATGGGTCTGTCACTCTACTTAGTGTCGCCAACCAACTTGAAAGATTCTCTGGTTGTCCTTCCCACATGATTGGTGCTGCAGTTGGTGGTGTAACAGCACGGAACCCTTGAGGAAGGGACCGTTTCCTCTTTCGTCCTACAATCGTTCCATAGACCAACAATCCGATACCCAGCACAAACGAGATAATTAAAACCAGTATCATACATTTCTTCTGCCTTACTGGTTTCTCTTCCATAGGACTGGCCTGAACAGATGCGTTGTTGTTGACGGAAGTATCATCGAAGCCATACTCACCACCTACTTCTTCCACTTCTTCTATGCCACCGGTACAGGCAGTATTCATGCACCCCTCACACGAATCATTCGAGAAACACAAGAGATCCGTCAACCCAACGTCTACGGGCTTAAGGACGCCTTTGTGCACCATGCTCTCACTCATAGAGGATACATGATCAAGGTACGCATCCGGTGGTATCTCCAGACTGGTCATGGGAGTTTCACGACGATGACGGTACTCCGCCAGATCAAGATGTTTCGCCGCGTGATATCTCATTGCGAGGGAACGAGGGTTGAGGACAACGTCGTCGAACGAATCCACCGTCCTTAATTTGTTCTTTCTTCTTGACTCGGCCATTTTGTTCCTGTATCTTTATCTCATTCCCCAATAGTATCTGATGAGGTCGATTTCCTAGTGTAGAGGACTTTCCCGACGTTTATCCGAGCTGATGAAACTACTACTACCGTGGGACGGAGCCTACATGTAACATCGTTCCCAGAGAGCTTTTTTTCGAATTGCTGGGCCCACTCCATATCATATGTATGGAGAGGTATAATAAACCTCTACGATCATGTATATGGTATTTGCGAAGCTCCCAGCGACCGTTAAGCAATACATAAGCCAAGGAAAAATCAAGGTGTTCTGCGCATAAAGCCCAGGCCTGCTCAATAAATTCCCCCTAGTCCTCATTGTCAGCTACCCCACGACCGATGCGTGTCCCCCTTTTGTTCATTACCCCGAGAAGGCACCGTACCATGCTACGGTAGCTACGGCGGCGAAAAGGACACTTCGATCTAGCGGAAGCAGATCTTCTACGTGGCCCTTACAGCTTATCCTATCTCATGACACGATCCACTTCTTCGCATGACACATTTTCACTTTATTTTGTACCTCACGACGTGGATTCCATCTACAGGAGCGCAGAAGAAGCAGTACCCTGTCGTCGAACTACGCTCCAAAAGTAAAGTACATCGCCTGCCTCCAAGTCCGATCGAACCTCGTTTGCTGAGAACATGGGATTCTACGAGATGCCATTCGTCTCGGAACGGGATGGACAACTACTGAGCGGACTAGAAAAAAGCACCATGGGTGTCATTGCAAAAGGTATCTAGTCAGAAACAGTACGGGCATTAACGGTTCCACGTTGGACCGATCGATTTATTGGTTTACAGTTGGGAGAGCACTTCATCCGCAATAGCAATAGTCTTTTCGATATCCTCATCTGTGTGTGCCATGGACATGAATCCAGCCTCATACATGGATGGGGCCAAGTACACACCTCGTTCCAACATCATTCGGTGCCACTTTCCAAACTTCTTCCCATCTGCCTTCGTCGCCTCTTGGAAGTTCTTCACGGGTCCCTCCGTGAAGTACCATCCAAACATACCTCCCGCAACTCCACCACAAATGGCATGTCCATGCTTTTGTCCAGCAGCGACGATACCATCGACCAACTTTTGAGATTTACGTTCCAATTCATCATACACACCCGGTTGGCTCAATTTCTTCAGGGTTTCAATTCCTGCCGTCATGGCGAGGGGGTTACCAGAAAGGGTACCAGCCTGGTACATGGGCCCCGCGGGAGCAACCATTTGCATAATATCCTTACGTCCACCATAAGCACCGACTGGAAGCCCTCCCCCAATGACTTTTCCCATCGTCGTGACATCCGGAGTGACGTCAAAGTATTGTTGGGCACCACCGAATGCCACACGGAAACCCGTCATGACTTCATCGAAAACCAACAGGGCACCATTGTCCGTCGTCATTTGTCGTAGTCCCTCCAAAAAGGCCTTGTCAGGCTTGATAAATCCAGAGTTTCCGACCACGGGTTCCAAAATGACAGCGGCGACTTCATCCTTATTCGCTTCGAAAATTTCCTTGACAGATTCCAAGTTGTTGTATTCGGCACAGTAGGTATCCTTGGTGGCAGATGCAGGGACACCTGGAGAATCAGGAAGACCCAAGGTGGCAACACCGGATCCAGCCTGGACCAAGAAGGAATCGGCATGACCGTGGTAGCATCCCTCGAACTTGATTACCTTGTTTCGGCCGGTAAAGGCACGGACAAGACGGATCATTCCCATGCAGGCTTCGGTACCCGAGTTTGTGAATCGGACCATCTCTACCGAGGGGACGGCAGCGATGACAGCCTTGGCCAATTCATTTTCCAAGGGGCATGGTGCACCGAAGGACGTTCCCTTGTCCATGGTCTTCTTAACAGCATCCAAGACATCATCATCGGCATGTCCCAAGATGGCAGGTCCCCAAGTACCGACGTAGTCAATGTACTTGTTATCATCCACATCGTAGGCATAGGCTCCCTTGACATGGTCGAAAACGACGGGGTTTCCACCGACCGACTTGAATGCACGGACGGGGGATGAGACACCACCAGGCATAAGCTAATGGTCGTAAAGAAAATAGAATTTAAATAGGCATTAAGCAAGGGGGGAGTGAGTAACATTTTCATCCACAGGAGAGAAAAAAATGAAATTAGCTTCAAGCTTTCCGTACCTCTTGAGCCTCAGCAAAGATTTCTTCACTCTTGGTGAAGGTGTAGGTGGGAGTCTCGGTAGTACTTTGCAATGAGGATGAACGAGCAAAGGCCTTGCCAGGGGCAAAGGCACATGCACTACCAGCGAGCAAAGCAGTAATTCCAACAGCAAACTTCATGATGATGGTGTAAGAATGGTGACGATGAATGATATCAAAAATATGGCAGGTACCGAGAAATGAATTCCGTTTGGATACACACGACGACGAAGAAGACGAAAAGAACTGCCGCGTGTCCGTGATTTTCGCGGTCGAGAATCCAAGTTGAAGTCAATTTGCAGAACGTCACATCATCGGATATCTGGAGCCTCCACGTGTTTTTGGGGTCCCTTTCGCCTTCCTCAGGAATATCTTTCCTTTATAGTACAAATCGTATACCGACTCTGCTACGATGCTTGGATCCTCCAGGTTCTTCAGTTCGAGGATCTGTCCATCGTCGGAAACCATCCACGACCTTTTCATACCTATCTTGGATAGGTAAGATAAGTACCGTTCCGAGAAAGATTTCGGCGGCAGCAGCAGAGACTACGTCCTTCCGCCGCCAGCGACACAGTCTTTCATTCCAGGTACTGCTTGCTGCTCGCTGCTTCTGTTGTTGAAACATGTCGTTTCCTGCATTATCAAAGTAACAGCATCAATCTACAGTAGTACGGGTCAAGATACCTTGCTGATTTTCCTGATTGACGAGTCGCATGGGCGATTTATCAATTACGTAAGGCGGATTTGGAGAAACGAAGAAGAACTAAACCGTAAAGTCTACGCACATACAAAAAACATCATGACAGCCATCGCAGAAGCGCGGACTCTCTTGGATCAGCTCATGGGGAGTGAACGGAATGCTCCTTTACCTAAGGGGGCTGCCTTACCTCAGAAACGAAAAGCCGATGGTGGTGATGGTGGAGGTGGTCCTGCCATGCTCCTCCTTCCCGGCAAACGCTCAAAATCGTGTTATGATCGAGATATCTGTCCGTTGTATTGTGCTTGGGGTGTAGATGTTTATGAACTCTTTGTCAATACGAAATCGGACATAGGACCGAATCCGAATAAACCAGATGACTATGCTCGACAGGAGTATTTAAATTTACCAAAACCAGAACAAGAACGGCTTGGTTTTGAACATTTACTTTTTCATAAACTGGGTGAATTGGTGTCGACTTGTGACCGGACGGTACAGCGCAATACGGAAAAACTCAATAAGGAGTTACAACGGCAGTTACAGAAACGAGGTGGTCATGACTATGTGATAGACGTGGATGAATCTGCTGTAGAACAGTTATGTCGAAATCAAATCATCCTCGAGGATAAGATGAAACGCCTCGACGAAGCGTTGTTGGAACTTGCAGACATGAAAGCGAGGGAAGAAACCCTAATGACATTGGTCGCTGAAGAAAAGCTTGTACAGGTGAAGAAGGAGGAAATTGAAGCAGAGAACATCGCCGAACCAAAAGAAGAGGGATCTGGCGATTCGAATAGGGAGGTCCCTCCCGCGACACCAGTAGTAAAGGAAGAAGACGGAGCGATGAAGGATGAACCCACACCACTGGCACCACCATCAGAACATGCGTTGGAACTTGGTAAGATTCTCCTCGAGAAACAAGCAGTAATCGTGGATGTTGCCAACTTGATTAGTCAAGTAAGCCCCCTACAGGAAGCAGTCGAATCACAACTTCGGAGCTTGAACCATGTCAAAAGTGATACGACCACAGATAAGACTGTATGTGAGGTATCCGGTAATTTCATGAGTGCTCGAGATGCAGACGAACGTATCGCTGCACACTACGCCGGAAAGCAGTACGTTGGATGGAAGTTAGTCCGTGATAAGTTTGGGGAACTCTTGAAGCAATATGGAAAATACGGACCGCCGCCCCCGGGACGTGGTCCACCGCCTCCTGGTGCAGGTGGTGGACCGCCTCCTTCACATTTACCACCCCCAGGCCGAGGTGGAGACCGTGGTGGTGGTGGAGACCGTGGTGGTTGGCGTGGAGGAGATGACCGAGGAGGTGGTGGTGGTCGTCGGGGAGGTCCTCCTATGGGCGGTAGTAGAGATAATGGCGGACGGTGGGAACGAGGAGGAGACGGTGGTTACGATCGAGGAGGTCATAATGATCGAGGACGACGAGATTATCCAGGTGGTGGTGGTGGAGGAGGAGGAGGATATGGCGGTGGACGAGATTTTCGCGGTGGTGGTGGAGGAGGTGGATGGGGACGAAGATAGTGTTCGATCGGTTCAAGAGCTTGTACGGACCTGTTGAACCCTTTGTAATCCAGTTTTCATAGACCATAGATACCGCCTCACAATTCTAAGTCGGTGTGTACACGAGAATAAGAAGTAAATGTGGTCGAATCGAGATGATTCTTCCAATACCTAACTTATTCTTTTGCGAAGGTCCTTACAGTCGTACCAGGCCAACGATCAATAATCGAAAATTCAGTCATTCCTCTCATGGAATTTGATTTCCAAGATGAGAACACACATACATAACTCGTAAGTTCGATGAGCTACCTTTATTCTACCCTTTGTCCTCTATGACATTGTCGAATTTTCGATCTTGCGGGTTTGTTGTTGGATGAGAGATTTTCTTTCTTCGGTTGAAATTGTGACCGACTTTCCCGGATGACTGGCTCGACTGGCTCTGAAATCGTATTACTAATGTATTCCAAAGGTATACATATATAAACTAATTTTCTCGTAATTCTCGTCCAACTCATACAACGCACACTTACATCCATATATTCAAATCTGTAATATTCTATTCTTTTTGCGAGTGTGTTGACTTTCCCATCCTCCAAACGCACCCCCGTTGCATCGTTGAACGCTCATCCAATCTACTACTCAACGCCGCCCTTTGGGCATGACACTCAACGTTCTGAGAAGAAAACATCCTCCTCGTTGGAACTTCTATCAGGTACGCAAGCTGTGCAAATCAAATTTCGTTTGCTCTTTCGGAATTGAGACTACGATGTGGATTTCTTGTTGCTGTCAATCATCAATTTACAGTTAGAGAAAAACACACGTTTTTCACGGATCTTGCTGTCGAGAAGGGGTTCTCTCATTTTTCTCGAGATTTTCTCGATTCGGTCGGCTCGCGCCCTGGTGGGGGAGTCACATACATGAAAAGAGTCCGTAGGCGCGATTGAAATTCCTGGCAGGCCCGGCGCGTCCCATCCGTTAGGGATTTGAAAACCGACGACCCCAAAAGGACTATTTTGAAAGGTCGCCCATCTCGCTCCCCCTGTTGTGTATTGGAGAGAGACAAAGGATACGCGTTTTGTTATTCCATGTTTTCCCATTAACATCTTATCCATCCGTTGTGTGTGTGTGTATCTGTATCTGCGCGCCCTATAGCCTTGTTGTCGACCATGGCGGTAGAAGGGGATCATGTAGAGGACGACCATCCTGGTCGGACGCTCAATCAACCCAAAGTTTTTTCCGTCGAAACGAGAGATGCGGAACACAGTGAAAAGAGTCTTGGTCAAGAAGCTCGGACTCCCAAGCATGCCAATAAGAAGGATGAGGGGACAGGGATACAATCGAAGATCACCCCGGATCGACTTGAGAATCCTGAAGATCGTCAGGGATATGCAACTCGTCTCTTCGATGGTCGTGGGGGTGCCTTCCATCCTCATGATGCTCGACGACGAGGCCCACCACCGCCACCGGAATACTATCCACCGCGTGGACATCCTCAGGCAATGCACCATCTATCTCCTCGTGGACCTCGGTATTACGCACCGAACCCTCCTCCTCCCCCTCGATCAAGAATCGATGGATCTTACCCAGCTCCTCAGCCATACTATGATCAGCACCCTCCCTACGGTGAATATGGACCACCTCCATCGCGACATTTTGATGTACCTCCTCCATCGCATTTTGATGTACCTCCCCCGCCGGGATATCGTGGCGGCTTTCAAGGACAATATGCTCCTCCAAGTCATCATCATCAGTCGTATGGCAGTGGATATCCCCCTCAGGCGGAGAGATATCAAGTAGGTCAAGGTGGCTACTATCCACCACAATCTGGTGGTGGTGTGCCACAGCAGGAAAACTATCCACGGGATGCTCGGTACAATAATCAACACATGCATCCTGTATCTAGGGCCGTTTCTTCCTCCTTTGACCCTAGTATCAAGGGAGCCGAAAAACCGAAGATGAGCAAGCTTCACTCTCCCAGTGTTCACGAAGATGGTTCTCTGGCGTCGGGCGACTCATGGAAGTTACTCAATCAAGTCCATAGCGTCGACGACACGGTACTCCGAGAACGACCAAAGGAAACCCCGAGCATAGAAGAGAAGCAACCCACCTCAACATCGTCCTCTCTGACCAATTCACCCACTGAAGGCGCAGCGCGACTTAGTGCGACCCGAGACGCGGAACGGATAGTTGCTGCAGCTGCTGAGAACGCCGTAGCGGCAACCAAACCAAAACCGTCTTCTCTCGACTCTCTTGCATCTGTAGCATCACAACAGGCGATGGAAACTGATAAGCTGAAATCTGAACTACCCACCTCTCCAGGAGCCGATTCAACCTCGTTGGACATTATGAAATGCTCGAGCGGAAGCAGCGGCTTGCTACATCTCCCTTCGGACGGGAAGCGAAGTCGCGACGAACAGCGTGGGGATGTCAACACAGCAAGTGCAGGCGATACTGTTGGCGCAGAAATTCGACGCGCTCCCTCCGAAGGGGAACCAGGCGCCAAGAAAACTCGCTTCGATGCTGGCGACAAGGAGGATAACAGGAACAAATCCTCACCTCTCTCCATTACTTGCAGTCCTTCAGCAGATAAGTCCAAGGAAGCGGCTAGAAGAACGCGGCCATCTGCAGGTAGATCTGACTATCACACGTCGCCTCAGCTCATGGAAGGTTCGCCGTACGGGAAACCGCCGATGTACAGTTACCCGATGGAATCTGCGCCTGGTATACCTCGAGGAGGTGCTCCCTCAGGCCACCACAAGCAACCGAGCTACCCCTCCTTACCTCCGCGTCCAGGGTCGAGCAATTCGTCGACTATCACTCCTGGTATTCAAGGCATCGATCATGTCAACGTAACTGGAGCGGCCTCGTGGGAAATTCATGCGCAGGACAGTTTTGGAAATGCAAGTATAGGGGGAGGCCAGGGCTTGACTTCAAGTTTCAGTTTTCAAGATTACCCCGTGCTTCCACCAACAGAAAGTGGGGATACCGGTAGCTCTGGATTGCCACCTCCAGCCCCTACAATATCACATGGACATCCTGGACAGCATCATCAACATCCGTCACTCGAATCTAGAAATCAGTCCTTCGAAGGTGGACACTACCATGGAAGTTTTGACTACGGATCTGGTCGTCCGAATTTGTCATACGGCGGAAGTGGCCATCAGGGGATGTTCCCTCCTCATGCACCTTCCTGGGGCACAGCTGGTTCGGGCGGTTCGTACCATCCTCCAGGGCATTACTCCACCTATGGTGGTCGAGGTCCGCCGGACTATGCCGTAATGCGAAATTACTCCCATGATAGTAGTCATCGTGCTTCGCCGCCTTTGGGTCCAGGAATGCATGGAATGAGACCAGTTGGAGCTCCACCTGGCTTTCAGCCACCATCGGAATTTGCTGCCCCGCATAACCCTCAGTTGACGAGACGTCCACCGCCTGCGGTTTATATTATGCCTACCAGTCAAGGGGATGGTGGCGGAAAACGTGGGGGTGGCGCGTTCAGTTGGAGCAAGGATGATGACAATCGTCTGACAGAAATTATGAAGAAACACAAAAATCCTCGTGACTGGGAACCCATATCGAAAGAGCTTGGGCGTGGAAAGAGCGCAAAGGAGTGTCATGAACGATGGATTCGGTACCTGAAACCAGGTGTGCGGAAAGGCCAATGGACTGATCAAGAAGATGCGATTGTTATAGAAGCCGTCACTTCTTCGGCAGAACAACCGTTCACGAGATGGTCTGATCTAGCCCAGCAGCTTCCTGGGAGAGTTGGCAAGCAAATCAGAGACCGATGGGTCAATCACCTTAATCCGAATATCAACCATCTACCCTTTAGTCGGGAGGATGACCTGAATCTTTGGAACGGGCATAAGAAACTTGGCAAGCGATGGGTGGAAATTTCTACCAAGTATTTCGACTCGAACAGATCGGAGAACCACATAAAGAACCGATGGTACAGTGCTTCATTCAAGAAGTTCATCACCAATGAATTCGGTCCCGATGCCTACTCAGGTACTGCTAAGGTCTCTGCAAAGAAGGACAAGAAGAAGAAGGCGTCTATGGAAGATGACGGGGAGGATCCAACAATTTCAGCCATTTAATGAGCTCTGGGGTCGTTGCTATCCTGCAGTGACAAGTCACCGGGTAGACTTGATCTCTGCACACTTCGTTATCGATTCGAGTGGGGTAAGCATATGGTAATCATTTTAATATCTACAGTACTACACCACTATGTACATCTTGTTGTTCATGCGCATAACAATGAGAAACAGTCCAAATGACTAGAGCCTTTACATGTTGAATAATCCTCGTGTCAAACCTTGCGTCATGTTCTTACACGTTAATTCTACAACATGCCCGGCACGGCAACTCAACGGATTAGCGGTAGCTCAACCTTAGTTGATTACTTCAAGATCTTGCCAAGGATCACAGATCCGATCAGGGAGGCACCACCAGCAGCTCCAAGGGCACCAACGGCAAGCGTTTGTCCAGCGACTTCAAAGATGGTATCGTCAGGAATGACCACAACGGCACCGACAGCAGCAGCCAAGGATGCCAAACCAAGCGCTTGCAAGGTACCCGGTGAGATAGAGACGGCAGTCGCCAACAGTGGCAAGGCAGCGGGAGCCAATTCAACAACCTTTGGCAGGATGGGGAGGGTCTCTGGTGTAGCAGCTTCCACCAAGATCAAGACTTCCTTATTCTGAGCCGCCAACGCAAG
>Ga0194115_10005577_pt1 | contig 13043 bp, 7 predicted proteins | sample TA2MahsurfametaG_3_FD_148656 | JGI IMG/M metagenome (GOLD analysis project Ga0194115, IMG submission 148656) | Freshwater microbial communities from Lake Tanganyika, Tanzania - TA2015002 Mahale S4 surface | ecosystem: Environmental > Aquatic > Freshwater > Lake | place: Tanzania: Lake Tanganyika...
TCCAAGTAAAAGCGCAGTGTAACGAACTATTCATTTCAGAATATGTAGAGGGTTCGCGCAACAACAAAGCCTTGGAAATTTATAACCCTAGCAGCAGCGCCGTCGATCTGAGTAAATACCGAGTAACACGCTGGCAGAATGGCTCCGCGGCTTGGACAGCTCAAATGTCTGATGTCCTCTCGGGAACATTGCAACCAAAGGATGTGGCTGTGTTGGTGATAGATCGCCGAGACACCACCAAAAAAGGCCAAGATACGCCTGTAGTTCTGACGTTGAGATTGAAGGCGGATTTGTTTTTAAGCAAAGATTACAACACGAGTTATAGCATGAGTTTCAATGGTGACGATGCGATGTCATTGGATAAATTGAATGATGCCACTGGAAAATGGGTGCCCGTTGATATTTTTGGAAAAATCGGCGAACGTCCAAGTCCGGCTTGGAGCGATAAACCTCCCTACACTGGCACAGGTACATGGTATACTTTAGACAAAACGTTGATTCGCAAAGACAGTGTGATGACGGGTGTTGCCAAGAACCCCTTGGAATTTAATCCCAAATTGGAGTGGGTTTTGAATCCCCGCGACATGTTCGATTCTTTGGGTTTTCACACTTGTTTGTGTGCACAGAATCCATCGGCCGCGGTGAAAGCTCCGGTGATTTCTCAGGTGTCAGTATACCCCAACCCCGCCGTAACATCGGCCACGGTTTTCTTGCCGTTTGAACTGTCAAAGTTGGTTTGCTTGAATGCGGCTGGGCAGTTGATCGCTGTTGATTACGACCATGTGGGCATGGATGACATGTCGCAGTATTCCTTGCATGTATCTCATTTGTCAGCAGGTGTTTATACCCTGGAATTTGTGGGTGTTAATGGTGCCAAGGCTTCGGCCAAATTGATCAAATAATGCGTAAGTTTATCCTGTTGGGATGGGGTTTGATGTTGTCAATGACGGCATTGGCCCAAGTGACGATAAAGGGTAGGGTGGTTGATGCGATCAGTGGTGAATTGCTCGAAGGCGCGAAGGTAACAACCCGAAATCAGTCGGCCCTTTCAGGAAAAGATGGCAATTACACCTTGGTTTTACCCATGGGTGAATACATGTTGATGGCTCAGTTGGAGGGTTTCGATGGCGACACGGTTTTTGTTCAGGCCGATCGCAATTTGATAACGGATGTTAATTTTCGGCTCGACAACCAAAGTGCAGCGATGCAGGCGGTTCAAATTACGGCGAGTGTTGCCAAGGACCGCAAAACACCGGTGGCGTATTCCAATTTTACAGGAAAAGACATTTCGGAGCGATTGGGCAGTGCGGATTTGCCATTGCTTTTGAACCAAACGCCTGGGGTATATGCAACTTCACAGGGTGGAGGGGCTGGCGATGCCCGCATCAGCATTCGCGGATTCAGTCAGCGCAACATTGCGGTAATGGTGGACGGAATTCCCGTGAACGACATGGAGAATGGTCAGGTTTATTGGAGCAATTGGTTTGGATTGGGGAATGTAACGGCCCTTACCCAAGTACAGCGGGGATTGGGTTCTTCACGCATCGCCAACCCGGCGGTGGGCGGCACCATGAATATTATCACCAAGGGCATTTCTCAGCAGTCTCGTTTGGAGGCCAACGTGGAGATGGGTGATAGCAAGTATGAGCAATTTTCCATGAATTATTGCAGTGGTCGATTGAAGGGTGGTTGGGGCGTTCTGTTGAGCGTAACCAAACGACAGAGTGCGGGATATGTGGACTATCTTTATGATGACATGTACTCGTATTTTGGGAAGGTGGAGAAGCAATGGAAGACCAAATCGCATGGTTCGCATACCTTGAGTTTTGTGGGAGTTGGAGCTCCACAGAGTCATGGTCAGCGGAGTTTTCGGGCCCGTCTTTCGATGTATGATCGGGCAATGGCTCAGGAGTTGGGCATAGATACGGTGCTTCCGCGGATGGCTTATAACCAGGGGAACCGCTACAATCAGCACTGGGGTTATGTTAACGAGGCCAAGGTAAGTGCGGATAAAACGGACACTGTTTGGGCGCGTAGATATGCTTTGAATGAGCGGGAGAATATGTTCCACAAACCCCAGTTTTACGTAAAGCATGACTGGGCGGTTTCTAAGAAAACGTTGGTAACCACAACGGCCTACGCCTCATACGGTCGGGGTGGCGGTGTGAGTTCTAACAGCACATTAAAAATTCCTCAATTGCCTCAGAATTACGGTCAGTACGATTTTCAGGGCATTTATTTTCTGAATTCATCGGGCAGTGATTTCACCTCTCCAGTTGATCCCAAGTATTCGTTGACAGAAAATAAATCTGCTGGGATTTTGCAGCGCGCGGTGAACAATCACAATTGGTATGGTTTGTTGAACACCACCCAACACAAACTCAATAACCGTTGGTCGCTCACCGGCGGCATCGATTTGCGCACTTATCGTGGCAGGCATTACCGCGAGGGCTACAACCTGTTGGGCGGCGATTATTTCATTCCCAGTCAGTCTGAAAAGAATCCGGCTTTCAATGCCAAGCACATGTATCGCGCGGGCGATATTTTTGGGTACAACAACGATGGATTGGTGCGTTGGGCAGGGATGTTTGGGGAATTGGAATACAGTAAAAATAGGACTACAGCGTTTGTGAATGCCAGTGTTTCGAATACTTGGTTGCAGCGAATCGATTATTTCAAGTTGAATTTGGACAGTCAATACGGACAAAAAACGGCTTGGATTCAGCGCAAGGGTTTCACGTTTAAGACGGGGTTAAATCACAACATCAGTCGCAAAATGAACGTGTTTGGCAACATGGGTTATTTGAACCGTCCTACCCGATTTAGCAATGTATTTGACAACAGGAACGTACAGGTTCGCGACATTCGCAACGAGCGCGTGATGGCGGTGGAGGGCGGATCGGGTTATAAATCGAAGCGTTTGGCTTTGAATTTCAATGCTTATTACACGTTGTGGATGAACAAGCCAGTAGATTTTTTGTCTACGTTCACCGACTTAGACGGTAACAACTACAGTTTCAACATCAATGGTTTGGGGGCTAGGCACATGGGTGCAGAATTGCAGGCCTCGTTCCGTGCGGGCGATGGCATAACCATCGAGGGCAGTTTGAGCATGGGCGATTGGATTTGGAATTCGGGTTCGGAGGTGATTGTTCGCAACGATTTGGGCGATAGCATCACGAAAGTTGATTTTGATGCCAAGGGCGTGCACGTGGGCGATGCGGCTCAGCAGCAGGTGGCGGTGTTGATGCGCTGGGAACCTACCTATTTGAAAGGGGCTTATTTCACTGCGCAGTACATTCATTTTGCCAAGCACTATGCGGATTTTGATCCTACGGCATTGGTTGGTAAATACAAAGGACAGGAATCGTTCATGTTGCCGAGTTACTGGTACATGAATTTGACAGGGGGCTACAAATGGACAATGAAAGGCGGGATGAAGGTGCAGATTTATGGCATGGTGAACAATGTAACAAACAACGTTTACATCACTGACGGACAGCATCGAAATGTAGACGGCAATCCCATCAATACCTTTAATCCCAAGAATTTGGAAGTCTTTATTTCTCCTGGGCTTAGATTCACTACGGGGATCAGAATTACCTATTAACATCGAACAGAAAATATGAACATGAAAAAAATATTCGGATTTGCCTTGGCCCTTTTGGGTAGCGCTAGCACGGCATTTTCACAGGCCACTTTGCCCGCATTTTGGAATTGTAACGACCCTGCAGCGGCGCCAACAGGATTTACCTTGAATCAGGGCACCTCGGGTACGTTTGTGTATACTTCATCCACGTTGGTGAAGAGTACGCCTGCGGCGATCCGATTGGACGTAACGGGCGAATGGGTTAAGATCAATTGGACAGGAGCAGCCGATACTTTGTGGTTTTACGCATCGGGTACTGCCGCTTCTGGAGTGACGGCTTGGAAGGGAACGTTTGATGTGGAGGCGAGTGCGGATGGCAGTACATGGACATCGGTAAAGAAATTAGTGGATACCGACATGCCCATGGGCACCAAGCAGTTGTTTGCCCAGGTTGGCAGTACCGCTCGCTTCGCTCGCTTAATTTTCACATCGAAAACATCGGGGTACAACTTGGCCATCGACGACATCGAAGTACGTCCGGGCAAAGGCGGTGCAAAACCCGAAATCAAAGTAGATTACGCAGGAAAAACCCTCATCAATGGCAACGAAATCCGTGTGGGTAATGCCAATAGCTTTGATCTTACCATCAAGAATAATAGCACACTGGGCGACCTTAACATCACAGGTTTGCAAAAATCGGGCACCCATGCGGCTGACTTTACCACTGCGCAATCGTTCCCGGTAACCGTAAAAGCCGGTGAATCCACCACGCTTAAGGTTGATGTGAATCAGAGTGCAACGGCGGGTTCTTTGAAAGCCACTTTGGGTATTTTGAGTAACGACAGTTTGCAGTTGCCCTTCAACGTGAAAGTGTATGCCATCCGTGGTCGTTTGGCCACCGAGCCATCATCGGCACCCGGGGCCCTGAATTTGGTGAGCAATCTGGCCTGGAAATCGGTGTTGGGGATTACGTCCTCTTCCGCCGATGGCTACTTGGTGATGTTGAGCACATCCCCCATCACAGCCACCCCCGTGGATGGCGTGGCTTACCAGCGTGGTGAGTACCTCAATGGCGCCCGCATCATGCACGCTGCAGCCCTTGCGGATGTTAATTTCGACAACATTTGGGGTGCTACAAAATACCATGTGAAGGCGTTTGCATTCAATGGTTATGATAGCTATATCAATTACTTCAGCACCTCGGCGAGTTCCTTGGAGTATACCACCCCCGGACTTAATCCAGGAAGTTTCTATGGTTCGTTGACTGCGGCAGATACCCTGTTGGTGTCGAAATTGCGTGGCATCGTACGTCCACATTTCCAAGTGTATTACAGCAACTTTGGTGCTACCATGGCCTCAAACTTTGATGCCCGCGATACCACTGATGGTAAAAAAGTCATCAACTGTTTCTATACTGGCTATCCTTATGTATTTACTCCGCCGTTTTTCTTTGACGTGGCCGACCAGAATTATTTGAGTCGCGAACACTCTTATCCCTATTCTTGGATGGGTGAGGCGAGTCAGGACAGCGCCAACTACAGTGATTTGTATTTGTTGTATTTGGTGCACCAAAACAAAGTCAACGCTGTGCGCAGCAACTATCCCATGAACAATTTGAAGACCGTAACCATGAACTTTTATGGCGGTAAATTTGGGACGGATTCAGCGGGTGGATTTGCTTACGAACCCCGCGATTTTGCCAAAGGTGCATTGAGTCGCTCAAACTTCTATATCTGTGCAACGTACAACCGTGCTGGTGCTCCTTTTACCATTCCAACGGCCAATGAGTTTTTGGGGATGAACCAAGACCAGAATGTATTGAAGCGTTGGAGTAAGCAATTCCCGCCCAACGGATGGGAGATTGCCCGACATGAATACGTGGCTTCTGTTCAGAAGAACCGAAATCCGTTTGTGGACCATCCGGAGTGGGCTTGTTACATTGATTTCTCTACCATGAAGTATGTATCGGGTGGAACTGCTTGCGGCGGTCCAACCATTTCAACCAAGCCCCATGCGGTGGTGAATGCGTATATTTACCCCAATCCCAGTTCGGATGTGATGCACATTGATTTGTCGGGTTTCAACGGCAGCGAAGTAAAAGTGACTGTGGTCGACTTTTACGAGCGTACGGTTTTTGAAGGCAAGCGTCAAGGTGGTAGCATGACCTTGGATGTTAAGGGCTGGTCGGCCGGACAGTATTTGGTCTTGATTCAAGGCGCCACGAAGCAGGCGGTGACCAATGTGATGGTGAATTGATGAATTTTCAGCGCGCCGAGATATTGGATTTGATTGATCGCTGTTTGGCCGAGGATATCGGCAGCGGCGATCACAGCAGTTTGGCATCGATTCCGGAAGGAACGATGGGCGAATCGCGCTTGTTGCTCAAGCAAGAGGGAGTGGTGGCAGGGTTGGCATTGGGCGAAGTGATTTTGCGCAGGCTAGATCCTGAAATAGAATGGGTTTCGATGGCCAGCGATGGCGATTATTTGCCATCTGGAACGCAGCTTGCTGAGGTGAAAGGGCGGGTACATGCCTTGTTGGCTGGGGAGCGGTTGATGTTGAACTTCATGCAGCGGTTGTCGGGTGTGGCGACCCAAGCGTATCAGGCAGTGAGATTGGTTGAGGGCACGGGCGCAAGGATATTAGATACGCGCAAAACCACGCCAGGTCTTCGAACTTTGGAAAAGTGGGCGGTTACCATGGGCGGGGCACAAAATCATCGCATCGGGTTGTACGACATGGTGATGTTGAAAGACAACCACAATGATTCGGCTGGGGGTATTACCGCGGCGGTGAATCGCACCAAGGCGTATTTGCAGGAGAAAGGATTGACGTTGGGCATAGAGGTAGAAACGCGCAACATGAACGAAGTGAGAGAAGTATTGTCGTTGGGCGGAATCCAGCGGGTGATGCTCGACAATTTCACCCCAGAGGCCTGTGTTGAGGCGGTGAAAGAAATCGCGGGGCGTTGCGAAACCGAAGCTTCGGGAGGCATTCATTTGGGCAATTTGCGGTCGTATGCTGAGGCGGGGGTAGATTTCATCTCTTTGGGCTCACTCACGCACAGTGTAATGTCGTTGGACATTAGTTTTAAAACGAAAGTAGTATCATGAAAAAAAGTATAAACATCGTATTTACCTCGGGATTGATGGTGATGGGCTTGTTGATTGGTGGCGCCCAAAGCGGTTGCAACGCCAAGGGATCTGGCGCTGAATCATCGGACAGTGCTGCGGTAGAAATGAAGGCGCAGGCTTTGGAGGAACATGCGGCATCAGACAGTACAACAAAGGTGGCAGGCGATACGGCATCGGGAGAGAAAAAAGCGGTTTCTGGCAAATTGCAATGGTACGAATATGCCGATGGGTATAACAAGGCCAAGGCGGAAAACAAAATTTTGCTCGTGGATGCTTACACCGATTGGTGTGGTTGGTGCAAAGTGATGGACAGAGAGACCTATACCAATGCGGCGGTTATTGCTGCATTGAACCAAGATTTTGTGTGTGTAAAATTTAACCCGGAAGTGGAGATGACGCACAGTTTTGGAAAGTATAATTTGAAGAGCAACGAGTTGTTGTATTGGTTGTCGAACGGACAACCCGGGGGATATCCCACCAGTTATTTTGTATTTCATCCAGCCAAAAACGATGAGCGGGCGTCTCAGGCGGGCTATTTGCCCCCCGATCAATTTTTGAAGTTGTTGGCGGAGGTGAAGAAGCGACATTAATCCTTTATGGCTAGAAAAGTAAAAGAGTTTCGATTGTTCGAGAAACTGACCATTGAAGCGGCTGCGGCCGAGGGTCATTGTATTGCCCGTCACGACGGACAGGTAATTTTTGTGAAATATGCTGCACCGGGCGATGTGGTGGATGTGCAGATCGTGAAGAAGAAAAAGAACTTCATGGAAGGCAAGATCATCCGGTTTCATGAAAAATCGATGTTGCGTGTGAATCCTACGTGTCAGTATTTTGGCACATGTGGTGGCTGTAAGTGGCAGCATTTGGGATATGCGGATCAGTTGGCATTCAAGCAGCAGCAGGTGGTGGATGCGATGGAGCGGATTGGCAAGGTGGAAGGGTTTGAAGTGATGCCTATTTTGGGTAGTGGACAGGTTTATGGGTACCGCAACAAGCTGGAATTGACGTTTGCGGACCGCAGTTGGGTGACGGTGATGCCTGCCGAAGGTGAGCCTTTTCCAACGGCGTTGGGGTTTCATATGCCGGGAAAATTCGACAAGGTGTTGGATATTGAGGCCTGTCATTTGATGCCCGATTACGTGAATTTGATTCAGCGCGGGGTGAAGGGCTATTGCGAGGCGAAGGGGATTGAATTTGTCAATGTGATTAAGCAGGAAGGACAGATGCGCAACATCATGTTCCGGTGCAATCGCGATGGTGAGTGGATGGTTTTGGTATCGTTTCACGAGGAGCGTGAAGAGAATGCCGGGCTGATGCAGTACATCGCTGATACATTTGATAAAATTGTGTGTTTGGTATATGTGATCAATCCCAAGCGGAACGATACGTTGCAGGATTTGGAGGTACAGTTGTTTGCGGGCAAGCCCTATTTAACGGAGCGATTGGGCAACATGACGTATAAAGTGAGGCCGCAGAGCTTCTTTCAGACAAATACGTTGCAGGCCGAAAATTTGTATAAAATCACCAAGGATTTTGCTGGGTTAACGGGCGGTGAGTTGGTGTATGATTTGTATACGGGAACGGGCAGTATTGCTTTGTTTGTGGCGGATCAGGCGAGGGAAGTTGTGGGGATAGAATACGTGGAGGAGGCCATCATGGATGCCAAAGAGAACATGTTGTTAAACGGGGTGGAGAACTGCAAATTTTACGCAGGCGATATGAAGGATATTCTCACGGCGGAGTTCATTGCGGAGCACGGCAGACCCGATGTGGTAATCACAGATCCACCGCGCGATGGCATGCATCCGAGTGTGGTTGAGCGGTTGTTGGAGGCCAGACCCAAGCGCATTGTTTACGTGAGTTGCAATCCAGCGACTCAGGCGAGGGATGCCGCGTTGTTGGATGTGGCGTATCGCTTGGTGAAGGTTCAGCCCGTGGACATGTTCCCACACACCCATCACGTGGAGAATGTGGGTTTATGGGAGTTGCGGGGTTAAAACAAATCGATGAATTGAAAGCCGTTTTTCAGTCTTTCTTTGCCCAATTTTTGATATTCTACCAGTGCCCAAAGGACCAATTCTTTGAGGAAGAGTTTATCGTTTTGGGGAAAATCGGGCTGATACCGGTTTAATAAAAACTCTAATGGCTCGATGGCATTGAGGGTTTCAGCGTATTCCTTGGTATCCGATTCATCGTAAAGTACAACGCCTCCTTCGGCAAAAATGGTTTCCATGATGCTGGTATAAGGGCCGATTTCGGATTGTTTGGATAGCTTTTCGATTTTGGGGAATCGGGCGGAAAACACGGCTTTGATGGCGGCGCCGATGAGTTCTTCGGCCACGAAGGCAGCCCCTTCTTGTTCACCTTCGTAGACCAATTCCACTTTGCCGGTGATGGCCGGAATTGTGCCCATGAAATCGGATATACGGAGGGTGGTTTTCGTCTCTTTGTTGATCAGGGCACGGCGTTCAGCGGTGCTGATGAGGTTCTCCAACATAGAAATGCTCATGCGGGCACTGACGCCACTTTTTTGGTCTATATAGTCGCTTTTGCGTGCTTCAAAAACAATTTGCTCAATCACATCATAGGCCAAATCGGGCACATATACCCGGCTCGACTGTGCCGCGTTGATACGTGCTTCTTGGGCGGATATTTTTCGGGCGACGGCGATGGTTTCTGGGTAATGGGTTAATATTTGAGACCCGATGCGGTCTTTCAGTGGGGTTACGATGCTGCCGCGGTTGGTGTAATCTTCCGGATTGGCCGTGAACACAAATTGAACATCTAGGGGCAATCGAATTTTGAAGCCCCTAATTTGCACATCGCCTTCTTGAAGGATGTTGAACAAGGCCACTTGGTTGCGCGCCTGTAAATCGGGGATTTCGTTGATCACAAAAATACAGCGATTGGCCCGGGGAATCATCCCAAAGTGGATCACGCGGTCATCAGCATAAGAGAGTTTGAGGTGGGCGGCTTTGATGGGGTCAATATCGCCAATGAGATCAGCGATGGTTACATCTGGGGTGGCCAATTTTTCCGAAAATCTGTCTGAGCGGTGCAGCCAAGTGATGGGTGTATCGTCGCCTTTTTCGGCAATTAAATCAATGGCATAGCGCGACAATGGGGCGAGGGGGTCGTCGTTGATTTCGGAACCGGCAACCACGGGAATATATTCATCCAGTAGTTGAACCATCATTCGCGCGAGGCGGGTTTTTGCCTGTCCCCTCAATCCAAGCAAATTGATGTTGTGGCGTGAGAGGATGGCTCTTTCCAGTTCTGGAATCACAGAATTTTCAAAGCCATGAACGCCTTCAAATACGGTGGTTCCGGCCTCTAGGTTTTTGATAAGGTTGTTGCGAAGTTCATCTTTGATAGACTGACTTTGGTATCCTGAGGATTTGAGTTCACCTAAATTTGTTATCATGTTATTTCAGTCTTTTTTTCCTGTTTGATTCGTAATCTTGAAAGATCATTTCACCCAAACCTTTTAAACCGGTATAGAAAGCCTTGCCCTGGTTGGCCTCGGTAAAGGTGTCTACGAACTGTTGTAGGTAGGGGTCTCTGGCTATCATAAACGTGGTGATGGGAATGTGAAGTTTTCGGGCTTGGGCGGCTTGGGTGTAGCACTTTTCGGTGATGTAGGCATCCAAACCATTGCTGTTTTTGTAATAAGTACCATCTTTTTCACGAACGCAGCTGGGTTTGCCGTCTGTGATCATGAAGATTTGCTTGTTGGTGTTTCGTTTTCTCCGCAAGATGTCCATGGCCAATTGCAATCCAGCCACGGTGTTTGTATGGAAGGGTCCCACGGTTAAATAGGGAATGTCTTTGATGGGGATTCGCCAGGCATCGTTGCCAAAAACGAGAATATCGATGGTGTCTTTGGGGTATCGCGTGGTGATGAGTTCTGTAAGAGCCATGGCCACTTTTTTGGCGGGGGTTATACGGTCTTCGCCATACAAAATCATGGAGTGGCTGATGTCGATCATCAAAACCGTACTCATTTGGGATTTGTATTGGGTGTCCTCAACCACCAGGTCTTCTTCAGTGAGTTGAAATGTTTGTGCGCCATTGTTGATTTGCGCATTTTTTAAGCTTTCGGTGAGGGATATTTTTTCAATACCATCGCCAAATTGATAGGGTCGGAATTCACCCGTAAGCTCATCGCCCTGTCCGGTAGCTTTGCTTTTGTGATTGCCGCTTCCATTTTTGCATATATCCCCAAATATTTCATCCAGGGCCGACTGTCTAATAGCCCTTTCTATTTTTGCGGTTAGGGCGATTCCGCTATCGCCGTTGGGGTCAATGTCGTCTTTGATATACCCTTTTGCTTTTAGGTCTTCAATGAAATCGTCAATGGTGTAGTTTTCATCGGTGAGCACATATTCTTTGTCTAGCTCGCGCAACCAGTCAATGGCTTCATCGAAGTCGCCAGCAGTATGCACAATGAGCTCCTTGAAAATATCGAATAGTTTGTCAAAAGGAGAAATGGGTTTGGGTTCAAATTCTTTGAAATAAAAACCGCTTTTTCCTGATGAAGTTATCACAAAATACTAAACGATGAAAGTTGCACAATTGTTCATGAGGTTATTGAAAAACCCAAGGTTTATCGCTTCAAATAAATATTCTTAGATAGTTGAGGGCGATGACCGTCGTTGTAGTTGAAGACGATGAATCGGATCCTTAATGGATCATACGATAATTATGCAAAACACGCCGCAACAATCTCGGCTTGTTCTTTGTCGTAGATTTTCTTGTAGCCCGTGGCGGGTGATGCACTGCTCTTTCTGCCGATGTATCGCAAAGCCGATGGGAAATCGTAGCGAGCCAAATGCAACCAAGTGCCCTGGTTTTTGGGTTCCTCTTGTGCCCAGCAGAATTCGGCGCCTTTGTACTGTTCGAAAATCTCAGCCAACTTCCACTCTGGCAATGGATACAACTGTTCGATGCGCACAATGGCCACATCGCTGTGGTTGCCCGCTTCCTTGCCAGCCAAAATATCGTAGTAGATTTTACCGGTGCAGAAAACCACCCTGCGCACCTTTTTCGCTACTTGGTTGTCGTTGATGACCTCTTGGAATTCGCCTTCGCTGAGGTCTTTCATCGTGCTTACGCACTTGGGGTGACGCAATAAGCTCTTGGGACTCATGATTACCATCGGAACTTGGAAGTCACGCTTCAACTGGCGGCGCATCGCATGGAACAAACTACCCGGGGTTGAGCAGTTCAACACTTGCATGTTCGAACCGGCGCACAACTGCAGGTAGCGCTCCAAACGCGCACTGGAATGCTCAGGTCCTTGGCCTTCTTGTCCGTGTGGCAACAACATCACCAAGCCGCTAAATTTGCCCCATTTGGCTTCGGCGCTGGCGATGAATTGGTCGATGATGATCTGTGCACCGTTCGAGAAATCGCCGAACTGAGCCTCCCAAATGGTTAGTCCGTTGGGGGTGCTGGTGCTATATCCGTATTCGTAACCCAATGCCGCGTATTCGCTCAACAAAGAGTTGAAAATGCTCAATTTGGCCTGACTCTCTGTGAGGTTGTTCAACGGCGCATACTCTTGCTCGCTGTCTTCCTTTTTGATGACCGCATGTCGGTGCGAGAAAGTTCCACGCTCCACATCTTGACCCACGATTCTCACTGGGTGACCTTCGGCCAACAGGGTGGCATAGGCCAACAATTCGCCCATGGCCCAATCGAAGGTGCCGTTATCAACCATTTTTGCGCGATCGGCGAACAGGTTTTGTACTTTTTTGATGGGCAAGTTGTCTTCAGGGATGAAGGCCAATTTTTTGCCCAATGTTTGCAGGGTTTTTACATCAACGCCTGTTTTTACCGGGTTTTGGAAATCTTTGGGTTTGGCGTGGTGGAACCCTTTCCAGGTATTTTTTACATCGGACGTTTTGGGTTTGAAATCGCCTTTGGCTTCTTCAAATTTGGCTTGCAGTTGGGCGCGGAAATCGGCTTCCATCTCTTGGGCCAAAGCCGCATCGATATCGCCGCGTTCCATGAGTTTTTGCTTGTAAATCTCTCTGGGGTTGGGGTGTTTATCGATCAGTTTGTACATCGCCGGCTGTGTAAAACGGGGCTCATCGCCTTCGTTATGTCCGTATTTGCGGTATCCCAACAGATCAATGAAAATGTCTTGGTTGAACTCGAGGCGATAGGCCATGGCCAATTTCACAGCATGCACAACGGCTTCTACATCGTCGGCATTCACGTGCAACACGGGACAAAGGGTTACTTTGGCCACATCGGTGCAATAGGTAGAGGTTCTGGCGTCGAGGTAGTTGGTGGTAAAACCGATTTGGTTGTTG
>Ga0194115_10005578_pt1 | contig 13042 bp, 12 predicted proteins | sample TA2MahsurfametaG_3_FD_148656 | JGI IMG/M metagenome (GOLD analysis project Ga0194115, IMG submission 148656) | Freshwater microbial communities from Lake Tanganyika, Tanzania - TA2015002 Mahale S4 surface | ecosystem: Environmental > Aquatic > Freshwater > Lake | place: Tanzania: Lake...
GGAAGGAACAAATCCGTTTGTGTTGTTTTCCATGTTTCTGGATCAACACCAGACAACTCTATCCATAGAGATCCTTACCCTCAAAGTATTTAGCTTCAAGGAGAAAAGACTCATTATTATCATGTCCAAGACACTCCATAGAAATCTCCAGGCCAAAATGGTCAAGCTTCAAGGTACGTTCTTGAGAAGGCTTGAACTTATTTCCTGCCGTCGCTGGGTTGTCGTTTAGGAGTGGTTTTGAGACGAAATTCTTGTATAGGGTTCTGTCGTATGGTGAGTTGTTTGAAATGGATGATGGATCCTAAAGTTTCGTCTCTGTTGTAACCGCTTTGGACAGGTACCGAATGGGATAGTAGTGATGAAGAGACGGAAGAGACGAAACCAAAAATTCTTCCAAAGACGTCCACGAAGAAAGACAAGGTGGTGACGACGGGGAAAAAGGGCAACACCACAACTACAAAACAAAGTAAAGGAAAACAGTCAATGAAGGAAAAAATAGCTGATGAAGAATCGGAACAGGATGCCACCGTCTTGTATATCGGACATTTACCGGATGAATTTGAAGAAAGGGATTTACGTAATTTCTTACAACAATTTGGAAAGTTGATTAATTTACGGATCAGTCGATCTGTTACGTCTGGGAATTCTCGTGGATATGCGTTCGTACGATGGGATGATGCCGAAACAGCAAGTATTGTTGCAGAAACCTTACAGGGATATTTAATTGGCGGTCGTCGATTAGTCTGCCATACAGTTCCCAATCCCAATAAGCATATGTTTTTCAATACTGATTCTGTCATTGAAAAACGGAAACTAAAACGTCAGATTGAAGAAAAGAAACGTATCGAATCGTTACAGGATGCAGGAAAAATGAAGGAAATTACCGCACGATTAGTGAAACGGGAACGTCAAAAACGTGCCAAGTTGGAAGAATTGGGGATCGAATATGACTTTCCTGGATATGAAGCCAACCAAATGAGTAGTACGCCACCTGAAGAAACAAAGGATATCGAAGAGCAACCAAAAGAGGTAAAACCTGAAGGGGAGAAGAAGAAAAAGAGAAAGGAATCAATGGATGACGCTGAAAAAACACAGCCGTCGACGTCACCATCGAAAAAGAGAAAGGAATCGATTGATAGTCAGGGAAGTGCTACGAAACATCCAAAGTCAGCAGAAAAGACGTCTCAAAAGATCAGCAACAAAAACGATGACAAGAAGAAGAAGAAGCGACGTGAATCCGCCCCATGAATCTTACGACTATAAATTCAACGATACGACGATAGTAGTGTCGTCTTGACGAATATCCTTAGAGAGACAGAATGACATTTTTCTTCTGGTTTATTTTTTTTAGTGGAAAAGCGACCTTTCATTGTTTGATGCGTCTGTGTGTGCGGGGGGATGAAGGGATGGGGGTTGGACCAAAGCCATGTTTGCTTCTCTATGCGATAGAGCAAGAACATGCGCTTCTTCCGCTATCGTACCATCGTCGTAGTCTGCCTGCTCGAAGGACGGAAACAAGTCTTTCTCAAAAAGAGGGCAAGGACTCCCGTGGTAGTCACCGATTACGGTCCCGTACAACTAGGTGGCAACCCGAAGCTTGTACACATATCGACATAGAAGATGATCTCACTTTGTTGCCGTCAATAGGCCTGACACGAAACTTGCAACACATCTAGTCAATTGATCATTTAGAAGGAGCAACCAAATGCTTGTTGCATGATAGCAGCACCAAGTAGAGGGTGAGTAGGACCGTGGGACAGATCCTATTCCCATTCACGCGACAATGATGCCACTATCCATGGTATGTATATACGGTACGACGATCCAGCAAGACATGATCTTAGGTTCGAAGACCCGGAGTGTCACTGTCACAGTCACGCTGCTGACTGTGAGACAGTGAGAGGCCTTTTTTACATCCCGTATCCCGTCGTAGACACGTAGGCTATTTCCGTTCAAGATTTTTTCAGCTATGTACCAAAAAATGCAACGGATAACGGTTGACGTGTGATGGTGTTTACTTCCGAAAAAAATGCGGCCCTTTCATTATTTACACCTACTTAACCGGAACATACCGAATTCGGCCTCACACACCATGAGGCTGAACCGAAATCTCATCACTATTCTTAAGCTCCTTCCAAAGAAAGCGTAATTTAGCCCCATGAAAATTGCGAATATATCCTCTGAAAAGTACGATTTCCGGTTTTATCCGGGGAATCCTTTCGCCATTCTCACTCCAATGACTTCTCGAAGCAGCAGAAATTTTGGGAAATTTGTGTCGGCCACGTCCAAGAAGCATGAACCCCGCCAAAAAAGAAGGAATCTTCCCATAGACTTGAGGTGAATTTTTGACCATCTACTTTTCTGTACCCAACAAGGATACAAAAGGATCAAGTCACCGACTCACTCTTATCCCAAGACAAAAATTACAACGCTGTGGAAGACCACGACGACCAAGGTACCAATCACTTCATGGAGGAACTCACTCTCGAGACGCTGGAACAGGGTGACAACGACGCCAACTTCGAAGGCGACGAAAGCGAGCATGATCAACTACCGGATGTAGATGCATACAAGGCCGAAAATAGCATCCGAACGGAATCCAAGGTTAAGAAGGCCACACTCATCTTGTTGGGAATATTTGCTATTGTCGCAATTATCATTGCAGGTTCCGTAGCAGGATCCAATGCGAAGAAAAGGAAGAATGATGGCCGAATCGACCAAGTGCGATCCTTCCTGGTAAGCCATGAAATAACGACGGAATTTGGAAGGTCACAGGCCAAGGCTGCTGCCTTTATTGCTGATTATGACGAACGCCAAATGCCGCTTACTGAGGAACATCATAAGAAATTTGTTGAGCGATACGTCTTGGCATTGCTCTATTATCATTATGGAGGACCGGAATGGCGATTCAACTTGAAATTTCTATCTAGACGGGATCATTGCGAATGGCATGATGATTTCAAGACGAATGACGGAGACCAGACCCGTCTCGGAGTCATTTGCGATATTAACGGGCACGTTCGGGAATTGAATCTTGGTACGTTCTTTTTTTTGGGAGGGGGGGAATGGGAGCAAGCAAGAATATTACCCATCGCCTTGTTTCTAACCTAATTGTCTCTTGTTGTGTTCTCCTAAATCAAAGGTTGGAACCGTCTAAAGGGATCCGAGATGCCCCGGGAAATAGAGCATCTATCCGAGCTCGAAAGCTTCCGTGTGTTGCACAACAAAATGAATGGATATTTTCCCCTAGGTTTCCGTTACATGAAGAAATTGAAAGAAATAAGCTTCATGAACACGAGTATGTTCGGGACTATACCCATTTGGATCGGCGAAATGACACAACTTACATCCTTGGGTTTGGGTGACAACAACATGCGAGGTGGAATTCCAAAAAGTTTTGAAAATCTTGTGGAGCTCCGTACCTTGTTGTTGGATGGGAACAAGGATTTGAAAGGCGACATTGCACCCATCAAGATGCTCTCGAATTTAGAGTCGATCTCGCTTGAAGGTAACGACTTAAGTGGTAATCTCTCTTCATTCCATTGGCCGAAGTTGTTGGAGTTGGATGTCTCGAATAATGCCTTGACCGGTACCCTACCAGCCGGACTCTTGCATCATGAGAATCTCCAAGTCCTCGATATTAACAGAAACCTCATGTTTGGAGAAATTCCAACTCCAATTTCCGTGAACACGAAGCTCGAATACTTTTCAGCTTTCAATGTTGGATTTAAAGGCACTATCCCTACACATATCAACTTCCTCAAGAATCTCAAACATCTAGATCTTTCGTTCAACAGCCTCACAGGGACGATCCCGAAGACATTGACCCACATGACTGGATTGAGATATTTGGCAACAGCGGGGAATCGCTTCCACGCTCAGCCCATGTTACCTTTATCCAACCTGACCAACTTGGTCGACCTATCCATGAAACATAACAACATCACCGGAAAAATCATTGATGATATCGGCTTAATGACAAATCTAAAGTTGCTGGATTTGGATGCCAATAGGCTCTCTGGCCACATCCCCAGCGGAATAGGTCTGTTGACTGGGTTGGACATCTTGTTGTTGAATCGCAACAACTTTACCGGTACAATTCCGTCACAGTTTCGAAATATAAGGGGCCTTGCCTTCCTTATGCTGGATGGGAATTCACTGACCGGCGATGCCAGTGCTATATGTGATCACAAGAACAAGAGTTTCATTCCTAAGACCTTTGTCGCCGATTGTTTTGAAGGCCCAAATGGACAAGATCCTGAAATCATTTGTCCGTGTTGTTCTGAGTGTTGTGCCGATGCCATTGCAACTTGTAATGACAAGAAATGGACTTCGAATTTGGATCCTTCCTACGAGCATGGGTATGAGCGAGCAGAAGGTGGTGAGCTTTATTTCTTTAGCAACGAGGATGCGCCTGTGGAGTATGCCAAGGATGTAGCGGATGACGATATCGGAGGAAGGGATTAAGTCAGCATGGTGGCTTGGACTGCCGGCTCAGCCTCAGGACGCGATGCGGGTACGTAAAAAGTGTGTCATGTCCAACCTCTCCATAGATGTGTAAAGTACTTCATGCCATATATATTGAACAACTAGAAATCTATCGAGGATAGGATCCATCGACGATGTAGCGAACCATCGCGTGTTTCTACCGTACCATGAGTCCTCTAGTCGTGTTTCCGACGAGTCGTGTGGTATGGGGCTACCTTTACTCGTACCCCCTGTGCAACGTATAAGCGCAAGTACTAAATGTGACTATGCCTAAAAAAACTTCAACCTTTTGGCGACCCCCCAGTTTCAACCGTCCACAGAAGATGGTTACGTGGTTTTCCACCAGTCTTTCTCTCCAGCCTCTCGTTGCCGTCGTGGGAAACCGAGGTTTTCTTTCACATCATCCATTGGCCGATAGCCGTTAACCATCACGACATACATGACCCCATGTTGACGGGAACTTTGGAGCTATGCATCAACACACTGAGAATGGGAATAGTAGCGACAGAATGCCCCGAGATGATCCACATGAGGAAGCAATGACTGCGTCCAGTGCCGCGACGATGGCAACTGCGACTGTCGAAGAGGAGACTACGACTGCATTCCAGGACATTACCCTAGGGGAACATCCTCACAAGCAAGGCGACGACGGCAAAAGTAACGATGACTATGGAAATGGAATTCATCATGATCATCATCCACCAAATCCACTCGTTCATGCTAGGCTGTTCAGTCGTATCTTCTTCCATTGGATTTATCCCCTTGTGAAACTTGGCGAACAACGACCACTCGAGGATTCCGACTTGAACGCCTTGCTCGATGTTGACCAGTCCGACGTTCAACGAATGCATCTAGAATCGATCCTACGTCGAAACGACCGACCAATGAAGAAGGATTCCAAGAAAAAAAAGACGACGATATCGCTGGCGTTGGATCTCTTTGCAGATTACTGGTTCCGGACCCGTCGTGCGCGATGGATTCTCATGGGGAATATAGTATCAAGATTGGTACAAAGTGTGGCTCTGGGTCGAATTTTGCGATTACTTGACTCGAATGAGGCCATGCCCCTTTGGGACGGTTACGGCTCGGCGGCCGTCTTGGTGTTGTGTGGCTTGGTAGCATTCCCAACGAAGCAACTACAATTTTTTGAAACGTACCGGTTAGGATTGCAGTTACGGACAAGTGTGATGGCAACGATTTATTCCAAAATCTTACGTCTGCCTTCGATTGGAGAGCAAGTGAATCACCTCACGTCTGGCCATGTGACAAACTTGGTGAGTAACGACGCCGAACGCTTTGTGGGGACCGCGGTATACTGCAACTTTATCGTCCTGGGTCCTCTGGAAGCTATATTGGTGTTGGCCTTGGGCCTGTACGTGGTAGGCCCAGCATTTAGTGCAGGATTTGCATTGCTATGTTTACTCGTACCCTTTCAGTTTTGGGTGAGTAGACGGTTTGCCTTTTTTCGTGGTCAGATTGCGAAAGAAACGGACGCCAGATTAAGTTGGGTCCAACAGGCCGTTCACGGCGCGAGGATCATGAAGTATAATGGCTACGAACATTTATTTCTGGATCGAATCACAGCCCAGCGACAAAGGGAAATGGAGAAACTGGAGATTACATCGCGTCTCAAGGCTCTAAATGAAGCCATCTACTACTGTTCTTCGGCTGTCGTAGCTGCCTTTATTTTCAGCATCCATGTTTCGATCGGTGGTTTGTTAACACCGGACATTGTCTACACTACGTTGACTCTTTTGGGAATTCTTCAATTTACGATTGCTAAACATATTCCAAGTGCTGTCATGGGGATTTCCGAATGTTACGTCTCGTGCCAACGACTTCAGGCTTTTTTCGATCTGCCGGAGTGGGCTTCCCCCAAAATCGCAGACACATACGGGAGCATGCAGAGTACCTCCTCACTTTCCGATACGACCGTGCTAAAGCTCTCGAATGTGACATCCCACTGGGATTTTGGATATGATGGACAGTCCCACACTCCTTCCAAGGTAGCACTATCAAACATTTCGCTGGAATTTGAGAGTGGAAAGTTGTATTGTGTAATTGGGAAAATTGGAAGTTCCAAATCAGCGCTTTTGCAGGTTCTGTCGGGGGAGCTTCCGACGACCGTAGGTACGGTCTATCGACGATCAGGTGCAATCAGTTTCGCAGCACAAGAAGCATGGATTATGGATGGAACTATACGGGAGAACATTATCATGGGACTGACACTCGATAAGGACTGGTATGATGCAGTGGTGGATGCTTGTGCGCTCCGACATGACCTTAGTCTATTCCTTAATGGTGATGAAACTCTTGTGGGTGATAGAGGTGTACAATTGAGTGGAGGGCAAAAGGCTCGCATCGGCCTTGCTCGAGCATTCTACAATCGACATTCCGATATCTTACTGCTGGATGATCCCCTGAGCGCGGTCGATCCGCATGTCGCCAATACCATTTTCTTTTCCGCGATCCAGAAACTCGGAGTCGGACGTGGGAAATGCGTCATTCTCGTAACGCACCAGCACCAATTTCTTGGTGGCGCGGACAAGTGTATTTTGTTAGACGGTGGCCAGGTTGTTGCCACCGGCACATATGAAGCATGCAGGGCTCAAGCCTCCTCGTCATGGACATCAGACGTATTGCAGACGACTGTCGATGAGCACGGTACTAGAAATGAGCGAAGACCTCCAGCAGCGACACCACCGTCAGAGAAAAATCAACCGAAATGGAAGGAAAACCAGGAAGAAAAGCGAGTGACAGGGATTGTCAAGTGGGATACGTGGCATTCATACTTAATGGCACTGGGTGGCTACTACGCGTGTGCCGTGTTTCTTGCCATTTTCCTGATAACTCAGGTGACACAGCTAGGTACATTCGTACTCCTTGGAAAATGGTCCGAAGTACGACGTCAGGAGGAGCAAAAGGATGTCCAATGGTTTGGACAGGTTGCTGGGATCGTCGTTGCTCTGGTCATTTTATCCATCTTCCGAGCTCAGCTCTCTTTCATTGTTCTCCTAAGATGTTCTCGAAAGCTACATGATAGTATGACGAATGCAGTACTCCGGGCCAAAATCAGCTTCTTTGATACGAATCCCCTTGGTCGCATTCTGAATCGATTCTCGGCGGACATAGGTATCGCAGATGAACTTCTTCCTCGTGAGTAATGGCAGCAAGAACCTATTCTACGTCTGTTGGAACTTTCGTGTTGGTCTAACCGATGATCTTTCTTTTGCAGTGACCATTTATGACTTCATGGTCGGAGCGGTTATGTTCGTTGGGTCCGTCATCACGGCTATCGTAATCCTTCCGGTCATTTTGGTTGTACTGCCTCCCTTGATCGTGGTATTCACTCGTAAACGCCGATCATTCGTTACATCGACACGCGAGCTGAAGAGACTTGAAGGGTTGGCACGTAGTCCTATCTACGCTACAATATCTGAGACGATGCTGGGGATTGCCACCATTCGTTGCACTGGGAATGTGGACTTTGTGTCCAAGAAATTCTCTGATTTTCATGACAGACATACCCGTGCAGCGTGGGCCTTTATGTCGACGTCAAGATGGTTCGCAACGTCGTTGGATGTACTGTCGTTTAGCCTACTAGCGACTGCCACCATTACGGCTGCCTTGTTTCATCAACAACGGTGGCTGCAGATCGATCCAACCACGCTTGGTCTGGCACTGACGCTACTGATTCAGATGTCAAACACAAACTTTCCATGGATGATCCGGCAAAGTGCGGAAATCACGAACCAAATGGTTTCGGTTGAACGAATCATGGAATTTTGTGGCGTTGACCGTGAGGCATCTCTTGAGAAAGACACTGACAAGTCCCTAGATGATTCTTGGCCGGGTACGGGAAACGTCGACGTTCGCGGACTTTCGGTCCGTTACCGTGAAGGGCTCCCTCTTGTACTTGACAACGTTACATTCACTGTTGCGGGTGGTTCCAAGATTGGCGTGGTGGGAAGGACTGGCTCTGGTAAGAGCAGTCTGGTTCAGAGCCTTTTTCGTGTTTTGGAAGCAGACCATGGTACCATCCACGTAGATGGTGTGGATATTGCCGAAGTTGGCTTGCATCGATTACGAAAGCGGATATCTGTGATCCCCCAAACGCCGACGTTGTTTAGTGGATGTACCATTCGAGAAAACTTGGACCTCTTCGGGGCACATACAGATGCGGAGATCGAAAGAGCCATCGAAGACTCTCACTTGAAAGAACTTGTAGACTCTCTTCCTTCTGGGATGCATTCTTTAGTCTCTGAAGGAGGGTCAAACTTTTCGGTTGGGCAGAGACAGCTACTTTGTCTTGCTCGAGCAATCGTGAGTCGGAATGATATCTTGGTTCTCGACGAAGCTACGGCGAATGTCGACCATCGGACTGACCAGTTGATCCAGGAGACACTGAAAAACTCGTTCCGTGGTGCGACTATCATTGCAGTGGCACATCGACTTGAAACTATTTTACAATCCGATTCGATCCTTGTCTTGGGCAACGCGAAAGTTCTGGAACAGGACACGCCAGAGGCCTTGCTTGCCGACGAGACCAGCCACTTTTTCGCCATGGCGAAGAGTGGCGGGTATATCACGAAACGGTTGGAAATCAATCAGGATTGAATCGTTGGGTCATAAGGACGGTTTGAACTCATGTATTCTATCGTTTCACCATGAGAATCCGAATGGCCCAACACATACGTGGCCGACGACATCGACGTACGGTAGGTGTCTACCAGGTCGCCTGTAGGGTCTTGAAAAAGCAACCAACTGGAAGGAGGAATCGAGGAAATCTTCATAGATTGCCGTCCACCTACAACGGGGTGAACGATAAAGTCGTCTATTGTCAAAAAAAGAAGGTAAACGTCGATAGTCCACCCTGGTACTCAATACAGTGGGTCTTTTTGCCGTCCTTGTCCTTCATAGTTACGTAGGAGTATCTTTACACCCCAAATAGTGTTTGTGAAAGGAGCATCGGGATTCTTGTTCTTGGGGGGGCAGGCCCAGAAAGGTGTAAGGTTGTCTGTCCTCTTTCATTTTGAGGCCTTGATAAAACGATTCAAAAGGCTCAAGACGAAACGGGCAGACAGCCTTGCACATTTTGGGTGGCGCCAAGAAGAACTCTCGTTCCAAAAGGTTAACATCAGAAAACAAAGGTCACCGAGAAGAGAGAGGGGGTTCAAAGTCAACGACAACACTGGAGGTATATAGTCATGGCTGAGCCTTCAACGGCTACTTTCCTAAGAATACAGCCATGCCGACTATGACAAATCAAGGAGTCCCAAGACTTGTTCCACGATCGACCTCTGGAGACCGTATCGATCCCAGTTAGTATTTTACAGTCATGATGGCTGGTGGTGGGGGTCTCCAGCAGTCTGGGCAGTATACCGTGTATCCGAAATCTGAGGAGAAATACAGACAGTAGTTTCCCATCCTTCCCAAAACGGCAAAAGTGCTGTTCCGGAGAGCGAAAACGCGCATGCGCTGAATAGACATCACAGTGACTGTGAGAATCAATCACAAGTCGATCCCGTTATGGCGAGGATTCCACGTGGAGGTCGACTGTTGGAAAGTCGACGTCACGACTTTTCCAGGGCCTCTGGCGATCTGGCGCGCAATCGTTTCTCGGATCTAGTCGACTCAGTCATCCTTCGTCTGGACTTGACGCCTCGGGAGATAACATACGACTGTGAATACGCCCGAATCTTGGAAGAGGTTGACGGAGACAAATAGAAGTTCTGTGACGATACAATGGCAACTGTTACCAACCAACTCTCGATCTAGGTCTACTCCCTCCCCCCCAAGAAGAAAAATGAAGTTTTTGACAGATTCAGAAGCTCAACCACGTCTTGATATGATGCGAAGTTATGTCGCAAAGCCAATACCACAAAGTTCCACGAATTGGAACGATCCTGATCCTGGATATATCGAAGGATCAGGAATGTACATTGGGAATAAGTATCATGCAAGTGACGTCGATGAGTTAGGACGACGTGGTATCACGGCTGTATTAAATTGTGCTAGTGGGGGGATTAGTCGTCTACCGATGGAGGAATTACATGACAAGGGAATTGCCTATGAATTTACGAACGTCCGACAAGATGATCCATCATATCCTATCCTATTCGATTCAGAAACTGGGGAACCTTCTCAACACTTACAGGTTGCCAAGGCATGGTATTCCCAGGTCCAAAGTCAGGGTGGACAACTTCTTCTCTTTTGTGTCGCCGGCCAGAATAGGTACGTCAAAAGAAACAGTCATCAGCTGGCCTGTCGAAGTTAGAAGACTGATTTCTTTCGTTCTCATACCGACTATGTGTAGATCTGCGGCATTGGCAGTGGCGGTCTTGATGCTCTTTGGCTATGATCTAGAGAGGATCTTGAGAAGTTTGTCCATAGTAAGACCCTTTGTTTTGGAGAATGAGGGTTTCCAACGTCAACTAGTCGAATTAGAAGCCATTTTAAGGACATCACAGAACAAGAAAATCAAATTATCTGGCAATCAAGAAATATTCATCTATGCGACGCCATCAAGTCAACTATCCAAACGATCTTCGTCACTAAATTTCGAACTGGGTGTGACAGAAGTAGAACTTTTGATTCCAGGACTTTGTACGATGGATGTCAAGATACCAAAAGAATCATCGATAGCGACATTGAAGAAAAGTCTTGTGGAGCATGCCAATAAGTTCCTTCTAGCCTTTTCGGAAACCCCCGTTACGGTTGCAAAGTCATGGGTCGTCCTTGCAATGTTTGGGTATGATGATATGTATGATTTCCCATTAGAGAAGGAGGCGATTGAAGTCAGTGTCCAATTGGATCTTATGCAAAGATGGTTTGGTTTGGAAGTCGTGACGCCACCCAATTCGACAGAACAACATGTTCGATGGACATCGAAGTGTCGATTGGCTCTTGTCATCTTTTCTGTCTATACCACAAATATCGAGAATGGTGAAATCCATGAACAACCGTGGACCTTCGTCCATCAAGAACGTCCAGGAGCACCGGCGACATTCCTAGAATACAATTTGTTGACGACACATCTGAGAGCATGGGATTTCGGTACGTCACTTTACGCTGGGCGAAGGGGAATTTACGATTATGTTACTGAAATTCGCACTTTCTGATGGGTTCTTTGATTGATTCTTCTCCCATCCTAAACTTGCGTTCCTCCTCCTCTCCGACGAATAAGTCACGGGGCAATCATACGCAAGTATCAAGCCCATCGTCTTTAGTTTTTCATTGGATCCAAGAGATAAGCGTCAATTTATGAGGATTTCTTCGAGTGCCAATCAACCAGTACAGTTTCATGCACCTGGTGAGGGTGGGATTTTGGGTATGGGTTCTAATGCTATAGTCCATCGAGTGGAATTAGGACAGGTAGAGGCATCGACGAATAGTCGTGAACCGGGCTTTATGGATGATTGTCCCACCAAGGATCGATGGGATGCAGCAGTTAAGAGACATTTTTCCTTCCATAAGATGAGAGCCTTCTTAGAGAATCGATCCGAAGCTGGACTTGCCAAACGGATCCGAATGGCCTCCTCCTCCTTAAATTCTGATGGCCGAGTCGTTGAATTTTTTGGATTAGGCGTCGGTCTTTCCTCCAATTGTGCCAACGAACATGAATTCAAATTTGAGGCTATGTTGTTATCTCGTTATGAGGAAGAATTTTCAACCTATACGATGAAGAAATTCATGGAAGACTTCCTCATACCCATTGCAACAGTGACATCATCGGAAGATCGTCAAGAAATTGAAAATCTTCAAACGAATTTCTCACTTATCTCGGTCAAGGTCCTACTGGTGAGCCTATTGAATGCCTTTCGAGATTTAACACTGATGGGTGTTCAAGCCTTTGATTTCAATCATCTATCCAACGTTTTAGTCTCTCGGGACTTTCGAAATTGCCGTCTAATCGATATTGATGGTGATTCCAAGGGAAGTATTCAACTCGATGAGACAGCCGAATATATCCGTGGAGCACAATCTACGAACCATGACGACAAGGGAATTCTACACAAACCTTCTCTAGTGATCGACTTGAATACAGTACTACCGACATTAATTGATCAATTAATTCTCGGAAAGGGAAGGGGTCGTGGTTTCGTGACCAATACACGTTCCGAGATTTGGAGAACGGAAGATCCCGACAAGGCGAAAGAATTGATAATGGCTGTCCTGAAAGAGAACTTCTATCAACATGTCCACGGAGAGGAGGAACAATTCAAGGCTCAGAGACATATCCAACGAGTCAGTATGTGGTACTATGCCTTGCTCAAAAGAATAAGTCCATGGGGGAATTGGACGCGAGACATTTACGATGCCATGAGATGCATTGATCACTTGCCCATTTCTTAATCCCGGCGACGAAAACCAACTTCGATACGACGCGCTTCCACGGTATGAAGACATCGCACGACTCGCTGATCATGGCATTGCGTCGAGAGTCCCAGTTCTCAATCGGATTATGTGCAAGCTTTGTTGAGAGTGTCAACTCCACAACTTCCTGCCCCTACCACGAGCTTTTGATCCAGGCCTCTACTCTGATCAGGCGTGG